>Ga0214919_10008917_pt1 | contig 13058 bp, 9 predicted proteins | sample LL1503_MetaG_FD_177994 | JGI IMG/M metagenome (GOLD analysis project Ga0214919, IMG submission 177994) | Freshwater microbial communities from Lake Lanier, Atlanta, Georgia, United States - LL-1503 | ecosystem: Environmental > Aquatic > Freshwater > Lake | place: USA: Georgia | collected 2015-03-15
TAACAACCTTGCGAGCCTTACCCAATAGATCAAGCTCTGCTGCATCTAGACGAAGACCAACTTCTTCTGAGATAACAGTTGCACCGGTAAGGATTGCAATGTCCTGAAGCATCGCCTTACGACGATCTCCAAAGCCAGGTGCCTTAACAGCTGCTGAGCGGAATGTTCCGCGAATCTTGTTAACAACCAAAGTTGCGAGCGCTTCGCCCTCAACATCTTCGGCGATGATCAATAGTGGCTTACCTGATTGCATTACCTTTTCAAGTACTGGAACGAGATCCTTGATATTTGCAATCTTTGAGTTTGCGATCAATACATACGCATCCTCTAGAACAACTTCCATGCGATCCTGATCAGTTACAAAGTATGGAGAGATGTAACCCTTATCAAAGCGCATACCTTCAGTGAGCTCTAGCTCAAGACCAAATGTATTTGACTCTTCAACGGTGATTACGCCTTCTTTTCCAACCTTGTCCATCGCCTCAGCGATCATCTCGCCGATAGTTGCATCTGCTGCAGAGATAGATGCGGTTGCTGCGATCTGCTCCTTTGAGTCAACAGCCTTAGCCATTGAGAGAAGCTCTGCAACGATTTCAGCGACAGCCTTTTCAATTCCGCGCTTGAGCGCCATTGGGTTTGATCCAGCAGCAACGTTACGTAGACCTTCACGTACGAGTGCCTGAGCTAGAACAGTTGCAGTTGTTGTTCCGTCACCGGCAACATCATCAGTCTTCTTAGCAACTTCCTTAACTAGCTCTGCGCCGATCTTTTCCCATGGATCGTCTAGATCAATTTCCTTCGCAATGGATACGCCATCATTAGTAATTGTTGGGGCGCCCCACTTCTTCTCGAGAACGACGTTACGTCCGCGAGGTCCAAGGGTTACCTTGACCGCATCAGCCAAGATATTCATGCCGCGTTCTAAACCGCGACGTGCTTCTTCATTAAAGGCAATCTGCTTTGCCATGAGTTGTGCTCCTTGTGCTCGTCTTTCATGTGGCGGGGCGCTTTATCACTCGCACCCCGAGAGTGCTAACGCCAAATCTAGAGCCTTTATTTCCGAGGCGCAAAACGAGGGGGGTCTAGCAGGCTTAACGGGCTACGCGTGTGGCCATGCGGGCCTCACGCAGGCGGCGAAGACGCTTAACTAACATTGGTGAGGCAGCTAGGGCATCGTCGCGGTCAATCAGATCGTTAAGTAGTTGGTAATAACGAGGTGCGGTTACATCAAATAGCTCTTTGATTGCAGCCTCTTTAGCGCCGGCGTAACGCCACCAATTGCCTTCAAAATCCAGGATACGAACTTCGAGGTCGCTCAGGCCAGTGTTGATCGCTGACTCTTCTTGTGCGGACATGGGGTAAATCTTAGGTCAGATGGGCAAAAACTGTGGGATTTACAGCCTGTCCAGAATCATTTGAATATCACTGATTTTTGTCCATGGGTTAACGATTGCAAATCGCAGAATCGGTTGGCCATTATGGGATGAAGGTGGAATGAAGCCCACTTGATCGGCTAACAACTGATCGCTCCAACGTTGGTAATCGGCTGCTGCCCAACCCTTACGAGTAAAGGCAACTATCGAAAGCTCTGGTTCGCACAGTAATTCAAGATTTGGATGTTTGCGCACTAATTCAGCTGCATCCTTTGCAACAGTAATTGTCTGCTCCATCGCTTCTGTATATGCATCTGTGCCATGAGCAGCTAGCGAAAACCAAAATGGCAAGCCACGAGTTCTGCGAGTTAAGTTAATTGCGTAATCAGATGGAGACCATTGATCATCTTTTAAAGTATCTAGGTAAGAAGCATGTTGTGAATGTGCTTCCTTTGCTAACTCAGGATTTCGATAAACAAGTGCGCAAGCATCAAATGGTGCAAACAACCACTTGTGCGGATCGACAATAAATGAATCCGCATTTTCTACTCCGTTAAAATCTGCGCGAACAGATGGTGCACACAACGCTGCTAAACCGTAAGCACCATCAACATGGAACCAGATGTCGCGCTCCTTAGCTGCTTTGCCCACGCCTTTAAGATCATCGATGATTCCCAAATTTGTTGTGCCAGATGTTGCAACAACTGCAAATACTCGATTGTTGGTTGATGCATGCAAATGATCTATCGCCTCTGCAACAGCGATTCCTTGCAACTTTCCCTTTGCATCAACTGGAACTTTGAGAATATCTACATCCATAACATTGGCTGCTGCTGCAATTGATGAATGCGCTTCGGCGCTACATGCGATCACCCAACGCCCAGCCAGAGTGTGCTTTTTGCGCGCCTCTGCGCGTGCTACTACTAGGGCGGAAAGATTTCCAATTGTTCCGCCCTGCACAAATACGCCACCTGCTGATGCGGGCAATCCTGCTAAATCAATAAGCCATTGAATCGCTTGGTTTTCTGCAAAGACAGCACCAGCGCCTTCTTGCCACGATCCCCCATACAGAGCACTTGCACCGACTACGAGATCGAAAAGGTTTGCGTACTCGCTAGGTGCAGATGGGATGAAAGCCAAGTTACGTGGGTGATCAGTTGAGATACAGGCTTTAGCTAAAACATTGGTAAATACTTGTAGCGCTTTATGTCCGCCTAAACCTTTGGCGGTGATGGTGTTTCCAACTTCCTTGAATAAATCTTCGGCAGAGCGTGGACCATCTAGCGGTGGATCATCCTTTAAACGTTCCAAGCTGTACTTCAAGACTTCAGCAGCAAGTGCTTCTACTTCAGGTGTGAACTCATGCATCCTTCTTGGCTTTCTTAACTATGTTTCGAAGCATTGTTGGAAATACAAATAGATGGAAGGGAGAAACCGCATACCAATACAACTGGCCACCTAAACCACGTGGAGTAAAGGTTGCCTCTTGCACAATCTTTGTCTTTCCGTTTTCGCGAGTCACTGTAAATTCCAACCACGCTTTTCCGGGCAAAACCATTTCGGCGTACAGCTTTAATCGGCGTCCTGGTTCTAGTTCTTCAACTCGCCAAAAATCTAAACTCTCACCAACACGTAAGAAATCAGGATCACGACGACCGCGACGTAATCCAACTCCACCTACTAAGAAGCGATCTAATACTCCACGGGCCCACCACAATAAATCTGAACCAAACCAACCATTGTCGCCACCGATTCGCTCTACCTGTCGCCACACCTTTTCTGCCGGAACATCGGTAATGCGTTCACGTCGATCGCGCAAAACCATTTCGCCCGCCCAATCAGGGTCTCCTTGCGCCTTTTGCCAAGGCGCAGTTGGCATCGTTGCATCAGACCACCGTGTTTCAACGTTGTGCGTTGTGATCTTCGAAAGCGCTAACTGGATTGCATTTTCAACATCAATCAAGCCTTCTGCAGGCTTTGGAATAAGCGCATCAATACTTTTTGCAGGATCTGCGACAACTTCGCTGATCAGCGAACCAACAAGTGGACGAGCCAATGCGGTTGGCACAGGTGTTACTAACCCGATCCACAAACTTGATAACCCCGGAGTCAAAACCGGAACTCTGATGATCCATCGCTTCTTTAACCCAGATAACTTTGCAAACTTTTGCATCATGTCGGCATAAGACAGAACTTCTGGGCCACCGATATCAAAAACTTTATTGACAGGTGTTTCTAAACGCGCTGTGGCCTTGAGGTAATACAAGACATCGCGGATCGCAATGGGATGTGTTTTATTCATAACCCACTTGGGTGTGGTCATGATTGGCAGACGGTGGGTTAAGTGACGCAACATTTCAAAACTTGCAGAGCCTGAACCAATAATAATTCCGGCGCGAAGCTCTAAAACCGGAACAGATGTTGTTGCTAGTGCTTCTCCCGTCATCGCACGAGATGCAAGGTGCTTACTGATATTTGCATCATTAGCGATTCCACCTAAGTAAATGATTTGAGAAACACCAGCAAGTTCGGCAGCTTTTGCAAAGTTGCGAGCCATCTCACTTTCAATCTCATCAAAGTGAGGACCCAAGTTAATGGAGTGCAAAAGGTAAAAAGCTGTATGAATACCTTGCAGAGCTCGCTGTAAATCTACGAAATTTTCAGCGCTGCCTTCGCAAATATCTACCTGTGTTGCCCATGGTTGACCCATGATCTTGTTTTTATCGCGCACCAAAATTCGAACATCATCCTTCTCATCAACAAGGGCACGTACTAAACGACCACCCACATATCCCGATGCCCCTGTGACGAGGTACTTACGGTGTCCGATAGGCGAGTTCATGCTGTGAAGCCTAGACTTAACCCATGCAAAAGACACCTCAGAAGCCACGCGTAGTAATTCTGGGTGCCGGTTTTGGCGGCCTTACCGCAGCACGTGCAATGGTTAACGATGCTCATGTGACCTTGGTCGATCGCCACAACTTTCAAACCTTTTTGCCCTTGTTGTATCAGGTATCAACAGCAGGTCTAGCAGCAGATCACGTAGCGCATCCGATTCGTGGAGCACTTCGTAAGACAGGAATTCAATTTCGTATGGGTTCACCCATTTCAGTTGATCACAAAAATAAGACGATCAAATTGGATAGCAGCGAAGTTCTTGAGTTTGATTACTTAGTTGTAGCTCTAGGTTCAGCAACTGCAGATTTTGGTGTTCCCGGAGTTACCGAACATGCACTGGGAATGAAGAGCGTTAATGAGGCGCTAACAATCCGTGCTGAAGTCTTGCGTCGCTTTGAAGATCTATGCCGTTTTGAAGATGACACAATCTTTTCAATCTCAGTTGTCGGTGGCGGTCCTACCGGAGTTGAAATGGCTGGAGCTTTTGCTGAGCTAGTTCGCGGTCCCCTCAAGCATGATCAAGCACATGCGGCTGCACACATCAAAATTAATTTAATTGAAGCTGGTCCTCGAATTCTGCCTATGTTTTCTGAGAAGCTTTCTGCACATGGAAAGAAAGATTTAGAAAAGCTCGGAGTAACGGTTCATCTGAACACTGCGGTGCAGGCGATTAAGCCACGCAAAATCGAGATCAAGGATGGCAGCACCATCGCATCAGAAGTAACAATTTGGGCAGCTGGTGTTCAAGGTGAGCCAGCAGGTGCACTTTTGAATCTGCCACTTGTAAACACTCGTATTGATGTCGATCAAACTTTGCAGGTTAAGCACTACCCACACATCTTTGCTATCGGAGATATCGCTGGCCTGGTTGGAGAAAATGGCCGAATGTTGCCGATGGTTGCACCCGTTGCAATGCAACAAGCTCGACACGTTGCAAAACAAATCAAGCGTTTAACTGCAGGACAAGAGTTAAAACCATTTAAGTACATTGATAAAGGCTCTATGGCCACAATTGGTCGTCACAAAGCAATTGTTGAAGTTAAGAAGCTGCGCCTAGTTGGAATTCCTGCTTGGTATGCATGGCTGTGGTTGCACTTGTTCTATCTACTGGGTGGCCGTAATAAAATTGGCACCATGGCTGACTGGACTTGGAACTACTTAACCTTTGATCGCGGTAATCGTCACATCATGGACTCTTTGTAATGCCAGAGTACTTAAAGGTAGATGGCCACGATCTGTACTGCTACGAATGGGAAAATGAAGGCGAAGCTGTTGTTTTGCTTCACGGTGGATTAAGTCAAACGGCACATTGGGCCTCACAAATCGTTCCTTCTCTTGAGGATTACCACGTCTTTGCATATGACCGTTCTTCACATGGATTTACTTCTTATCGTGAAGAAAGTATTAACTTTAAATATCAAGTTCGTGAGGCAATTGCCTATTTAGAGAGTGTTGTTAAGGAACCTTCACACATCATTGGATGGAGTGATGGCGGAATAATCGGTTTATTTATCGCTGTTCAACGACCAGATTTAGTGAAATCTTTAGTGGCGATTGGGGCGAACTTTCATTTCAAGGGAACGGTCGACACCTTTGAGATGGGTCCTATCAGCGATGAAGACCGCGCCGAGTACGCAATCTATTCACCTGACACACCTGACACTTTGGATCGTATTTATGATCACTTTGCACAGATGTGGAAGAGTGAGCCAGATATTCCTATTGAAGATCTAAGGAAAATTGAGTGCCCTGTATTGGTTATGGCCGGTGATGATGATGTTATTCGCCACGCTCATACTGTTGAACTCTTCGAAGCTCTACCGTTAGGACAGTTAGCAATTGTTCCTGGTACTTCTCATATCTTGCCAAAAGAAAAGCCGGGACTCGTCAATCTATTAATTACTGAATTTCTTGAAGATTTGAGTTACCCAGTAACTCGAATGCCAATTCGTAGAACAAATCCGATTAGCACTCAACCGGAGTAATTTTTCCAGTCGTAACATCGTAAATCGCTCCACCCACAACAACATCCTTATTTAAAAATGGATATGCACGAATTCTGCTGACATCTAGTGCAAGCGCCTTTTCTTGATCTTTCACAGTTCTAAATTCCAAACTGCGAGTATCAACACCAAATTCTTTTTGAATATGCTCATGAATATCTGCTTCTTCGGCAGATGCCATACGGCAGTTGGTATGTGGCATTACAAGAATCTTCTTGACACCCAAAAGATAGGTTGCAAGCACCAAAGTTCTGAGCACATCCTCTGTCACGCGCGCACCAGCGTTACGCAAAATCTTGGCATCGCCTGATTTCATTCCCATAATTGACAAGGGATTGATGCGTGAATCCATGCAGGTAACGATCGCTAAACCCTTTTGAGCAACGCCAGTTAAGCCGGAGTATTTGAAGGATTTGATGTATTCGTTGTTTGATGCAAGTTCTTCAGAAAATGCATCATGAGGAAATGAGTTGTTTTGCATCGTTACTCCCCTCGTTGAAAGGTAGTACTGCCTTGCCAAAGATCTGGAGCCCCCCGTCAGGATTGAACTGACGACCTGCGCATTACAAGTGCGCTGCTCTACCACTGAGCTAGAGAGGCCTGCTCTTCGAGTTACCCCGAATACAGCAGCCGTAATTATGACAGGCATGAGCCAAATCTTAAAATCCAAGGCTATTTACTGGCTCACCGATAGGTTTAGCAGGTGAGATTAGGCGTTCTTGATGTGGGTTCTAACACCATCCACCTTCAAGTAATGGATGCTCATCCCGGTGCTCGGCCAACTCCGACAACAAATTATAAGGTTGAACTTCGCCTCACTGAATACTTGGATGCGACTGGTGCAATTTCACAGGAGGGTATTTCACTTTTACATCAAGCTATAAGTGAATCTGTTGCACATGCTCAAAAGAATGAGACAGATGAAATTCTAGCCTTTGCTACCTCAGCCATACGCGATTCAAAAAATGGAACCGCAATAATTGCAGAAATAAGTCAAAAACACGGAATTGAATTAGAGATTCTCGAAGGTGACGAAGAGGCAAAAATGACCTTTTTAGCGGTGCGCCGTTGGCTTGGTTGGTCCGCCGGAAAATTGCTTGTCTTAGATATTGGAGGAGGATCATTAGAAATTGCAACAGGCATCGATGAAAATCCTGAAGCCACTCTCTCTCTTCCATTGGGAGCTGCCCGACTTACTCGTGAATTTCTAAATGGCGATCCATACTCATCTAAATCAATTGAATTGCTTGGAAATCATGTTGATCAAACACTGACAAAACATTTACCAAAAACTTTAAGATCGCATGATGCAAATCACTTTGTAGCGACTAGTAAAACATTTAGAACTCTGGCTCGAATAACCGCTAACTGGTTTGGTGATAATCCAAAATTCTTAGAGAAGGTTTCTCTCGAAAAAGCTATTCCACGGTTAGCTGAAATGACAGATAAATCCCGAGCAGATCTGCCTGGGGTTTCAACGAGCAGGGCACGTCAAATTGTCGCAGGCGCGGTAGTCGCATATTCGGTTATGGATAATCTAGATGTACATGAAGTGGAAATCTGTCCCTGGGCACTAAGAGAGGGAATTGTTTTACGTCGATTGGATTGGCTAAGCAATTAAATTATTGGTGCTGGAACCCAGTCAATAGCAATGACTTCAGCGTCTTTCAGGTGGAGTATCCATGCCTCGCCTGGAAGTAGATCGTGATCTAATTTCTTTAGGCTTTTCTTTCCAATTAAATGTTTCACAATTTCAGGAATAACGGGATTATGGCTACAAACTAGTGTTGTAATTTCATTTTCTATGATGTCTGAAATTGTTGTCTTCCAGGACTTGGGATCTTTCTGAAAGGAATATTCACTTAGCTGTGGTGAAAAAATTGGATTAATACTCAGTGAACGTGCTAATTGTTCAATACTTTCATAGCAACGTACTGCATCCGAGGTGTGAATTTCCTCAATACCAAATGGCAAAAATTGGGAATGAAATCTCTTGGACTGCAATTGACCTGATTGTGCAAGTGGACGATCTCCATCATCAGAATCCCAATCTTCGCGACTTATAGCCTTTGCATGTCTTAATAAGATTAATGGGTGAGTGTCAGCTCCAAAGAGTCGAAAATTTTCCAGAATTATTCTGTCGCTATCTGAGGTTAATTTACTCTTGGCGTCCTCTAATGTGACCCAAATAAGTTGATCAACTTCTTTTATATCCAAAACGCTAATTGGATTACCGATTGCCTCCGCTGCCCAATACCTGACCCTTTTTCTGACACCCTCAACGTCGTAGTGGATTTCTCCTAAATCTGGGCCAAACAAACTCTCGTAGCCTGTTTCTTCCAACACTTCTCGATAAGCACAAGTAATTGCAGTCTCACCCTCTTCCTGCTTACCCTTTGGAAAAGACCAATCGTTGTAACGTGGTCGATGAATCAAAGCAATCTGCAACAGATCATCACTCAAGCGACGCCATAGAACGGCACCAGCAGCTGGATTATTTCCTGAGTCACTGAAGCCCCCTTGTATATAGAGAGGCTAGCTCAGAGTGCAACTCCTTTAAATTCTTGTGCGACCGACTCCATTGCTTTCCCTTCAAGTGCCAACTTGCAGTTTCTTCTGATAGACCAAGGTTTAAGAGGTTTTGAAGTCGTTTCTGGTGATCTTTCCTCTCAACACGCACAAGTGCCTCCACGCGCCGATCGAGATTTCGAGCCATGAGATCTGCACTTCCAATCCAATACTCGTGATCACCAGCGTTCACGAAGTGAAAGATTCGAGAATGCTCAAGAAACCTGCCCAGCACTGATCTCACTTGAATATTCTCCGAGATTCCTTTTATGCCCGGTTGCACGGCACAAATTCCTCGTATTAATAAATCTATCTTCACACCTTCTTGTGATGCCTCGTATAGTTTTGCCACAAAGGTTTCATCCAGTATTGAATTCAACTTAAATTGAATTCCAGAGGGCTTTCCTGCTTTAGCGTTTTCAATCTCTCGATCTATTCGCTCCATAATTCCTAGACGTAAATTACTTGGAGCTACAAGTAGGCGAGAGTATGTACTTTGAGGAGCAAAACCTGAAAGCTGATTAAACAGCCGTGTTAGGTCACCTGTAAGTTCATTATCTGCACTCAAAATTCCAATATCTTCATACATTCTCGCGGTCTTGGGGTTGTAATTTCCGGTTCCAATATGACAATAACTTTTAATTCCGTTTGGTTCATCTCGAATTACAAGAGAAAGTTTGGCATGAGTTTTTAAGCCCATGAGTCCATAGACCACGTGTGCACCTGCTGCTTCTAATTTGCGAGCCCAACGAACATTTGCTTGCTCATCAAATCGTGCGCGAATTTCTACAACAGCAAGTACTTGTTTACCAGCTTCGGCTGCCTCAATAAGCGACTCCATAATTGGAGAATCACCGGATGTGCGATACAAAGTTTGTTTTATAGCAAGCACTGAAGGATCTTGGGCTGCATTTTCAAGAAACTTTACTACCGATGAGGTGAATGATTCATAGGGGTGGTGTAACAAGATTTCACCCTGACGAAGTGCGGAAAAGAAGAGATCTGGATCCTCAGAATCCACTTCAGCTAGGGCCCTGGCTGTGCGTGAGCGGAATGAAGGATATTTAAGATCTGGGAAATCTAAGTCCGCAATCTTGTGAAATGCAGTCAGATCCAAAGGTGATGGCACTCTGATCACAGTTTCTGAATCAATTCCAAGTTCATCTGCTAGAACTTCAATGAGTTTTTCGTCAACACCCTCTTCGATCTCGAGTCGAACTGGCGGTCCAAATTTCCGTCGCAATAACTCTTGCTCGAGACTAAAGAGAAGATCCTCGGTTTCTTCATCATCCAAATCTATATCTTGATTTCTGGTCACTCGAAAGGTGTAGTGATCTTCGATTACCATTCCAGGAAATAACTCTTGAAGATGAATTGCGATTAAATCCTCTAGTAATAGAAAGCGTGTTGCCCCAACTTTAGATGTTGCGATTAAGCGTGGAAGATTAGAAGGTACTTTTACTCGGGCAAAAAACTCGTCATTATTGATTGGATTGCGAACTATTACAGCAAGATTTAATGAAAGTCCGGAGATATATGGAAAGGGATGAGTTGGATCAACAGCAAGAGGAGTTAGTACTGGGAATATTCTTTCCTCAAATAGTTTCGATGTGAACTGTCTTTCCGATTTATCAAGCTCATCCCAGCCAACAAAAGTTATGCCAACTCTATTCAGTCCTGGCAAAATATCATTTTGAAAAACATCTGATTGGCGCTCTACAAGCCTTTCAGTTTCATCAAAGACAACCTTTAGTAATTCCCTCGGTGTATAACCGGCTGCGTTCACTAGAGAAATATTGTTTTCTATTTTGCTGAGCAAGGATGCAACTCGAACCATGTAAAACTCATCAAGATTAGAGGAAAAGATAGCTAGGAATCGAACACGTTCCAGGAGGGGCAAATTTGGATCCTCAGCGAGTTCAAGAACTCTCTGATCAAAAGAGAGCCAACTAATCTCTCGATCCGTGATCTGTAAACCTTTCATACACCTATTCTCGTGAGCAAAAATGAACAACAAGTAGCCGGGAGACGACTTCCACCTGAATGTAACTCAGCCTCAACTATGAATTGAGCGTACTTTCCTGAGAGACTTCCCCACGTGATCAACAACTATTGGATGAGCCCCGAGACCACCTCTGTTAACCGTTTGCCGATGCTCAATATCGAGCACTTCGAACAGATCTCTTTGGACGGTACTTGGCGATTCCAGTTGTTGCATAAGCCAACTGAAAAGTTAGGCAAGCGATGGGCATCAATCCCAGTTCCAGGTTTATGGACGATGCAGGAACCATCTGATGTGTTTTTTGATAAGCCAATTTATACAAACACTCAAATGCCTTTTGCGGAACAGCCTCCCTTTGTTCCAGAAGAAAACCCAACTGGTGTCTATGAACGAGATTTTGACCTGCCGAAAAGCTGGTCAGGCAAGCGTGTAGTTCTGCAATTAGGTGGATATGAATCAGTTGCTTTGGTCTATATCAACGGGATTGAAGTTGGTATGACAAAGGATTCTCGTCTTGCTGCCGAATTTGATGTGACACAGTTTGTAAAGAGCGGTAACAACGTCGTTCGTATTGATGTCACTAAGTGGTCTGATGCAACCTTTATTGAGGACCAGGATCAATGGTGGCATGGTGGAATCACACGTTCGGTAAAGTTGTATGCAACTAACAAGGTTTTCATTGAGCGATTCAAATCAGTCTCTGGTCTTGAAAAAGATGGAACAACTGGAACTTTATCTATTGAAGCTGATCTAGGTTCGCTGGATAACCTTTCTACCGATGGTTACACACTTCGCGCATCCATCACAGAGCTACCAAAGGTAAAAAGCGCAAACCTTGAAAAGACGATTAAGAACTTCACTTCTCCTAAGTGGACAGAACGAGATGCAAATCTAAAGAAGCGCAGCGATGATTACTTCCACGGTAAGTACTGGCATGGAAATCTTCCCGCTGATGCAAAGGCTGCGATCATGGAAAATGAGCCTTGGCCACATGGCAAGGTGCACCTAAATACGCGAATTCCTAAGGTAAATCCATGGTCTGCTGAAGCCCCACATCTATACACCCTGCACATTGAATTGCTTGATCCAAGCGGCTCTGTAATTGAGGTTTCACAGCAGCGTATTGGTTTCCGTTCCATTGTCATTAAGGGTCAGGACTTTTTAGTTAACGGCCAACCAATCATTTTTTACGGAATTAACCGTCACGATTTCAATAGATTTACAGGTCGCGCCCTTACCCGCGATGACATGCGTCAGGATTTGCTAGAACTCAAGCGTTGGAACTTCAACGCTGTACGGACATCGCACTACCCAAATGATGCAGCTTTCTTGGATCTTTGCGATGAGCTTGGCTTCTATGTCATTGGTGAAGCAAATATCGAATCACATGCATTTATCTCATCAATCTGTGATGACACAAAGTATTTAACTGCATTTGTTGATCGCGTAGGTCGAATGGTTCAGCGCGATATTCATCATCCATCAGTTGTCATGTGGTCACTTGGTAATGAATCTGGTGCGGGTACAAATCATGAAGCCGCTGCTGCATATGCACGTAGCTTTGATCCATCACGTCCACTGCATTACGAAGGTGGAATCCGTGGAAACTGGATGGGAAGTCATTCACTAACCGATGTGATCGCACCGATGTATCCAACTGTTAACGCGATCAAGGAGTACGCAAAGTCACCAAAGGCTGATCGTCCATTGATTATGTGCGAGTACTCGCATGCAATGGGTAACAGCAATGGAACCTTGGCTGAATACTGGGAAGCGATTGAAGCAACCCGTGGCTTGCAAGGTGGATTTATCTGGGAGATGTGGGATCACGGTCCTGTTCAAACACTTGCAGATGGCACCAAGCGCAACGCATATGGTGGCGATTACGGCGAAGTAAAGCATGATGGAAACTTCTGCTGCGATGGAATGGTGTTTCCAGATCGCACACCAAAGCCTGCAATGCATGAATTTAAAGCACTTGCGGCCCCTGTGGTCATTACCGCGATTAAGGCTGCAACCGGTCAATTCAAGGTATTTAACAAGCACTTCTTCAAAGATCTCAGCGAGTATCAATTGCAATGGAACATCACCTGCGATGGCGAGATCTTAGATAGCGGAGTTGTAAAGCTTCCTATGGTTGCTCCTCGAAAGAGTGCAAACTTTAAGGTCACTTCAAAGAAGTTAGCTAAGGGAACATCACGCGGTGAACGCTTT
>Ga0214919_10008918_pt1 | contig 13058 bp, 9 predicted proteins | sample LL1503_MetaG_FD_177994 | JGI IMG/M metagenome (GOLD analysis project Ga0214919, IMG submission 177994) | Freshwater microbial communities from Lake Lanier, Atlanta, Georgia, United States - LL-1503 | ecosystem: Environmental > Aquatic > Freshwater > Lake | place: USA: Georgia | collected 2015-03-15
GCAGTGGCGCAGTCATCGTTCGCTCGCTGAGGTGGTCGCGTCCCAATCGGGTGCACGCAGAGGTATCTGGCCAGGCCATATCAGCGGCGCGCGCTTGCCCGCCGGGCTCAGCGTGAGCCGGACAAACACCCTGGCTCGGCCTTCGCCGGGCGGCGCGCCGGCCTCGCCGGCCAGCGTCAGCGGCAGTTCCAATCGCAGCAATTGGCTGCGGCCGTCATTGCGGCCGTCATTGCGACCGCCCCCGTCGGCGTCGCGCTGGCGCTGCAGCAGGCTCAACAAGGCCCAGGCGTCGCTGAACTGCCAGGTCGCTGTCTTGCCGTCTACGCGCAGCGCAGGCTGGCGCTCGTCGGCACGCGGCGTGGCCTGGCCGTCTTTGGCAAACCGCAGGCTGATGCTCACCGCTTGACCAGGCTCCCAGCGCAAGGCCCGCGCCGGCTCGCGCCAGCCCAGCTGCTGGCTGCCCATGCTGATCGACCAGTCGATCACCTTGTTGCCCTCGAGCTCCAGCGCTGACGCGACGCGGAACTCGACCGCCACGTCGTGACCGCTGGCCAGACCCTCGTCGCTGGGCACCAGCGGCGACAAGAAAGCCCGGCTGCGCTCGAACTGTTCGACAAAACGCCGCACCGCTGGCGGCTGTGTCGATCGAGCCGTGCCGTTGCTGCGACCCACGCTCGCTGCGCTCGCCGCACCCGCCACCGCGCCACCCGCTGCGGGCAGCGCCGCATCGTAAGCCCTGAGCAGCGCAGGCAACTCGTCGGCCTCGACCGCTGGGCTCTCGCTGCCCCAGCCAGGTTGGGCAAACGGTGGCCGGCCGGCGTAGCTGCGGTTGAACAAGCTGGCAAAAGTCTGCCACTGGGCTTGCTGGGCGCCGCTGCGCAGCTCATGGCAACGCTGCACCAGCGCAGCCGCCAGCTGCGCATGGCGCTCGCCAAAATAATCACCTGGCCGGCCCAGCGGTCCTCGGCCGGCCACTCTTTCAGCACAGTTCTGGCCATCCACATCGCCGGCCATCGCCGTCAGAAAGGCTTCCAGCGCGATCAGGCTGCTGTTGGGGTTTTTCAGCCTGTGGCGTTCGAGGTCAGTGCGCAGCGCTTGCCAGCGCGCGGTCATCGTCGGACTGAGCTCGCCGGGCCCGAGCACGGCCAGCCAGGCGTCGGCCTCCTTGACCAGAGCCTCGGCCCGCCCATGCTGCTGGCTGAGGTAGGCCGCAAGCTGGGATGGGTCGGCCAGTCCCAGCGCTGCGAGCACCGGTCCGCGTTCGCCATTCCAGGCGCTGAAGTCGCGGTTGCGGGTGGCGTACAGCTCAGACCGCTGCAGCGCGTCGTCGACCGCGCGCAAGCGGCGTCCGGCATCGCGCGCCAGCATCCGGCGCAGCGCGTCGGCTTCACGCCGCCCGCCCAGGTCGACCAGCAAGGTCTGGATCCGCAGCAAGCGGCCGCGCTCGGCGTCTAGCGCAGCGGGATCGAAATTGCCGCCCAGCAAGCGCCCGCCCGGGATCAACGCATTGGCCAGCTGATCGGACACGGCTTGCGCGAGGTTGACGTTGACCAGGCGTTCGATCGCCGGTCGCACCGCTTCCGGAAACCGCCCCAGCAGCTCGGTCTGGAAGCGCTTGCGCTGGTCGGCCACCACCAGCGCCTGGTCAAGGCGCGCCAAGTCCCAGCCGATCAGGCCATCAGCACCAAGCTCGGGCATGTCACGCCCACGGCCAGCCACAGCGTAGGGCTGGGCCAGCAACAAGCCCAGGCCATCACGCAAGGCCAGCAGGGGCGCTTCGGGCTGGAAGCGGCCGTCTTTCTCGCGCCAGCCCAGCGCTGTGAGCTCATCGGCGCTTTTTTGCTCGGCCAGTTCGGTGATCAAACGCCTGAAGCCTTGCTCGGCCAGATCTCGCAGCGCTCTTGTTGCGGCCTCGCCACCGAGCAGCGCTACCGCATCGACTTGCGTCAGCAAGCGGTCCCACGCCGGGTAAGACAACAGGCTGGGTCGTTGCGTCCAGGCCGCTTGGCCGCGCAGCAGCAACTGGTCTTGGGCCTTGATCGCCACCAGCAGCTCGCGCCAGGCGGCCAGCGTGCCGGCCGTGCCGCCCGTGCCGTCGGCAGGCTTGTCGCCCAACAGACCCGACAGCCGCATCGTCAGGTCGCGCTGGCTCAGCAGCAAGTCGTTTTCCTCGAAGGCACGGGTCGTCCACTGCCCGGCCAGGCTGCGCAAGCGACAGGTCATCGCCTCGACCAGCGCTGCGCTGGGTGCCGTCTGCGCCACGCCGCTGCTGGGCCGGGCCCTGAACAACGCCGCACTGCGCTCAGACGGCGCGGCCAGTTCCTGCCCCAGCGCCTCGCGCACCAACAGACTCAGATCGGCCACGGCCAGCGGCTGCCCAGCGTCTTGCAGCCGATGCATTGCCGCACGCGCGCGGCCGAGTTGGTCGACCGCCGCGACAAACTGGGTCAAGGCCGTGAACTCGGGCAGGCTGTCGATGTTGAGCGTGGTCTCGGTCGCCACAGCGTTGGCAGCGGCCGAGGTGCATGGCGCACCGGCGATCAATTCGCCGGTCGCCGGGTCTTGCGCCACGCCGGTCAGCGTGCTGGCGCGGCTGTCGAGTCCGCGGCGCAAGGTGGTGACGGCGATGTCGCCAAAAGCCTGCTCGAGCCTGACGCGAAGTCGCTCAGGCAGCGCGTCAGCGGCAGGCCATGAACCAGGCATGAACACTGACCACAGCCGGTCACCCTCGAGCTGACCCATGCTTTGCAGCAGCGCCAGCGCACGGTCGCGCTGGACAGCGGCACCGTCGCGAGTCGCCGCCGCCCGCGGGTCTGACGCGTCGCGTTTCAAGCCGTTGAGCAAGACTTGCAGCTCACGCGACTGGCCGTACAGCGCGTAGCCGCTGACCGCCAGTCCCACACCCCAGCCGCCCAGCAGCAGCACCGCCGCCAAGCGCACGCCCCAGCCCAAAGCCGGCTTGCTCACCGTGCGGGTGGTCGAAGGCCGGGTCAAACCCTTCTCGGGGAAGACCTTGGCCTCAAACACATCGCGCAGGAACGCAGGCTGGCGGCTGCGCGCCGGGCTCAGCGCCGGCCCATCGTCTAGCGCAGCGTCGGACTCGCCCGAGGGCGCAGCGTCGGCGCCCTGCAGTTGCGCGGCCTCGCTGGCGTCACCACTGAAGTACAAGCCGCGCAAGAAGAAGGGCTCGTGGTAAGCACTGGGCCGCATCAACTCGTCGAGGTAGAGCTGCAGCAGCGGCTGCATCCGCTCGACGCGGGCAGGCAACAGGAAGAAGGATTCGGCCTCCGCCGAGCCCGTGCTGCCGCTGGCAAACAACTCGGCCGATGCCTCACCCAAGGTGCTGACCACCTCGGTGATGGCTTGGCCTGTCCAGTCGGACTGGTAGCCCATCGCCAGGTCGTACGGCGAGACCCAACCCAGCATGCTGCCGCGCATCAGCTCGGGCAGGCTGCGCGCGAATGCGGCAAACCCAGGCACTTGCTCGCAGCCGCTGATCACCACATGCACCGCCAAGCGCAGTGCAAACCGGTTCTGCGCCAGCCACAGCCGCCGGCTGGCGCGCTGCGCAAGACGTACCAGCGCCGGCCGGGATTCGGCCTCATCGGCCACCAGCAAGCTGGCCGGGATGGTCAACACCACGCCGTCGAAAGGCCGCTGCGGCCGGTAGTCCCGGCACAGGCTGAGGAACTCATCAAAGCTGCGCTCGGGCGCTTCCGGGCCCGCCTGCGGGTCGCCCAGGCTGGCGCCGTCGAGCTCGATCGCCACGCCCTGGTCGAAGAAGTGCCAGCTCAGCCCAGGCGTGGCAGCGGCGGCCGCCGCATCGGTGCCCAGCGTGCTGGCGATGCCGGCCTGGTCCAGACCCAGCGGCGCGCCGCCGTCGTCAAACACCAGCACCCAAGGCACGTCATAGCGCTGCTTGCGGCTGGCGATATGGCCTTCGATCAGCTCGACCGCTTGGCGGAAAGAGCTGCGCAGCGATTCGGGCCGCATGCGCGGCACCACGACGCGGGCACCGGGCTCAGGCTCGGGCCGGGTAGACAGGTACAGCACGAAGCCCAGCACCAGCAGCAGCAGCAGGATCAACGCGCCCAGCGTGATCAAGACCAGGTTGTCGGTCAGCGGCATGTGGTCTCCTGCAAACCCAGCGGTCGTCGATGGTGGTTCACAGCACGCGCCCGGTCCAGACCCGGTCCAGGCCATCGAGCGCCTGGCGCAGCGGCCAGGTCGGCCACAACCAAGTCAGCTCAGACAGCACCAGCAGTGCGGCCACCGCCAACAGCAGCGCGGTGGACAAGCGCCCACCGCTCACCGTGCGGCGTGGTGCGGCGTGAGACTGGGTGTGGGCATAGGGCTGTGGCGCCAGCATGTGGCCGCGCGCCTCGAGCCCGGGCGCACGTTGGTGGGCAAACTGAAACAGCTCGCGCCGCAGACCCGCGAGATGACCCGCGTCGTCCATCCCACGCAGCCTGCCGCGGAACCCCAGCGCCAGCGCAAAAAGGTAGAGCTGGGCCAGGCTGCGCTGCGAGGGCTCGCGGTCGCTGAGCAAGCGCTCGATCCTGGCAAACACCTTGTCGCCGGCCACGCTGGACTGAAACAACGCCGTCTCGAGCAGATGCTGGGGCCAAGCGCTGCGGCCAGGCCAGTCGCGCAGCAACAACAACTCGTCGGCCAGCGCGACCATCAAGTAGCGCGCGTCTTCGACCAAGGCGCCGCCACGTCCGCCGCCAGCCCGCCGCATGCCCAGGGTATGGAGTTCGAGCAGCTGGACCAGTTGGTGCTGCAAGGTGGACGCGGCCACGCTGGCCTCAGGCGTGACCGCCGGGCTGTCGGCGCGCGGCAAGCCCGGCGTTGCCGCCGGCACAGCGGCCATCATCGCTTCGTAGAACAGACGGAAAGCCGTCAGCAGCGGATCGTCAGCGTTGGAGTCGGTGTTGTTGCGGGCCATGGGAGCTGCCTCGGGTCGTTGTGGGTGGTGGCGGCCGTGCAGGCTCAGCCCTTGACGAACAGCACGATTTCGGCCGGCCGCTGGGACGATTGAGATTCGTTGGCGTTGCCGATCAGCAAGGGCTCGCCGGCCAGCACGCTGCCGGCATCGATCGCGTACAGGCTGTAGCCGCCGCCGCTGCGCAAGCCCAGGTCTGGCGCTGCGTCCACGGCCTTGCGGGCGGCGCCGAGCACGCGGCGCTCGCGCAGCGAGGCCCAGGCCGATGCAGAACCGATCACCGCCCCAGCCATCCAGGCCGCGAGGTCGCGTTCGGACTGACCGCGCAATCCCAGCACCAGCTTGGGCGCCAGCCAAGCCGGCAACATCGGCAGCCCGAAGCTGCCGTCACGCCAGTAGAAGGGCTCAAGCTTGTGGTCAGGGCTGACCTCGGCCGCAGCGTCCTCCAGCGCGGCCAGCAGCGCCTCGAAAATCGGACCCGGCCGGTCTTGGTCGTAGGCCGGTGGCAACATCGGCAAGGCGCCCGGGCTCAGCGTGGCAAGCGGACCCAGCGCCTGGCACAGCGCCAGGTACAGCGCGTAAGGGTGTAGCGACGGCGTTTGCAACACCGCTTCGAGCGGCGCCAGCGCCGCAACCAACGCGCGCAGCCGGTCGCGTTGCTCGAGTTGGTTGAGCCGGTCTTCCAGCCTCGACGAAGGCTGATCGGTCTGGCGCGCGACAAACGCTGCCTTGGCACGCAACTGCGCCGCCAGCGCCCAAGCGCGCTGCCACAGCGCGGCCTCGCGCGGCAGCACCAGGCGTGGCGGCAGTTCGTCGCCCAAGCGGATCACCTGCTGATCCATCACCAACTGGCCCAGCCGCAAGCGCTGCCACAGCGAAGACGGCGCTGCGCCCAGCACCAAACCCAGCTGCGGCCGCATCCGCGGCAAGTCGGCAGCGGCAGCGTCAGACACCTCGTCCTCTTGCGGCGGCAGGCTCAGCGACATGAACCGGCTGGGTACCGCCGGGTCGCGCATCGCCCTGGCCCAGGGCAAGGTCAACCACAGGTCCTGCGGCCCTTCGGTCAGCGCGTCGAGGTGGGGCTCGAGCAAGAGCTCGAGCGCGCCGTGCTGGGCGTCCGCGCTGTCATGCCAGACCGCGCTGCCGTCGGGCATCACGGCGTCGAGCGCCAGCACGCGGGCCCGGCCGGCAGCCAGCAAGCCGAGGTCGATCTCGAGCCGGCGCAAGCCCCAGGCCAACGGCGCCGCAGCCAGCGACTGCCAGGCCACCAGACCGTCGGTACGGGCCTGGGACTGCTGGAAATGCTGCGGCGCCAGCAGCATGCCCTCGTGCCACTGGATGCGCTCAGGAATGGTCGGAAAGGGCAAGGACATGGTGGGCGGACAGCCGATCTGTAGGAATGGGGCGGTGAATTCGAGCGCTTCGCGTCGCAGCGATCACTGTGGGTGGGCCACGACGGCAAAGCCGCGGGCGCCGAGCTTGACCAGGGCGCCGCTGCGCAGTTCGGGCATCAAAGCACGGTGATCTCCCGGCGTGCGGTAATCGGCAAACAGCAGCACACCGGCCACGCGCGGGCTGCCCAGTTCTTGCTCGCTGAGCCGCACCGACTGGCGCGGCACGAGTTCCCAACTACGGACCGTGAAGGCCCCCGGAAAGCTGCGCTGCAGATCGGCACGCGTGGCGAACCAGCGCGCCGCCGGCAGTGCCTGCAGCTTGTCCAGGGTGGGCACATCGCGAACGTACACCAGGTCCAGCGCCACCGGACTGTTGAGGTTGGCGTCGGCATCGGCAATCAGCAACAAACCTTTGAGGTCGAGAAAACCAGGCTCGGGCGGTCCGGTGAAGGCGTTCGCCGTCGCCGATGCAACGACCTTGGCCACGCTGCCCACAGCGGTGCAGGCGCCCAGCGGCAGCAGCGCAGCGATCAGACCGGCGCCTAGAAAAAGTCTTGTCATATGAACCATGCTGGCCTTCCTCGCCACAAAGGCCATCGCGATCAGACGCCGCGCGCTCATCGATCCACCTCGAGCCTGCTGGCGGCAGAAGATCCGGCATCGGCCGGTCCACCCGTCACCGACGCGCCACCTTGGCGCAGCCCGACCCCGATGCCGGTGACCAGCGCCAGCAAACCGGCGGTGGCCAAGCAGGATGCGGCCAGCGCAGCACCGCCCCAGGAAAACACCAAGCGCAGCGGCGACTGCGCAACCGGCTCGGCAACAGCGGCCCGCTCGGACGGCAGGCCGCGGCAGACCACCGAAGTGATCGCTGCCACAGCCAGTACCTGCACCACGCTGCGCAGCGCGTGACAAGGAGCATCGATGACTATGGCCACCACCACCACCGCTTCACTGGGCAGACCCACCCAGTGCATCGCGATTGCCGACGCCGCCACGGTGAGCAAGACACCCGTGCCGGCGGTGGTCAGCGAGGCGAGCGCGGCCGCTGCGGCAATCAGCGGCAGATCGTACATGCTGATAGGTCGTTCATAGAGCTGGGTCGCGAACACTGCCAGCAGCCCCAGATGGACGGCGGCCCCAGCCCGCATGAACACCGCCCCTGCAGGCACCAGCAACTCGACGATGCCGCGAGACAAACCCAGGCGCGCGCTCAGCGCTTCGATCAACGATGGGATCGTGGCCACCGGCGTCTTGGTGAACAGCCCTATCATTAATGGCGCCCTGAGCGCACTCAGCACCTGAGGCAACGAGGTCTTCGTCTGGCGCACAAGCACCGCCACCGCCACAACCGCCAAGAACAGCACGGACAGCAACAGCGCCAACAGCAGACCGCCCACCACGTGCAGTCGCCCGCGGTCGAAATTGGCGACAAGGTGTGCAGCCATGCCGAAGGCCAACAGCGGCAGCAGCCGATTGACCTGGGCAATCAGCAGTTCGAATGCGCGGTAAATCGTTTCGAGATGAGCCGCCAGCGCCTGGCTGCGCTCACGAGGCTGCAGCGCAAAAGCCAGGCCGAAGATCAATGCGCACAAGGTCAGCCAACGCGCATCGCCCGAGACCATCGCGGCAAACACGTTGTCAGGAACGGATGAGACCCAGCCGGATGCGGCGGCCTCGTTGGCAGAGCGCGTCCACAGCGTCATCGTCATGGGATTCGTGGTGGCATCGTCCTGCACCCAGCGACCGAGCTCTGTGCGGGCGGACTCGGGCAGGTGACTACCGACGCCCATCAACATGCCAGCCAAAGCCCCGACCAGCCCGCTGGCCAGCAGCGTCGCAGTCGACAGCGTCAGCAGCAGCAGCAGGCGCCTGCCGGGGTAAGGCAGCGCGATGACCTGGCGCAGGCCGAATGCGGTGGCCACCATCAGCAACGGTGTGCCAGCCATCTCCATCACCGCCAGGAACATCCGGCCGAACAGCGCCACCGGTGCACTCCAGCCGGGTGCCAACCAGCCCAGCAGCGCGCCGCAGGCCGTTGCCAGCAGCAAACCCAGCGGATGGCTGAAGGCGGACAGCGAAATGCCTTTGGTCTTTTTCATCGCAAATCGGCCATCTCAATCGCCTGCGGCCATGCCTGAACAACAGCGGGAGAAGCATCGAGCGCTCGGGCCCGACAGTCGACCTGGATTGCGAGGCCAAAGAGAGTTCTGAGGCGAAACATGTCGTGCTGCACGTCAAATCTTGAGAGGGCGCGAGCAGATCAGGCTGACAGCCGCAGAATTGCCGACCACCAGCACCAAGGTGCGCAACATGTCGCAGATCGGATCGACCGCGACGAAGAGCATGAAAGCCGCTTCGAACGGCAGCCCAAGGTAACCACAAGCCATGCCGGTGAGCGAGATGATCACCAGGCCCGTCATGCCTGCCGAAGCAAAACCCGCCAGGATGCAGGCCACCACCACCAGCGAGACCTCAGCCAGACCCAGGTCACGGTCATAGAGCTGGGCGATGAACAGTGTGGCGCAGACGTAATACAGCACCGGCCCGAGCCGCAGCAGCGACACCGTCAATGGCACCAACAGTTCGACCTTGGCGCGGGCGAAACCCAGACCGTCGGCCAGCATGTCTATCATCATCGGCATGCAGGTGGCGCTGCTTCGGGTGGCCAGGGCCAGCGCAAACGGGCCACGCAGTGCGTGCAGCGTAACACCCAGGCTGGCCTCGGATCGCCTCCAGATCACCAGCACCGCCAGCACCAGCACCAGCAACGAGGCCAACGCGAATGTCAACACAAAGGCCGTCATCGCCTCCAAGGACCCCAAGCCTGTCTTGGCCAACTGCGACGCGCTCATGCACACCAGCACCAGCGGCAGCGGGTAGTTGAGCCAGCGCGTCAGCAATTGGCAGCTCTGGTAGACGGTGTCGAGCGAGTTGGTCAAAGCATCCGACACCCGGCCTGGGACCTGGCTCAACGTGAAACCGAACAACAGCGCAAACACCAAGGCCTTGAGCGTCTCGCCGCCGGCCAGCGCGGCAAAGATGTTGGCCGGAATCAGGCTCAGCACCACCTCGCTGAACGTCACCAGTGGCTTGGGCGCAGCGTCCACGGTCTTGAGCGACATCGCAGTGTCGCTTTTCTTGGTGTCGGCACCGACGATTTGCCCGAAAGACTGCAGCTTGGCGGGTGACAGGTCAGCCCCCGGGCGGGCCAGCATCAGCGAGAACACGCCCACGACCGCGGTCAGCAACGCGAAGACGACAAACACGACCGCGACCCGGCCCAGGATGCGGCTGGCGCCGCCGTCCTTGAGCAGTCGCTGCAGGCTGAAGACGATCGCCGAGATCATGAAGGGCAGCACGATCATCTTCAGCAGGTCGACATAGACATCGCCGACGACGGCCAGATGCCTGCTGACGTCGGGCGCCATCACGCCAAGGGCGAAACCCAGCGCCAGGCTGCCGATGATCACCCAGGGGTTGATGGCCAATGCCAAAAGGGATTTGAGGTTCATGGCTGCTGCGCTTGCGTTTTGCTCATGGCTCGAGAGCACGCAACACGCGGTCGATGTCGAGTTTGTCGCTGCGCTGGGCCAAGTACACGTTGATGAAGTTCACCAGTGCGATGTCGCCAATGTCGACGACGATGCCCAGCGTGTCCTCCATGTCCTTGAAGGTCACGGTGCGCAAGGTCAGCGCAACAGCCGGATCGCTCTTGAGCAGGCGCTTGATCTCGAACTCGTCCCGGTAGGCGGCCGTGACCTCGCCGCGACGAACGGCCTTGACCACTTCGGGCCAACTGGCGTAAGCCTTGAGCGTGGCTTTCGGGAAGTTCTGGGTCGCGAAATCCGCAAAAGAAGACTTGGCGATCACACCGATCGACCCATTGAAGCCGCGCATGACCTCGGGCACGGGACGGTCGCGGGCGAGTTTGGCAAAAGCCACCCGGTTCAGCGCCAGCGCATGCTTGAGCGACAGGTAAGGGTCGGAGAACTGCACACGCTGCGCCCGGGCCAGCGTGCGCGACAGCTTGCTGATGCCGGCATCGGCTTCGCCGCGGGCGACGATGTCGATCACCTCGTTGAAGCTGTTGGCGCTGCGGTTGAAACGAACGCTGACATTGAGCGCGCGGCCGATGTCCTCGGCCATGGCGACCTCCAGGCCCGTCAGCTTGCCGTCTTTCACATAGAAGAAGGGCGGCGTGTCCACCCCAAGCATCGCCACCACGAATTCGCCCCGGTTGACGATACGGGCAATGTCGGGCGCCAGCATGCGGCCATCGGCCACCCGCACCAGCGAACTCCGCACCGCCGCTGGCGCAACAGGACGCAAGCTGGCTGAAGCGGTCGCGGCAGCAGACCGCGCAGCGGGCTGAACCGCAGCGGCCGGCAAAGCGCCGGTCAGCAGCAGGCTCAAAGCGCCAACCCTCAGCGCAGCGCGCGCCAGGTCAGCGAAGAACGGCTTGAACAGCATCATCACGCGACAGCCTCAAATAGAACTTTGGTCACCGGGGTGGCACCGCGCCAGCGGGCACCGGAACGGCTGGTACTGCGGGAAGGGTTGGCAAGGTCGGCACGTTTGGCAAGGTTGGCAATGTCGGTACGGTGGGCAAGGTCGGCACCGTGGGCAAAGCCATGCCGACCGGCCCGCCAGAAGCCCGAGGCGCTGGTGCGGTTGCAGGCGGCCACTGCTTGCCGATCTGCACCCCTAGGAAGAACAGCAAACCCATCAGCAGCAGCAGGCTGATGGCACCGACCCAGGCCAAGCGCCGGGTCATCGAGAAGCGGATTTCCAAAAGAATCTCCTGGCAGCATCAGGGCACCATCACGGTGAACTGACCGGGTACGTTGATCGAAATGACACCGCCCCACATGCACATCAGCTTCGAGCTGTTGTTGAGCGCCGGCATGTTGCCGATCAGCACGGTGGGTGCGCCCGGCAACCAGGGCGCGGTGGTCATCGGAATACAAGGCATAGGCACCAGCACGCCGAGGGCGGCGGCGGTCGCCGCCGCCACCATCGGATTGGCCATAGACTGGCACATCACAAATGGCATCACGTTGACCATCGGCTTGTTGTCCATGATATTGGCATCGGGCATGCCAGTCATCACGAGGTTCAACGGCAGCACCATCAAGGTGCCCGGCGCCACGCCGAATGTGCACTGCGTCATCGCGCCCCCACAAACCTGTTGCCCCATGCCTCACCCCTTGAACAGCGATTCCAGCCTGACCAGAAGGCTGGGGGTGGCGGCACCAGGCGCCAGGCGGCGACCCTCGGCGTCGAAGCGTTCGGGCGGCGCAAGCGGCTTGCCCTTCTGGTAGGACTGCTCCTCCATCATGCGGCCATCGGGCCAAAAACGGCGCACCGGGCCGTGCAACAGATTGGCACGGTAGCTCATCACCTGCACCACAGTGCCGGCGCCGTCGTAGTCGGTGGACTCGCCGTCGAGCAGGCCCTTTTGATACTGCGATCGGCGCACCACCCGGCCTTCGTGGAAGAAAGTCGCGACGCCGTCGATCTGACCCGCTCGCATGCGCAACTGGGCGCTGACCTGGCCGGCCTGGTCGTACATCACCGAGGCCCCTTCGGGCAGGCCAGCGACAAAGTTCTGCTCGGCCAGGCAACGACCGTTCTGCCAGGTGCGGGTCAGACCTTCCTGGCGGCCGAGTCGGTAACAGGCTTCCTGCACCAGCGCGCCGTTGTCGTCGTGCAGTCTAAGCAGGCCGTCGAGCTGACCGTCGACATAGCTCGCAGACATCAGCGGTTGACCCTGCGCGCCAAAGCGCCGCATCTCGCCGTGCAGCATACCGCCGCGCATTGCTGTGCTGGCCAGCAATCGGCCTTGCGCATCGCGCTCCTCGACCACGGTCGACGCGGCCGAGGCGCTGGCGGTCGCGCCGGCGGTCATGCCAGCGGGTACGACAGGCTGCGGCAGGGTTTGGGCGACAGGGGTGCTGGTCATCGCATCGGGCTCAATTGATCTTCACCAGACCGCCCTTGACCGTGAGCATGCCGCCACCGTCAACCGTCTGTGTTGCCGAAGCCTTGCTGTTGATCATCAAGCCCTTGTTGTCCAGCGTCGTGCCGGCTTCGTTGGTCAACCCGGTTCCGGCCTTGTTGGTCAGCGCGGTGCCGGCCTTGTTGGTCAACGCAGTGCCTGCCTCGTTGGTCAGCGCGGTGCCGGCCTTGTTGGTCAGCGCGGTACCGGCCTCGTTGTCGACCGTGGTGCCGGCCTTCACCGCGACATCCTTGGCAGACTTGAAGCTGATGCTGCCGGTGACATCGAACAACAGGTCGCCGGTGACCTTCAAGGTGTATTTTCCCGTCACCTCGTGGGTGAAGTCGGCCTCGTTGGTGTGGGTCTCGTTGCCTGTGATGGTGAGCGCGCGAACACCCTTGACGCTGTGGGTCTCCTTGCCGGTCTTGACCGCCACGGTACGGTCGCCTTTTTCAATCGTGTGGGTTTCGGCGCCTGCGGTCAGCGTGGTGCTGAGATCGTTCTCGATCTCGATCTTCATGTCTTTCTGGGCGTGGAGGTAGAACTCCTCGGAATCCTTCTTGTCCTCGAGCCGTATCTCGTTGCCAGCAGTGCCTTGCTTGGACGACTTGGTGCGGATCACGGTCTGGGTCTGGTTGGCGGGCAGCGTGACCGGCGTGGCATGGGTGCCGTTGTAGACGCAACCGGTGACGAGCGGCTGGTCGGGGTCGCCGTCGAT
>Ga0214919_10008920_pt1 | contig 13056 bp, 12 predicted proteins | sample LL1503_MetaG_FD_177994 | JGI IMG/M metagenome (GOLD analysis project Ga0214919, IMG submission 177994) | Freshwater microbial communities from Lake Lanier, Atlanta, Georgia, United States - LL-1503 | ecosystem: Environmental > Aquatic > Freshwater > Lake | place: USA: Georgia | collected...
TTCAGAGCAGGTTGGGCCAGGCATACGGTTCACCAAGCCAGAATGGCTAACCATCGAAACACCTGCTCGGCAGCGGACAGGCCCCTCTCCGCGCACACTTTCGGTTGACTCATGAATAGACATCTTCAGCGCTTGTCGCTCGCATTGGCCGCGGCCTGCGTCAGTTTTGCAGTCCACGGTCAAGCGGCAAATCCACTGTTGGATCGAGCCGCCGTCGAGAACATCGTCAAGGAGTACTTGCTCAAAAATCCGGCGCTGATCCGCGATGCGATGGCCGCGCTGCAAGCGCAGGAAGAGGCCGAGCGTGAGCAACTGGTCGCGGGTGCCTTGAAGAGTTTCAGGGCCGAATTGGACGCCGAGACCGACGCACCGGTGGGCGGCAATCCGAAAGGCGACGTGACGGTGGTCGAGTTCTACGACTACAACTGTGGTTATTGCAAGAAGGTTGCGCCGGTGTTGACGGAGTTGCTAAAGCGTGACGCCGGCGTTCGTGTCATTTACAAGGAATACCCCATCCTCAGCCCGCAGTCCATGGTTGCGGCCAAGGCGGCGCTGGCGGCGCAGCGGCAAGGCAAGTTTGTCGCGATGCACGAGGCTTTGATGCTGGCCCCAGGCACCGATGAGGCCACTGTCAAAGCGTTGAGCGAGCAGATCGGGCTGGACCATGACCGCTTGCAAAAGGATATGCAGGACCCCTTGCTGGAGCGCGCAATCCAGCGCAACCATGGCCAGGCTGGCGCGATGAACATCAACGGCACGCCAGCTTTCGTCATCGGCGAGCGCCTGATCCCTGGTGCGGCGAGCCTCGAGCAGTTGCTTGACCTGGTCAAGACCGAACGCGACCGGCAACTCAGCGCTGCCTTGCCGCCCAAGAAAGACTGAAGCCGTCGGGCTGAGTCCCCTCGGGCATGTCGATTCGATCGCTGGCCTGGATCTTTCTGGCTGTTCTTGCCGGTTTGGGTCCGATGCAGGCTGCGGCCGCAGATCTGATCCGCGAGCGAGGTATTCTCGTGGACCCGGGCGGTGAGCTGAGCTTCGAGCAAGTGCAGCGCCAATCGTTCTCGCCGGTCGGCAAGCTGCTCACCCAAGGCTTCACCCGTTCCACGCTGTGGCTCCGCATGGTCGTGGACCCGGCCGAAGCCTCGCAGCAGGTGTCGCTGCGTGTTCTGCCGGCAACGCTGGATGAGGTGGCGCTTTTCAGCGATGGCGCGCCGAGCAAATATGGCCCGCTTGGTTTGCGCATCGGACTCGAGCAGCAGCTCGATCCGGACGAGGTGGCGCCCAGGCTGGGGTCTCCTCGGGCACGCCGACCGCCACCGAGGCGACCCGCCCCAGGTCGGCGTCGCGGGCTTCGGTCGAGATCACCGTGCCCATCGCCACATGGCCGATCTGCGCCGCGTCGGCGCCGCTGCGAGCGGTCGCGGCCTTGATCGCTGTCGTGGCGAGGTCGATGGGCGGGCTGTCTTTGAGCGTGCCGCCAAAGGTGCCGATCGCTGTGCGGGCGGCGCTGACGACATAGATGTCACGGGTTGTGCCCATAGATTTGCTCTTCAAGAGGGTTTGGACCAGAGGGTTTGGACCAGAGGGATGGACGGGCGCGAGCACAGGCCCGGGAGTTTGCTGCGGGCTGACAACCAGGACTTCGTTTCGTCAGCATTTGCGCACGCGCAAACTGCTGCGATGGGCGGGCGCTGTGAACGTCACGTTCGCGACCTTGGGGCTGCGGCATGGGTGATTGAATTTCTGACCAGTGGCAAGCCAAAGGTTGTCGCGCAATGCGCAACCCCAGGACGCCCGTCACCGCCAGACCAGGAGAAACCCGATGTTCGCTGAACCCTCTGCCCGCACCCGCGAGCTGCTAGACAGGCTCAATGCTTTTTTCGACCAACACATCTACCCCAACGAAGCGCGCCACCATGAAGAACTTCACGCGCGCCGCAAGCTGGGCACCGAATGGCAGCCCTCCACGCTGCTCGAAGAGCTCAAGCCGCTGGCGCGCGCTGCTGGGTTGTGGAACATGTTTCTGCCGCACAGCGACCGTGCGCCCACAGGCCTGAACAACCTCGATTACTCGCCGTTGTGCGAGGTGATGGGCCGTGTCAGTTGGTCGGGCGAGGTGTTCAATTGCTCGGCGCCCGACACCGGCAACATGGAGACCATCGAGCGCTACGGCACGCACGAGCAGAAAGACCGCTGGCTCGAGCCGCTGCTGCGCGGCGAGATCCGCTCGGCCTTCCTGATGACCGAGCCGGCGGTGGCCTCATCGGATGCCACCAACATCCAGACCAGCATTACACGCGATGGCGACCACTATGTCATCAACGGCACCAAGTGGTATTCGTCGGGTGCCGGCGTGTCGACCTGCGCGATCTTCATCGTGATGGGCAAGACCGACCCGGACGGCGCGCGCCACGCCCAGCAGTCAATGGTGCTGGTGCCGCGCGACACGCCCGGCGTGACGGTGCTGCGCCACCTGAGCGTGTTCGGCTATGACGATGCGCCGCATGGCCACATGGAGGTGGTGCTCAAGGACGTTCGGGTGCCGGTGGCCAACATCCTGCTCGGTGAAGGGCGCGGATTCGAGATCGCCCAGGGTCGCCTCGGGCCCGGGCGGATCCACCACTGCATGCGCTCTATCGGCGCTGCCGAGCGCGCGCTAGAGCTGATGTGCGACCGGCTGCAGAACCGCATCGCATTTGGCAAGGCTTTGTCTCAGCAGTCGGTCTGGGCCGAACGCATCGCCGACAGCCGCTGCATGATCGACCAGGCTAGGCTGCTGACGCTCAACGCCGCGCACCGCATGGACGTGGCGGGCAACAAGGTCGCGAAGGCCGAGATCGCGATGATCAAGGTGGTCGCGCCCAACATGAGCTGCAAGGTGGTCGACTGGGCGATCCAGGCCTTTGGTGCTGCCGGTGTCAGCCAAGACACCTGGCTGGCCGAAGCCTATGCCCACCAGCGCACAGTTCGCATCGTCGACGGCCCTGACGAAGTGCACCGCAACGCGATTGCCAAGTTCGAGCTCGGCAAGCGCGCGCCGGCCAAGAAGGCTGCCTGAGCCCGGGCGGCCAGGGCGACTCAGTCGATCCTGGCGCCTGACTTCTTCACGACGTCGGCCCAGATCGCGAGCTCGACCTTGATCTGCGCCGTGAATTGCTCAGGCGTGTTGGTGATCGGATCCCAGCCCAGCGCGGTCATGCGCTCATGGATGTCTGGCATCTTCATGATCTTGCTGAACTCGGCGTTGAGCCGGTTGACGATGTCGCGAGGCGTGTTCGCGGCGACAAACATGCCGTACCAGGCCGAGACCTCGAAGCCTGGCACCGTCTCGGCCACCGTGGGCACGTCAGGCATCAGGGCATGGCGCTTGGGCGTTGCGACACCGATTGCGCGCAAGCGACCTGCCTTGACTTGAGGCGCGACGGTCGAGTACTGGTCGAACATGAAGCTCAGCTGGCCGGCAATCACGTCGTTGAGCGCCGGACCACTGCCTTTGTAGGGGACGTGCTGCATCTTCACGCCCGCCATCGTCGCGAGCATTTCGCCTGTCAGGTGGTTCGACGAGCCGTTGCCGGCCGAGCCGAACGTGATCTCGCCGGGTTTCTGCCGGGCCAGCGCGATCAGCTCGGCCACGTTCTTGACTGGCACGTTGGGGTTGACCACCAGGATGTTGATGTACTTCACGACCAGCGAGATCGCGACGAAATCCTTGATCGGGTCGTAGGGCAGCTTGCTGTAGAGGTTCGGGTTGATGGTGTGCGTGCCGGTCGTGCCTAGCAAGATCGTGTGGCCGTCGGGCGCAGACTTCGCGACCGAGTCCGCCCCCAAGCCGCCACCGGCGCCACCACGGTTGTCGACAACGACCGGCTGGCCCATCGCCTCGGACAGCTTGGCACCGATGGCGCGGCCGAGGATGTCGGTCGGGCCACCGGCCGGGAAGGGCACGACCAAGCGGATCGGTTTGTTTGGGTAAGTCTGTGCCTGCGCGTTGCTCAGTAGCGCGAACAGCGCGACAGCGGCGCATCGAATCAGCAGTTTCAAGTGAGGTCTCCCGGCGCCGAGCAGGTTCGGCCAGTGATTGGATGAAGGCTTTGTAGGGCGTATTGTGCTGGCCTGTTGTGCAACGGGCAGCTGTGCAACGGACTGCTGCGAGTGGCGGCGCAGGCCTTCAAATCTTGGTGCGTATGAAAATACCAATTTTGTAGCTTGCGTCGGCGCACACAGGCCCGTAGAGCTCGGAAAAGCCACCGGCACTGCCCAGCGATGCCACCATGTCGGTGACGTTGGATCGGCACTGCTTGGCGTCAAACGGCAGCTTGTCGGCGGCCATTTTCATCGCGGCGATGGCCGCGAGATAGGGCAAGAACGGCGTCAAGGCCTGAGCCCCGGGGGCCTCTTGATAGGCGCGAAAAGCTTCTGCTTGCGCGACGATGGCCTCACCCTGCGTCTTGGCTTCGGTCCGCTGGCGTGGTGCAAGGTCCGCATCCTTGGCGTGGCGGTAGACCAGAATCCCCAGCAAGTGCATGGGCTCGGCATCCAGCACCGCATCGCGGATCTGGCTGTTGAGCTTTCTGCGCTTGAAAAATTCGAACATGGCTCACTCCTGGGATTTCGTCGGGCCGCCTTCGATGCGGGTTTGCGCTGAACTCGCCGGCAAGCCGACGACGGATGGCGTGGCCACTGCGTTGCTGAAGGCGTTTGTCTTCGTTTTTTACAAGCTTCAATGGCGCTTCGATCAGGCACGCTAAGCCCTATTGTCCGGCACGTTGATGCGCAACAAGGCGTGCGAGGGCTTGAAGCCGTCTGGCAGCCCTTGCATCAGCGTCGTCTGCGTCGATGCCGATGTGATGGGTGTCTGCGGTCAGGTCGGGGCCGCAGTGCTGCGCGCGGCGGCCAGCGTTTGGTGGAAATGCGAGATCGCCCCTTCGAACAGGCCGAAGGTGAAGTGTTCGTTGGCCTGGCTGGCCAGGCCTTTCTGGATCGCGCAGATCACCTCGCGGTCTTCGGCGGCGCCAACCTCGCGAACGAAATCGGCGTCGCGCAGGGCGGCTGCCCTGGCTTGGTCGTCGGCGCCGCGCACATCGGCCAGCGTGTAACTGATCTCCAGCGTTCGTCCCACACCCATCGGTTCGAGCACCACCAGGTTGGTGTGGCGCGACAGCATCGTGACGAGCACGTTCGGGAACAGCTGGTACACATAGGTCAGCAGGCCGTCCACTCGGCGCTCGGCCGGTGGCACGTCGGCCAGCTTGCCGATGCGCCGGAACGGGTAGGTCACGCGGCAGTGGCGCCCGAAGGGCTCGATCAGGTTGAGGTTGTCGAAGCCGTAGGGGTAGAAGCTTTCGCGGTGCGTCGACCGGATGTGGTAGCCCTCGATGAAGCCTTCGAGCATCACCTTCCAGTTGGCGTCGACGACGCGCTCACGCGTGGCGAGCAGCTCGTATTCAGGTGGCAGCAAGGAACGGATCTCATCCAGTGACGCGTCGCTGTCCGACGGCCCGTCCTGGGTGATGAACACCAGGCCCAGACGCTCTTGCACCTGCACCGGTACCAAGCCATGGCAGCTCTTGTCCAGGCCAGGGAAGCCATGCGGGTCTGGCACCTGACGCAACTGACCGTCCAGCGCGTAGGTCCAGCCGTGGTAACGGCAGGCAAAGGCCGGCGCGTTGCCGATGCCACTGGCGACTTGCATGCCTCGGTGCCGACAGGCATTGCGGAACGCGCGCACCACGCCGTCCTTGCCGCGCACGGCCAGCAGCGGTGTGCCGGCGGCTTCGCGCGCCACGTAGTCGCCGGGCTTTGACAGTGCTGCCGACGGGCAGAACGCCGTGGGCGTGCGGCGCATCACCTGGCGGATCTCGGTGTCAAGCACGGTGGTGGACAGGTAGTTGTCCACCGGCTCGCGCCACACCGCGGGCGCCAGGTCGGTGGTGCGCTGGGCCATGTGGTCCAGCACGCGCTGGGCCACCTGCTGGTCATTGGCGAGCATCGGCATGTCAGGAACTTTCTGGTTGCGGTGAATGTCTGTGCGCCTGGATCGCAGGCCCGCGCCGTGCCTGCGTCACGATTGTTCGATCTGGTACGAGAACACGCCGTTGTCTAGCACCGTGACGCCGCGAGCGGGCGCGGCGACACGGAACGAGGCATGGCCCGGCGTGCCCAACCAGATCTCGATGCGCATGGTCTCGCCCGGGTACACCGGCGACGTGAAGCGCGCTTGGTAGCTTCGAAACCGCGCTGGGTCGCCGCCGCACAAGGCTTGCAGCAGCGCGCAGCCGGCGATGCCCCAGGTGGCTGCACCGTGCAGGATGGGCCGGTCGAAGCCGCCTTGCCGCGCCACGGCGGGGTCGGCGTGCAATGGGTTGAAGTCGCCTGACAGGCGGTAGATCAGCGCCGCTTGGGGCAGCGTCGGCCAGTCCATAGATAGGTCCGAGGCGCGATCTGGGATGGCGGCAGCGGCCGGGCCGGGTGCGGTGGGCCCGCCAAAACCACCGTCGTCGCGGCAGACCATGGTGTTGCTGACGCTGCACAGCAAGTCGCCGCTGGCTTGGTCGCGCACGTCGCGCTTTGTGTAGATCAACATGCCTTTGCCGACGCCTTTGTCGACGATGCGCTCTATCGTCATGCTGCCGACCACTTCGCCGCTAGACGGGAAAGGCCGGTGGATCTCTATGCCTTGCTCGCCGTTGAGCAAGCGCTGCCAGGTGATGCCGAGCTCGGGATGGGCCTTGGGCCAGAAGCCCGGATAGCCCAGCACGCCGCCAAAAGTGGGCAACACCTTCAAGTCTTTCTCGTAGACGAAGCCGAGTTGATCCTCGTTCAGCGGATCGGCGCCCAGGCCCAGGCCCAGCGCATAGAGCATCACGTCTTTCTCGACATAGCGGTGAGCGATCACCGGGATGCTGAAATCGCGCAGCAGTTCGTAAGCGACTGTCATCAGACCGGGTCCCAGCAAAAGACATCGGCGCTGCGGTCGAGCGGGAAGAATGAGTTCTTGAAGGCCGGCAGCATGTGCTCGGCCATGGACTGCGGCGTCCAACCCTGTTCGCGCTGCACGCTGCGTATCGGCCGCGGCTGGCTGAACAGAAAAATCTCGTTCTTGCGCGAGCCGAAGATCTGACCCGTGACATCCTCGGACAAATCGCTGGCCAGGAACACCGCCAGCGGCGCGACTTTTGCGGCCGTCATGGTCTTGACGCGGTCGACCCGCAGCTTTTCCTCGGGTGTGTCGGTCGGTATCGTGCCGATCAGCCTGCTCCAAGCAAACGGTGCGATGCAGTTCGACCGCACTTTGTAGCGAGCCATGTCCAGCGCGATCGACTTCGACAGCCCGACCACGCCCAGTTTGGCAGCGGCGTAGTTGGCCTGGCCGAAATTGCCGACCAAGCCTGACGCCGAGGTGAAGTGCACGAAGCTGCCGTGCTCTTGCTCGCGGAAATAGGTGGCCGCTGCGCGCGACACGTTGAAGTAGCCCGTCAGGTGCACATCGACCACCATCTCCCAGTCGACATGCGACATGCGGTGGAAGATGCGGTCGCGCAGGAAACCGGCGTTGTTGATCACGGCGTCGAGACGTCCGAAGTGGCTGACGGCCTGTTCGATCATGGCCTGTGCGGCCTTGGCGTCGGTGATGCTGTCGTTGTTGGCAACGGCGCGTCCGCCCGCGGCCACGATCTCGGCCACCACCGCAGCGGCAGGCGTCTCGAGCGTGCTCTCGCCTTCGGGGCTGACGCCGAGGTCGTTGACGACGACAGCCGCACCTTCGGCAGCGGCCAGCAGCGCGATTTCTCTGCCGATGCCCCGGCCCGCGCCGGTCACCAGCACGACTTTTTCTTGCAGACATCCAGCCATCGTGTCGTCTCCTTGTGAATGGGTCAATCGCATAGCCTACGGGCTCGTCTGGCGCTGCGCCCACAGGGTATGCCCTAGTAGTGGTGTTGCACCTAAGCGCCCGCGTCAATCTGAGGCGGCACCCTGGCGCAGCGCCGGGGTTTGCCGCAGTCCTGCACGGGTATCATCTTTCGGGCTGATGCGGTCGTGCTCAATGCCGGCGCAGCGTGCGGCGTCTGGTGCGAAACGAAACGCCACCAGCCGTCTTGATCGGCGCAGCGCATCTCTATGCGCTTGCCGAGCGCAGAACTTCAACCGGAGAACCGCATGACCCATCCCACCCCGACTGCCCAGGACTGGCCGCAATTGGTCGATGAACTCAATCGATTGCTGCGCCTGAAGACCACGCCGATCGGCATGAAGCTGTTCGAACGCGTCGAGGACATGCAAGCGATCCCGAAAGTGCGGCGACCCGGCGCGATCCACACCACCGACCAGATCGTCGCGCAAGCTGCTCGTCTGGGTTTCACGATCGGCATCACGCGTGAGGACCTGGTGGGCGCGCAGTGCGGTGCGGTGATCGGGCTGCACCCACAGGATGACGAGTGGCTGTCGGGCAAGTCCATGGCCGGCGTCTGGTTCGCCACCATCGAAGATTCGGCCGCCCACCAGCGCGCGATGACTGTCGTGCCGCATGGCAAGTACAAGGCGATGGCGGTGTCACCGCTGGCCAGTGGTCGACTCGACCCGCCCGACATCTGCCTGATCTACGCGACGCCGGGGCAGATGATTCTGTTGATCAACGGCCTGCAGTGGTCGGGCTACGGCAAGTTCGATTGGAGTGTTGTCGGCGAGTCGTCTTGTGCTGATTCATGGGGTCGCGCGCTGGCCACCGGCAAGCCCAGCCTGTCGATTCCCTGTTACGCCGAGCGGCGCTACGGCGGCGTGCTCGACGAGGAGATGCTGATGGCGTTGCCGCCGGGCGACCTGCCCAAGGCGATTGAAGGCATGCGGCAACTCGCGACCAGGGGTTTGCGTTACCCCGTGCCGCAGTACGGCATCCAGGCCGACGCGCGCGCCGGCTTGGGCGCGAGCTACCCGGATCGCGCGCCGAAATAGCCGGTCTCGAACAGGCGGGGCGTGGCGTTGAACCACTCTGGCCTCGCGCCTAGGTGACAGGCCGACGCCTGCTGCGCCGCCAGAATGGTTTGCATCAACAGCCGGAGACTTTGCATGGAAGACCGCGTCCGTATCGAGATCGACGCCCACGGCGTGGCCGATGTCTGCCTGGTGCGCAGCGACAAAATGAACGCGCTGGACTTTGCGATGTTCGAAGCCTTGGCGGCTGCGATCACGAGGCTCAAGAGCGAACCCCGCTTGCGCGCGGTCGTGCTGCACGGCGAGGGCAGGGCTTTTTGCGCCGGTTTGGACATGGGTCGCATGGAAAAGCTCAACAAGGGCGAGCCGGGCGCAACGCGCGACCTGCGCCCACGCACCCACGGCATCGCAAACTCGGCGCAGTACCTCGGCTTGGGCTGGCGCGAGCTGCCGGTGCCGGTGATCGCAGCAGTGCACGGCGTGGCGTTTGGCGGTGGGCTGCAACTCGCGCTCGGTGCCGACATCCGACTGGTCACTGCCGATACCCAGATGAGCGTGATGGAGATCAAGTGGGGCCTGGTGCCCGACATGGCGGGCGTGGCACTGATGCGTGGTCTGGTGCGCGACGACCATGCCCGCGAACTGACCTACACCGGCCGATTGGTGCGCGGTGACGAGGCCGTGCAGCTGGGCTTGGCGACCCGAGTCTGCGCCGACCCACTGGCCGAGGCTCGGGCGATGGCGCAGGCGATATCGCAGCGCAACCCGCATGCGATGCGAGCCGACAAGCGGCTGATGAACCTGGCCAACCAGACGCTGGACGCGAGCTCAGCCGAGCTGCTGATGGCCGAATCGGTCGAGCAGGTCGCACTGATGGGTCAGCCCAACCAGATTGAGGCGGTGCGCGCCAATCTCGAGAAGCGCGCTCCTGTGTTCCACGACTGACCGACCCGGCACATCCGATGCAAAGAGACGAGGCCTTGCGCCAACAGGTCAGCGAACGGTTGGCCGCCTGGCCGCTGCACGCGCCTGACGAGACCGGCTTGAAACGCGCTGCGGTTGCGCTGGTGATTGCTGACGAGGGCCCGGGCTCGGGCCTGTGGGGCCTGACCAAATCTGGCCATTGGAGCACCGAGGCCGCATTGATCCTGACCCGGCGTGCCAAACACCTGCGCCGCCATGCCGGCCAATGGGCTCTGCCCGGGGGCAGGATCGACGACGGCGAGACGCCCGAGCAGACCGCGCTGCGTGAGTTGTCCGAGGAGGTCGGCCTGCAACTGACCGAGGCCGATGTGATGGGGCGGCTCGACACCTTCATCACCCGCTCGGGCTTTGCGATGATCCCGGTGGTGATGTGGGCCGGCGAGGCACGCAAGCTCAAGCCCGACCCGGCCGAGGTGGCGAGCATCCACCGAATCCCGATCAACGAGTTCCTGCGAGCCGACGCGCCTGTGCTCGAGCCGCTCGAAGGCAGCGAGCACCCGGTGCTCAAGATGCCGGTGGGCGACAACTGGATTGCTGCGCCGACCGCTGCGCTGATCTACCAATTTCGAGAGGTCTGTGTGCTGGGCCGACCGACCCGGGTGGCGCATTACGAGCAACCGGTGTTCGCCTGGAAGTAGCGCGGCGCTTGGGCGTCGTGGGTCAATGACAGGTCTGCGACTGCAGCATGCCTTTGAGAAAGCCGCGCCGCACCATGCCGGCGCTGATGGCTGCGGCCACGGCCTTGGACGCACGCTCGGCGCCGCTGAGTTTGCGGACCCAACTGCGGTAGGGAATCAGGCTTTCGGCCGCGCCTTTGATTGCGTCCAATGCCGCATTGCCTGCCAGCGCGCCGCCGCGCTCGACCAGGCTCTTGTCGTTGGCCGGGGCTGGCACATCGAGGTCAGGGCCCAGCGCTTCGTCGAGCGCGTGGATCTCGGTTGCCAGCGCAATGCAGTCATGGATGATTGGCACTGCGTAGACTTGTTTTCGTGCTTCCACCAGCACTGGCGGGACGGTGACTTGCATCAGGTTGAGGTCGCTCAACGGGCTGGTGGCCGCGTCGCTAATTCGTTGGGTCGGTGGCTCGGCGCAGCCAGTCATGGCGATCATCGCAGCCAGGCACCTTGTGGCCAATCCTGCGGTCAGCGCCTGGGCCATCGGCCCGCTGCGACAGCGCCGCGCGCTGCCAATCGTCGTTTTGGCCAGTCCGGCCGCTTCGGCCGCTGAATTCATCGCATCAGCCCGAGCCGGCGCGCGATCGCCACCGCCTGCGTGCGGCTGCGGGCATCGAGTTTGAGGTTGATGTTGCGCAGATGGGTTCGCACGGTGCTGTCGCTGACGAACAGCTTTTCAGCCATTGCGCTGTTGCTATAGCCCTCGGCCAGCAGCTGCAACACGCGGATTTCTTTGCGCGTCAGCGCTTCGGCCAGCGCCGGGTGCGCGCCCGCTAGCGCGGCGGCGCCGGCCTGGTCCGCCAGGGCCTCGTCGCTCTCGGGTCCGATGATCTGCAGCAGTCGCTGCAGGTAGTCGTCGAAGATGGGGTCTGGCCTGGCGCCCGAGGCTTCGTGCAAGGCCGCATGGACGCGCCGCAGCAAGGCGCCCACCGGCGGCCCTTCGTCCAGCAGCAGCCGCACAAAGCCCTCGACGCAGGCCTGCTTGAGCACCATGCCCATCAAGGCCATGGCCGCAGCGGCGTCGCCTGCGCGCTGCAGCGCCACGGCTTGCAGCACCTGCAGTTTGAGCGCGCGACGCAGGCGCATCGCGTCGCGCGCTTGTTGCACTGCGGCCGCTGCGTCCTGGGCTGCTTTGGCCGCGTCGCCGAACAGCGCGCGCCAGCGCAGCCGGCCGATCACCAGGTCGTCGACATCGTGTGCGGTGAGCTGGCGCTTGGCCACGCGCTGCCACACCGGCGCGTCGTCGGCGCGGTCCAGCGCCTGGCTGGCGGCCTCGGGCTGGCCTTGCAGCACCAGCATGCGGGCGCGCTCGAGCCTGGCGCTCGCGACGACGCGCGGCAGCTGGCGGTGGTGGCCAAGGTATTCGAGCTCGGTGATCGCGGCCAGCGCGGCATCGATGTCGCCGCGTTGGAAGGCGATGCGCGAGCGCATCGTGTGGCTCAGGATCATGTGGTCGGGCAGCCCGACATCGCGCGCCAGCGGCAGGTAGACGTTGAGCAGGTGCTCGGCCTGGTCGAGCTGGTGAAGCTCGTAGACCGCGCCGGCGTAGAGCACGCCGGCCCAGGCGTTGCCATGGCTGGGCGGATAGCTCGCATCGGGCAGCGCGGTCTGACCACCTGCCAGACCGACAGCGAGCCGGAAGCGCGCAGTGGCCTGACGCAGCCGGCCTTGCTGCAGATCGAGCAGGCCTTCGACCGATTCGCTGTACATGCGGTTGAAGCCCGGACCCTGTTGGCCGCGCCGCGCCGCATCGAGCAGGCGCTGGGCCTGCTCGTGCTCGCCCAGCACGCCCATCACATGGGCCATTGCGTTGCACAGCACGCTGTCGGCAAAGGGCTGGCCGCTGGGCACCCTGGCCAGGTGCTCGCGGCCGATGTCGTGGGCCTCCTCCATCCGGTCCATCATCGCCAGCAGCATCGGTTGCAGCGCGTTGACATGGGCGAGCACCACCGGGTCGTCGCTGTGCTCGCAGCCCGACTGACGCAGCAGCGCCATCGCCTCCCAGGGCCCGCGCGTGAGCATGCAGGCCCACAGCGACACCACTTGCAGCACCGGCTGTTCGCGCAGCAGTGCCGAGGGCAGGGCGGCAAACCATCGCGCCAGCAGCCGCATCCGGCCTTGCTCTAGAAAAACCAGCGCATGCTGTGCCAGCAGGTCGATCGCGTAAGGCATGTCGCCGCCCTCGATCGCGTGGTCGATCGCCGGCACTGGCCGGCCTTGCGACTCGTACCAACCCGATGCCGCCAGGTGCAGCCTGGCCAGTTGCTCGGGTTGCTCGCGCAGCAGTTGGGCGCGCAGGAAATCGGCAAACAAGCTGTGGTAACGCCATTCGCGCTCTGGGGTTTGGCGCGGCTGTGCCGGGTCGGGCTCGGCGTTGTCTATCGGGGTGATGAACAGGTTGGCGGCGTCGAGCTGCTCGAGGATGCGGCGGCTGTCGCTGCGCGGGTTCAAGGCCTGGCACAGCGGTGCG
>Ga0214919_10008921_pt1 | contig 13053 bp, 15 predicted proteins | sample LL1503_MetaG_FD_177994 | JGI IMG/M metagenome (GOLD analysis project Ga0214919, IMG submission 177994) | Freshwater microbial communities from Lake Lanier, Atlanta, Georgia, United States - LL-1503 | ecosystem: Environmental > Aquatic > Freshwater > Lake | place: USA: Georgia | collected...
GCAAGCCTTGGAGCTGACCGGTACTAATAGGCCGAGGATTTAACTACAAAGTTGCTACGCGTCCACTGTGTGGCTCTCGAGATACGGTCTCGAGATCCACGATCACATGAAAAGGCTTTGACCCCTTTTCATTGTAGACCGAAAACTCAATAGCGTTTCGGCGACCATAGCGAGAGGGAAACACCCGGTCCCATTCCGAACCCGGAAGTTAAGCCTCTCAGCGTCGATGGTACTGCAAGGGTGACCTTGTGGGAGAGTAGAACGTCGCCGGACTTCTTTTAAAAAAAGGGGCGCTTTAACCAGCGCCCCTTTTTTATTTCTCTATCATTTAATTCATAAACAAAGATTGGAGTATGACAATGGAAGATAAAAACAATCGTCCATCACGTCCTGCTTCATCTCGCCCATCAGGGCCAAATAATGCACGCCGGCGTGAAGATTTGCCTGCCCGCGGGGGATCATCTAATCGCGCAGGAGCTGCGCGCCGCACTCGTGATGGGTCCGATCCACGTGGTGCACGTCCTGCACCGATTGATCGCGCACAATCACGTTTTCGTCCACGAATTTTTGAACCAGATATCCCAGATGAGATTACTGGTGAAGAGTTAGATAAATCATTGCGCGCAGAGCTTCTGTCCCTCTCTGCTGAAAATGCAAAAGTTGTAGCTAGACATTTAGCGTGTGTGAATTTATATGCACAAGATGATCCACAACGCGCACATAAGCACGGTGTTGCAGCTGCCCACCACGCAGGTCGTTTAGCTGTTGTCCGAGAATCTGCTGGCTATGCCGCATATCGCGCAGGCCATTATGAAATTGCGCTAAAAGAACTGCGTGCATCACATCGAATCTCCGGTGATGTTTCCATGTGGCCGGTAATGGCAGATTGTGAACGTGGACTTGGGAACCCTCTGAAAGCATTGAATTTGGCTGGTTCTGATGAGGTTAAACGATTAGCAAAACCTGAAGAGATTGAAATGCGAATTGTTGCATCAGGTGCTCGCCGCGATCTTGGTGAATTTGATGCAGCTGTTGTTACATTGACGTGCAAGGAGCTCAAGAACGAAGACGAGGAGTGGGCAGTGCGATTGCGCTATGCCTATGCCGATGCGCTGGAGGCTGCTGGTCGTAAGGAAGAGTCGCAAAAATGGTTTTCAAAGTGTGCTCAAATCGATGCCGACGAGGTCACCGATGCTGCGCAGCGTTGTTTGTAAATAGTTACCCACAGCACAACTTCTAACCATTAACTCTTTGTCGCTGCCTCTGGTAATCATCATCCTTTCCGATTAATTGAAGAGATGAGTTGATGTATGAGTGAGAAGAAAACCAAGAAAAAGAACGTGGTAAATGAAGTAGAGGAAGAAGATTTCTCTCTTAATGATCTTCTTTTGAGAGGTCGCATTTCTGCTGTCGCAGTTGAGAAAGAACTGCCATCGGGGGATAAGCTCGTTGAGTTTCGCCTCATTGTTTCTAGAGAGCGACGTGATGGTGTTGACACTTTAGATGTCGGCGCTTGGAGCGCTAAATCACGGCGAATAGCCCTTACTTTGAGGCCCGATGAATGGGTAGAAGTATCGGGTGCTATTCACAGGCGTTTTTGGACCGGTGCCGGTGGACTTGCAAGCCGTTGGCAGGTTGAAGCCGTTGAGATTTCTCGAATTTAGATAGGCTTGCGGCTATGGCCAATGACATTTTTTCAACACTTCGCACCTACTTGAGCAAAGTAACTGATGGGGATAAGAACGCATCAGAAGTAGCCTCCACGGTTAATCAATGGCTGCGTGAAGGTGGCGAGGCTCTAAAGATCAAGATTGAAGATGAAGTTGAACGCTCGGTCTCCAAAATGGGTTTTGTTAAGCGCGGAGAGTTCGAAGCTCTTAAAGAGGAAGTTGCGCGCTTGAAGATGAGTAAGCCGGTGAAGAAGGCTGCGCCAGCGAAAAAAACTGTGAAAAAAGCTGCGACTAAGAAAGCGAGCAAAAAATGACAACTAACTCCGAACAGACCCAGGGTGAGAATTTGGTAGAAGAAGTTCGCAGTGAGTTAGTTGAGATTGATGTCATGCACATTAATGATCATGGTGATCGCTACGAACAGTTGCACCACAAACTATCTACTGCGCTCTCTGCCATTGATGGGTTGTAAGTAGGACACGTGAAGATTCGCCTTGATGCAGAGTTAGTGCGACGGGAGTTAGCCCGTTCGCGCGAGCAGGCATCGGATTTGATTGAGGCTCGTTCGGTTTTAGTAAATGGAATCCCAGCATCAAAGCCGGCAACAATGGTCGATGCAGAAACCTCAATAAAACTACACGGCAAGCGAGATGATTTTGTCTCCCGGGGCGGTCACAAATTAGCTGGAGCACTGGACGCATTTAGTGGCGTTGTAGTTGAGGGAAAACGCTGTTTAGACGCTGGAGCTTCAACTGGTGGATTCACTGATGTTTTATTGCGGAGGGGAGCCGATCGTGTTGTTGCAGTTGATGTGGGCTATGGGCAATTGGCATGGGAGCTTCGCCAAGATCCACGAGTAACGGTGCATGATCGCACCAATATTCGCCATCTCACAGGTGAAGTCATTGGGGATCCGATTGATTTAGTTGTTGCAGATCTTTCTTTTATTTCACTGACTCTCGTTCTGCCTGCTTTAGCTGCAGTGTCAAAGCCGGATGCGGACTTTGTTGTGATGGTCAAACCTCAGTTTGAAGTCGGACGCGAGAAGCTAGGAGCTGGCGGAGTTGTTCGCGATCCTGCCCTCAGAAAAGGGGCAGTCATTGAAGTGGCTGATTCTGCTTATGATGTCGGTCTTGGAACGTTAGGAATTGCAGCTAGTCCACTACCAGGACCTGCTGGAAATGTTGAATATTTCTTGTGGCTGCGCCGAGGAGCCCCAGAGATTGATCATGCGGTGTTAGATCAAGCGATAGCGATTGGACCGCAATAAATGAGCGCACGCAACCTATTACTTGTCTGCAATCCTTCGCGCAAGGAAGCAGTTGATGCGGCCAGATCCCTTGCTAAAGATTTTACTGTTGGAGGTTTTTCCCTCTACACAATCTCCGATGTAGAAATTCCTGGAGTAGTTAAGTGTGATGTCGCTTCGGTGCCACAATTAGAGGTGGCCGTTGTGTTGGGCGGGGATGGCACGATGTTGCGAGCTGCAGAAGTTACGAGAGAGCAGCAAATTCCATTGCTGGGTGTGAATTTGGGCCATGTTGGATTTTTGGCAGAAGTTGAAAAACCGCCTCTATCTGCAATTGTGTCAGCAATAACAAAACGTGAATATGTCTTAGATTCTCGAATGGTGTTGCAATATGCCGTTAAGAGAGACGGTAAAACTCTGTCGCAAGGTTGGGCGCTTAATGAAGTAACAGTTGAAAGAGAACGTTCAACAATGGTTGAGCTTTTTCTTGAAATTGATGGACGTCCTATTTCGCGTTGGGGCTGCGATGGCTTGATCTGCTCCACACCAACTGGTTCTACTGCCTATGCTTTCTCTGCCGGAGGACCTGTCGTATGGCCAGAAGTTGATGCACTAGTTGTTGTGCCAATTTCGGCACATGCCCTTTTCTCACGTCCACTTGTTATTTCTCCTCAATCTGAAATTGTGCTAAAAGTTGAATCCAAAGAAGCGGTCTTATCGGCCGATTCATTACGCAAATTTGAATTGCAATTAGGAGATCGTGTTCTTATAACCAAGGATTCCTCCGTTGTTAAGTTGGCGCACCTGACTAACACCGTATTTAGTGATCGATTGGTGGCTAAATTCAAACTCCCCGTTGAGGGCTGGCGCGGTGAGTGATCGAACATTTCTAGAAGAAATATCTATTCGCTCCATTGGAGTTATTGAGCACTCCACCCTTGAAATATCCCCGGGATTAACTGTTTTAACGGGTGAGACTGGGGCTGGCAAGACGATGGTTTTAACTGCATTGAATCTCATCTTGGGCGGGAAAAGTGATAGTTCACTCGTGCGCAAGGGCAGTGAAAGATTAGTCGCTAGTGGCAGTTTTAGTGTTCCAAAAGCTTTGCAGGATTCTTTTGAAGAACACGGTTTGCAAGTTGAAGATGGACAGTTAATTCTCACAAGAACTGTCAATGCAGATGGTAAGAGTAAAGCAACAAGTAATGCGATTGCTGTGCCATCGAGTGTGCTAGCTGCGGCAAGTGAAAACCTGGTGGAAGTGCACGCTCAAGCTGCAAACGTGAACATGACGAAAGCAGCCAAGCAAAGAGATTTGCTGGATCGATTTGGCGGCAACGAGCTAAATCGCGCGTTGGTGAATTATCAAAGCGAGTTGGCCAACTATCACGAACTCAAGACCCGAATATCGGCAATGAAGAAGAGCATTGATTCAAGAGATGCACAGTTAAGTCAACTGCGTGAGTTCGCAACCGTGATGGAAAAATTGAAATTAGAGCGCGGAGAGCTACAAGAGATAACGACTGAGATAGGGCGCTTATCGAGTGTTGAGGATCTTCGATTGGCTGCACAAAGCGCCTCCAGCGTTATTGAAGAAGAAGAGTCAGGTTCGCTGACAACCCTTGGAATTACTAGGAAATCACTGGATTCGGTTCGAGCCAAAGATCCACAAATTGAAGAGCTCTATCAAAAGGTAAGTGAAGCGTTTTTCTTAGTTGATGATGCAAAAGGCGTTCTCGCTTCATACATAGCCAATTTAGAGGCCGACCCTGCTCGCTTGGATTATTTGAACGCTAGAAAAGCGGAAATAAACGCCCTCATTAAAAAATATGGCGGTTCACAATCTGCCGATGTTGAACTCATTGCACTCATCGAGCGCTATGAGAGCTCAAAGAATGCTATAGCAGATCTTGAAGGTGGAGATGAGCGGTTAAAGGAGTTAGAAAGCGAGCTAGTTGGGATTAAAAAGAAGCTCGTAGCAGCTGCGAAATCACTCTCAAGTATTCGAAGTGATAACGCTATTATGCTATCCAATGAAGTGAGTGCAGAGATTGAGCAATTATCTATGCCCCACACTTCTTTTCATTGTCAGGTGCAAAGTGCTGATTACACTGCCTTGAAAGAATCTGATTTCACAACCCTTGGTTGTGATGAGATCTCAATGCTTATTCAAGGACATAAAGACGGACCACTTGTTCCACTTGCTAAAGGTGCAAGTGGTGGTGAAATGTCTCGAGTGATGTTGGCGTTGGAGGTAGTTCTTGCTGCAACACATCCGGTTGGCACATATGTTTTTGATGAAGTAGATGCTGGGGTTGGCGGCAAAGCAGCAATTGAAGTAGGTCGACGTTTGCATGCACTTTCTCACCATGCACAAGTCATTGTCGTTACTCACCTTCCTCAGGTTGCAGCCTGGGCTGATTCACATTTTGTCGTGACGAAGAACTCTGATGGCTCAGTTACCGAAAGCAACGTGCGCAAAGTAGTCAAAGAGGATCGCATTGAGGAGATTGCCCGCATGTTGGCGGGAATGGAGAGCTCAACAAGCGCGCGTGAACACGCCACCGAACTGCTAGAACTGCCCCTGTCGAAGCGATAGGACATTCGATGATAGGTTGGACTCCCATGGGCCAACCTCATGTGACTAAATACTTATTTGTAACTGGCGGAGTCGCCTCATCACTTGGCAAAGGACTCACCGCCTCATCACTAGGCAGGTTGTTAGTAGCACGTGGCATCCGCGTAACGATGCAAAAGCTTGACCCCTATCTCAACGTGGACCCAGGCACGATGAATCCATTCCAACATGGTGAAGTATTCGTAACCGATGATGGTGCTGAGACAGATTTAGATATCGGTCACTATGAGCGATTCCTTGATACTAATTTACATGGATCAGCTAACGTGACAACGGGTCAGGTGTATTCACGAGTAATAGCTCGTGAGCGCCGCGGTGAGTATTTAGGTGAAACTGTTCAAGTTATTCCACACATCACCAATGAAATTAAAGAGCGCATTCGCGCAATGGCAGCCCCTGACGTTGATTTAGTAATCACGGAGGTTGGCGGAACTGTTGGAGATATTGAATCGCAGCCGTTCCTTGAATCCATTCGCCAGATTCGCCAAGAAGTTGGCCGCGATAATGTTTTTTATTTACACATCTCCCTTGTTCCATACATTGGTCCATCTGGAGAGTTAAAGACAAAGCCAACTCAACACTCAGTGGTTGCTCTCCGCAGTATCGGTATAGCACCTGATGCGATTGTGCTTCGCTCTGATCGCGAAATTCCACTGGGAGTAAAGAAGAAGATTTCACTGATGTGTGACGTGGATTTAGAAGCAGTAGTTGCCGCGATGGATGCACCGTCAATTTATGACATCCCTAAGGTGTTGCACTCTGAAGGCTTGGATTCCTATGTTGTGAAACGCCTTGATTTAGGAGGTCATGAAGTTGAGTGGGGGGAGTGGGACGCTCTTTTGCAGAAAGTTCATCACCCCAAACATCACGTGCGAGTCGGTTTGGTTGGAAAATACATTGATTTACCGGATGCCTATCTTTCAGTCTCAGAAGCCTTACGCGCTGGAGGCTTTGCAAATGAGGCAAAGATTGAGATTGTCTGGATTCCAAGCGATGAGTGCGAAAGCGCAGAGGGTGCCAAAAAGCACCTCAATGGGTTAGATGCAGTTGTTGTTCCAGGAGGGTTTGGCATTCGTGGAATTGAAGGAAAAGTTGGTGCACTTACATTTTCTCGCGAGAACAAGATACCGACTCTGGGATTATGCCTAGGTTTGCAATGTATGGTGATTGAAGCTGCTAGAAATTTAGCGGGAATGAAGGATGCTAATTCTGCCGAGTTTTCAGATTCTGGAACTCCAGTGATTGCAACTATGGATGATCAAAAGCATGTAGTGGCAGGAGAAGGTGACATGGGTGGCACGATGCGGCTAGGTCTCTATAAAGCAGATCTGGTTAAAGGCTCAGTCGTTGCTGATACTTACGGCTCACTTGAGATTTCAGAGCGCCACCGTCACCGATATGAAGTCAACAATGTGTATCGCGATCAGATTTCTAAGGCTGGATTAGTTTTCTCAGGCATCTTTTCCCAGCGTGACTTGGTGGAGTTTGTGGAACTGCCGCAAGAGGTGCATCCTTACTACGTAGGAACACAGGCTCACCCAGAGCTACGTTCACGTCCAACTAAGCCCCACCCACTCTTTGTTGGATTGATTAAAGCGGCGGTAGACGCGAAAGGTAAATAGATGATCGTTGGAGTACCTAAAGAGATAAAGGTCCACGAATCACGAGTAGCTATCACACCCGAAGGGGTTTCAGAGTTTGTATCTGCCGGCCATCAGGTAGTTATTGAATCTGGCGCAGGACTGGGCTCTGCGATTACCGATAAGGATTTCACTTCTGTCGGAGCAACTATCGTTGCCAAAGCTAGTGGTGTGTGGGAAAAAGCTCAATTGTTACTTAAAGTTAAAGAGCCAATCGAAAGCGAATATTCGCTGCTTCGCAAAGACCAAACCATATTTACTTATTTGCATCTTGCAGCCTCGAAGGCATGCACAGATGCTCTATTGGCAAGTAAAACAACTGCGATTGCCTATGAGACTGTTGAAGTAAATGGACAATTGCCGTTGTTAGCGCCGATGAGTGAAGTTGCTGGACGCCTTGCCACGCAAGTTGGCGCAACTGCTCTGCAAAAGCCACATGGTGGTCGGGGAATCTTACTCGGGGGAGTTCCCGGGGTTGCACCAGGCAAAGTTGTAGTTATTGGCGGAGGTGTCGCAGGGTTGAATTCTGCAGTTATTGCTGTGGGAATGGGCGCTGATGTAACAATCATTGATCGATCTGTTTCACGGCTTCAATACATAGACACTGTTTATGGTGGACGCATAAAAACTTTGATTTCTTCACAGTTTGCAATAGAGCGAGAAGTTAAGCAGGCTGATTTAGTCATCGGTGCAGTTCTTGTCCATGGAGCAAAGGCACCTACTTTGGTTTCAAATGCTTTAGTAGCACAGATGAAATCTGGATCAGTTCTTGTAGATATCGCCATTGATCAAGGTGGATGTTTTGAAGATTCACGTGCAACAACACATGCTGAACCAACCTATCGAGTTCATGACTCCGTTTTTTACTGTGTCGCCAATATGCCGGGGGCAGTCCCCGTTGCCAGTACATATGCGCTCACAAATGCAACATTGCCTTATGCCTTAGCGATTGCAAATCGCGGATGGAAGAAAGCATGTTCAGAAGATCCAAACTCAGCTAAGGGCCTAAATGTTCATGATGGGCAGATCTATTATCAAGCAGTAGCTAAAGCTCATGGATATGCAAGCGTTGACCTTTGATTTAGTTGCTACATCTTTTCTTAATCATTTAGCGATTGAACGAGGTTTATCAGTTCATACCATAGCGGCATATCGCAGAGACTTAGCAAAATTTGAAAATTCCTTGAATGGGAAAGCCCTTCAGGATCTCCAACCCCAGACAATTGCTGATTTTGAAATGGCTCTCAAAGCTGCTTTAGCATCACCTGCTTCCATTAACCGTATCAATTCAACACTTCGCTCCTTTTTCAAACATGCTCTGAGCGAGTTTGGAATAGCAAATCCGACTTTTGAAATCTCGCCCAGTCAGTCAAATCGTCGACTTCCTAAAGCGTTAACAGTTGAGCAGATTATGTCCTTGATAAACGTGGCCTATAGGGAGAGTGAACCCATAACCTTGCGAGATCAAGCAATGATTGAGCTTTTATATAGCAGCGGTGCCCGTGTTTCTGAATTGGTCGGAATCAATCTTGCTGACATCGCCAACACCCAAAGCGCTGATGGTGAGATCACGACCTTAAAGCTGCGCGGTAAGGGTTCTAAGGAGCGCATTGTGCCACTTGGCTCTTTTGCAACTAAAGCTATTGCGGATTATTTAATTCGTATTCGGCCCATGCTTGCAGCAAGAAATGCACAAGCCAATCCCGCTCTCTTTCTTAACTCCAGGGGAGCACGCTTAACTCGCCAGTCCGCCTGGAATATGGTGATTAGAGCAGCAAAAGATGCAGGAATTGAAGCGCACGTTTCGCCCCACGTCTTTAGACACTCCTATGCAACACATCTGTTAGATGGCGGCGCAGACATTCGTGTTGTTCAAGAACTACTAGGGCATGCTTCAGTCACTACTACGCAGATATATACGCTTATAACTATCGATAAAGTGCGAGAGAGTTATTCCCTAGCTCATCCGCGCGCACGCGGTTAGTTCTCCTTAAAGTCCGCGTAAACGGCGGGCAAGAATACTTTGATCACCTTTGGCTTCAAGATCAGCGATGATGACAGCGATTGATTCGCGAACAATGCGACCGCGATCAACTGCAAGTCCAAGATCACCACGAAGTTGCAAACGTGCTTGATCTAGTTCAAAGAGCTCATCAGGAGATAGATAAACAGTGATCTTTTCATCGTGGCGCTCACGACCAGAAGGGGAGCGATCAACTGTTGTCACACGACGCCGTGCGATTGTGCGGACACCTTTTTTGCTAGATGGTGCCTTAGGCGTTGCAATGGCAGGCGGCACTAATGGAGCAGGTGCTTCACTTTGTGCAGGAACGGCGCTTAACGCTGGAGTAGTAGAACGAAAAAGTTCATCAGCACCTGGAAGATTTGCTCTGCGTGTCATCGTGCACCTCCTCGGGCAATAAGTTCTCTAGCTAGTCGGCGATATGAAACCGCGCCACCTGAGCTCGTTGCATACGTTGTGATTGGTTCGCCGACCACAGTTGTTTCAGGGAAACGAATTGTCTTGGCAATAATTGTTTCAAATACATCTTGTGGGAACTGCTCAAGCATGCGCTCTAATACTTGGCGATTGTGTGAAGTCTTCTTGTCATACATTGTTGCCAAAATACCAATGAGCTTAAGATTTGGATTGAGGAAGTTCTTAACCTTGTCTAGGTTACCTTTAAGTTCAATGAAGCCATGAAGTGCGAAATATTCACATTGCAAAGGAACGATTACTTCATCAGCCGCAACAAGTGCGTTGATGGTTAACTGACCCATTGTTGGTTGACAGTCAATCAAAATAACGTCGTAGAAATCGCGCAGCGAAGCTAGAGCGCGCTTGAGATACTGTTGGCCTCCAATTTCTGCGCCTAGTGTTGTCTCAGCAGTTCCAAGGTCGCGGTTGGCAGGCAAGAAATCAAGGCCAGGCGTTGCAGATTTAAGAACAATGGAATCCACATTGGCGGTTGGAGTCATGAGTGCGTAGTAAACAGTTTGTTCTAACGGAAGTGAGTGGGCATTAACACCTAGACCAAGAGAAAGACCACCTTGAGGATCAAAATCCACAAGCAGAACGCGACGACCCATCTCGGCGAGGGATGCACCAAGGTTGATCGTTGTAGTTGTTTTGCCAACTCCACCTTTTTGATTAAAGATGGCGATGATCTTGGCATCTCCATGCTCAGTAATTGGAGGGGGTGTGGGGATTTTTGTCGCCCTCTTGCCTAGAAGAGATGCAGTAGTTGCATCTTCTTCTAGTTTTGTCGATTTAGCGTTCAAGCGTCAAACCTCTTTTCCATGAAGTGAGCGCGAGCCTACGCGTTACCTAGAACTGGAGCAACTGTGAAGTAGGGTGGCTCCATGGATGTTTCACTGGAGGAGTCAAAGGATGTAAGCGCCGTAGCAGGGGCATTTTCCGTCCACCTTGATAACTTTGATGGACCTTTCGATCTGCTCTTACACCTTATTTCACGCCACAAAATGGATGTCACGCAGATATCCCTCAGCCTTGTGACCGATGAGTTCATAGCCTTCATCAGGGCCCTGGAGGCTTCAGGGGAGGGCTGGCGCTTGGACCAGGCCACTGAATTCCTGGTTGTGGCTGCAACCTTGTTAGATGTGAAAGCGGCGAGATTATTGCCAAGTGGTGAAGTAGATGAAGATGAAGATCTAGCTCTTCTTGAAGCCCGCGATATTCTCTTTGCGCGTTTGCTCCAGTACCGAGCCTTTAAGGAGATAGCAGCGACTTTTAGCCAGCGCATTACTACAGCCGATAAGTTCTTCCCCCGTGTTGTAGCTCTTGATCCCACGCTGAGCGCACTTCTGCCAGAGGTTCTAATTGGGGTGGGACCACAACGCTTTGCCGCTATAGCTGAGCGTGTGTTGACTCCTAAGAGCTCACCGATTGTGAGTGTGGAGCATCTGCATGTGGCATTGGTCAGCGTCGCCGAGGAGTCTCGAGTTGTAGTTGAGGCTTTGCGCAGATCGAGGTCAATGAGTTTTAGGAACTTAGTTTCAGATGCTGACAACACCATGGTTATTGTTGCCAGATTCCTAGCCTTGCTCGATCTATACCGTGTAGGTGTTCTGCGCTTTGACCAGGTCATGGCCCTTGGGGAGCTTCAGATTTCCTGGACTGGTTCTGAGTCTGGGGAAGTGGAAATAACGGACGAGTTTGATATTCCCGTGGTTGTAGAGGATGAAGAGCCAACAGAAGGTAGCAGGAATGTCTAATGTAGAAGTTGAACGTTCTATCGAGGCGATCCTGATGGTCGTAGATGAACCGGTTTCAGAGATCATTCTGGCTCAAGTCCTTGAGAAGAGCGTTGAAGAGGTTGAGGCAGCTCTGGCTCACCTGGTAACTACTTACGATGATCGTGGATTTTCCTTGCGCAAAATCAACGGGGGATGGCGCTTTTATAGCAACCCTGACTATCACACAGCCGTTGAGAAGTTCGTCCTGGATGGTCAACAATCGCGTTTGACTCAGGCAGCTCTGGAGACCCTCTCGGTCATCGCTTATCGCCAGCCAGTCTCGCGCGCCCGAGTTTCAGCTATTCGCGGCGTTAATGTCGAGGCAGTAATGAAGACCTTGATCACCAGGGGGTTAGTTGAGGAGTCAGGTATTGAACATGAGAGTGGCGCCATCCTCTATAAGACCACAAGCTATTTCTTAGAGCGTCTTGGGCTTAACTCTCTTGACGATCTACCAGCTTTGGCACCGTATCTGCCTAATCTTGATGGTTTAGATGAAATACTTGATTCGCTAACTGATTAACTTCCGCGCTATCCTTCGCCTCTGACTGTCGGGAGGATAGCCATGGGCCAGATGCGCCTGAATAAGATAATTGCTGATGCGGGCATTACCAGCCGCCGAGGCGCAGATGAGCTCATTGAATCTGGCCGAGTTTCCGTCGATGGAATCACGATTCACGAGATGGGTTCCAAATTCGATCCTGAATTAGTTCAAGTCATGGTAGATGGTGAAACAATTACACGCTCTATGTCTAAGTCTTATTTGGTACTTCATAAACCTAAAGGCGTTTTGTCAACCATGTATGACCCAGATGGGAGACCATCCTTAAGTGACTTCGTTGACCTACGAAAGGAGCGACTTTTCCATGTAGGACGTTTAGATAAAGACTCCGAGGGATTAATCCTTTTGACTAACGATGGAGATCTCACCTTTCGAGCGACCCACCCATCTTATGGCCTGGAGAAGACTTACATCATCGAGCACGAGGGAAAACTGCCTTCTGGAATCGACAAAATTCTTCTCAAAGGCATCGAATTAGAGGATGGGATGGGTCGAGTGTTGAGCTATAAAGAGATCTCTCCAACTTGGCTTGAGGTTTCAATTCACGAGGGTCGGTACCACATTATTCGCCGCCTAATGGAGGCAGTCGATGTGCAAGTCCTTCGTTTGATCCGCACTAACTTCGGACCGATCTCATTGGGAGACACCCCAGAAGGACGCTGGAGGAACCTCAATAAGGGAGAGTTAACTAATCTACGTAACGCTTTACAGCTTTAACAGCTTTACTATAAATCAATAATGAGTCAAATACAGTTAAATTAATATATCGATAATACTCAGAACAAATATATATTTATCGATTTTTCAGACGCTAAGTTGAGCCTCGGGATAACGATAAATCGATATTCGATATTTCAGGAGGACGTCGAGAGAAAAACAGATTCAATGACGAAAATATCGTAAACAAGTTTTATCGATAAATATGCAAACAATCTTAGAACTATTCAAAATCGAGCGAAAAAGTGACCGAGAAAGGTACCCTTATCCCATGTCGATCAGAGCTATACGTGGTGCCACTCAAGTGAGCGCAAATACCA
>Ga0214919_10008922_pt1 | contig 13053 bp, 13 predicted proteins | sample LL1503_MetaG_FD_177994 | JGI IMG/M metagenome (GOLD analysis project Ga0214919, IMG submission 177994) | Freshwater microbial communities from Lake Lanier, Atlanta, Georgia, United States - LL-1503 | ecosystem: Environmental > Aquatic > Freshwater > Lake | place: USA: Georgia | collected...
CCGCTAAATTTTTCTGGCGGAGGGGAAGGGATTCGAACCCCCGGTACCTTGCGGTACATCTGATTTCGAATCAGACGCAATCGACCACTCTGCCACCCCTCCATTCCAGGACACTTGAAGAAGGCGTGCGTTGCCGTGCGGGCAAGCGGAAAGTGGGCAATCTCTTACCCACCCTCGCTTACTACCAATTTAGATGGCCCAGGCTCAGATTAATACCCAATCGAGTTCTTAGAGCCTTGCTTGGTAATCGTCTTCTCTTCTTCCCAAACCGCTAAGCCAGTCTTCACTTCGGTCAGCGAGAGTTGGAAAATGAATGAGGCCTGTTGAACGCCTTCAGCCGAGGCACGATTTTCTAAAATCTTTCCGGAGAGTGTGTAATCAGGGAGCAAGGGCTTCGCCGATTCACCGGTGACGAGTGCCTGGCTCGCACGCGCTTCTGCGGCGGCTTGATCTTCAGCTCCACCAAAGCCCGCAGCTTTCGCCACGCGCACCTTACCGCTGCGCGTCAGCGAAACCGTCATCTTCTTCACGAGCTGACTCGTATCAAAATTACTTCCGGTGTCATTGGTCACGCGACCCACCATTAAAATAGGCGAACCGTCGGAGCGCTTCGCGCCAGCGAAGGCGGGTGAATCATAGAGCGAACGCAACATGCCGTCGGCGGCAGATGCAAAGTCTTGGACGTTCACTTTGTCCAAGCTGACGATGCCACTGCCGTCTTTGGCTTCGATGTAGCTCGCGGGGCGCGACGAAGAACAACCGGCGAGGGATAATACTGCTGCTGCGATGAGTAACTTTTTCATGGGTTTAGAATAATTTTGTGGAGGGAAAGGGGTCCGCCTTTAGCAGGGGTCTTGCAATAAAGGATTAATGACTTTGCGTTGGGTATAGTAAATGAGACCGGGGGTCGGGCGAGGTCATTTTGCAGATAAATTTGTTCCGAAATTGGAACAACCAACCTCACCATGCTGATATTCTTGGGCAAAGTAGCCCAGTTTCTTAAGTCGGCCTGCGCCGACTGCGTCGTATAAGTGTTAGTCGCAATTATAGTGGCTAAATAGAAGAGTCCCGAGCCCTCGGTGTTATTGCGACGATTGTGCTCCGCTGCTGCCTTATTGGCGACGTAAGCAGTGATACCTTTGAGTGCGGCCGAAGCAACCGCACGCGTGCGCACGCCTGGCAGCTCATCGTTAAACTCGCGCGCCACTATCGCATCCATATTCACGAGCGGTGCCGGGTTAAAATTACCAGTCGCACAACGGATGGATAAGTTATCGCGATTGGGGACCGGCGAAATTTTCGGAAACGCCACCCGCATAATCGGCGCATTGTTATCAAAAATAATGAGCGGGAGATCGAACTTAAATTCACTCCATGCGGGGGCTTCGCCGGTTTCGTGGACGACGTAGACGATACACTTGCCGTCTACTGCTGGACGAGCGCCCGACTTCGCTGCCCAGACCGCGTCCTCTTGAATCGACGGATTCTGTGGAGCCAATGCCTGCGCCCGCTCCAATGACTTACGCGCCTTCTCAACATCCTCAATGCCCTGTGCGGTGTGTAAAAAGAAAACGCCATGCAACCAGACCGACAGTGGATTCATGTAATCCTGATAAATCGGCAAGCCCACGAAATCCGCCGCACCTTCCGACATTGCAGAAGTGACTTCGGCGCTCCTAGCGACTCGACCAACATTCCAGTCCCTGGACTCGGCATTATTCATTTCTTCGCGGGCAATGCGCTCTCGCTCTGCCACCATCCGCTTCGCGTCTTCCTGTCTAAATAAGGCCCGATTCAAAGCGACGCGTGCTTTCTCTTGGTCGCCCAACTCTAAATAATTCAACGCCCGATACGTGGTCGCCATGATACGATCGTACGCACGGCCGCGGTACGGAAACGCGTACGGATTAGTAAATGCCGCAATGCCCTCTCCGCTCAAAGAAATTTCGGGGGCGGCATCGTACAGGCCAAATGAATTTTCAACTGACTCAAAGGTATCGACGCTCTCCTTGATCTTGCCGGCTTCGCGCTGCACGCTGGCCAATTGTAATTTCAAAACCACTTCGTCCTCCGCCGAAGAACCCGTCACCAGCGCCTGCGCCTCAACCAATGAATTCGCATAGTTGCCTGCGCTGTAAGACGACTGAAACGATCGGGCAGACTCTGCGTAATTCGAAACACAGCCAGTCAGCACCACTGCGAGGAGCAATGAGGCCGACCACTTGAGACAATTATTGTTACGAATCGACAGCACAAAAATTAACGCCCCACTGGGTAAATCATCGTCTCTGGCAGTGCTTTGGCATCGACCTTAATGTTCACGCGATAGCCACTGTTGCGCAACTCTTCCGCCCTGCCCTTGATCAGCTCAACTTGTGCATCGGTCAACTTCGCACCGGACGAGAGATCTTGAAGAAATTGAATCTGCTCACGCCATGCCGCCAGACTTTGCGGGTCGGGGCGAATCACGGGACGCAAGGAAAGGCCCTGCGAAACTTTCACGCGCTGCTTCCAAGCCACAAAGCCGTTACGCTCCAGCGAAATATCATGTAACCCGAGCGGCAGATTAACAGGCGTACCGTCATTCGTAGTCCCAAGGACAATGCCATCTACCACTACCGTGAATCCGCTCAACTTAACCTGCAGGTTTTCCTTGGAGCGGTTTACCGTGTAATCTTTATCGACCACGATGCTCGGGAAGCTCAGCTCGTCGGCGATAATGTCGATTGGCACCGCGAGTTCGTTCACTACTTTCGCAGTGAAATTCTTAAGCGCGTCCGCGACTTCAAGTCCTGCCTTGGCCGCAAGCCTGTCGGCTAAATTGGAAGACTGTTCCGCTTCGGGTAAAATTTGCTCACCAAGGCTAAAGTCTTTTGCCTCACCTGAAGCCACGGCAACATTGGCGCCGGTGATATCAATAATGCGCCACACCAAGGCGGCGGCCATGCGACGTTGCTTCTGGCCCATGATTTCCGCGTTAGTGGAACTAAAATTTCCGACATCGACGACCACCAGGAAACTCGCACCGCGTCCGCGTGCTTCGTTGATCATCTCCTTCTCCGTCGCTTGTTTCAATTCCACTGGCGAAACCGAAATTCCGCTGGAGGAGGCCTTTGACGAAACCTTAGGCCCAATCAACCTGCCGAAATAAGCCTCGTCGCTCGAAGGACCGTTTATAATTAAAATAGCCGAACGCTCTTCGGAACTTAATTTCACAGGCACAGCCGTTGGGACCACTGAGGCGGGCTTAGGTGTCGCAGGAGCTTCCATGTCGGCCAATGCCTTCGGGGTAACTCCGCTGAGAACCAACACCAAAGCAGCGAAGATTAAACTGGGGTTAGTTAATTTCATGGCTGGCATCATAGCCCACCCTCTCTCCGTCTTTCAACCCCCTTTGAGTTACATTTAATCAACAAATCTATAGCCTTGGACGCCAAGCTGCCGGGCAGAACCGATAGAAATGAAATGGCCCGACCTTTCGGCCGGGCCAAGTGCTAGAAGCAATCGAATTACAGCTTAGAAGTTATAACCCACGGAAACGCCCATCTTGTTGCCGCCTGCATCGGCGCCTTGGAATGCATAACTTAAAGAAGCATCCAAGTTCTTCGTAATATTGTAGCGAAGGCCGATCGAATAGATATTGCTGGTGCCGGAGCCGACGCCTGCGTCGGTGAAGATATCGCCGGTGTAAGTATTACCAGCGCCGCCTTCGAATGCATAATTCGTTTCAATCCTGGCGTACCCCAATGAGAACTCCAGGGCATTGTTGATTGCCTGACGGTAATTCAAGTTAAATCCTTTTTGTTCAGCCACAGCAATGCCAGCGACAACATAGGCGCCGACCTGACCAATACCTGAAATTGTCCCAGTCTTGTAAGTGTATCCGAAAGACAAATCACCTGGACCAACATTAAATTTATATGCCAAACCGAATCCTGCTAAATTTCCGCTGAGAAAAGTAGCGTCTTTTGCTTTCACCTCATCGTAAATACCCGAGATGATTACGGCGTTACCGAGTAAGGCGGAGCCAGTTACGTTGTATCCTTTGAGCGCGTCATCTGAAGTGTAACCAACAGCGATGCGATCGTAGGAGAGACTGGATTTAGCTGAAGCTTGTGTCTGCGCGATGGCAGGGGTTACAGCAGCGGCGAGGAGGAGGTAGTAGGGTAGTTTCATATCACCGTTTTTTATACACGGCGGTGACGAACCGACAATGGATATATCCGCAGTTTCATTACAATTACATCGCGTAATTATACAAAAAATTCCGCCGCCGGAGGCTTGTTCACTAGAAAAATCTAGGAGGGCGCGGCGCAGCCAGCGCACTAAGGTATTAACAATGAGAATATAAAGCCGACGGCCAATGTTATGGCCGCTGCAAATATAATAATAAAAATGGCGGTCTCAACTTTCACGATGCCTTAGAGCCGTTGCACAGACAGGTGCGCAACCCCAATGCCATCTTATTTTAAATCTGAACCGCTGATAATAAATACGGTAAGTAAAACCAATTAACCAAACTGAACCTAAAAAATTCATAGGGCGACACCCGTAGGTAAAACTATCCATACCAAAGGAATTAAGCATTACAGGCGTGGTAGCGTCACATTAGTAGGCTAGATAATTATAGAATTTTGGGCGAATCGCGGCCAAAACCCAAGGGTGGACAATTCAGGCCGAAACCTAAGACTGAATTGGGTGTTCTAATAAGGCACCCCACCGATGTCCCGCTACCCCGCCACAATCCTTTTATCACTCCTCGTGATGTCGGCCGGAGCTTCTGTGGCCCATGGCGAAGTCGACCTCCAAGGCCTCGTCAAGAACTCCCCTTTCGGCGAAGGCAAGGCGCCTGGAGAAAAATCTGGCTCTCTCGAATTCCGCGGCGTCTACGTCGACCAAGGTGTCACCTATTTTAGCATCTACAGCCCAGCGACCAAGTCCTCGACCTGGATCGCCCAAGGCGAACCCTCCAACGGACCGCTCAACCTCGCCGTAAAAAGTTACGACGAGTCCGCCAACACAGTCATCGTCGAAAACAACGGCCAAGCGGTGAAGATGAAGCTCCACGAATCGCAGATTCTGAAATTAGATAACACCGCACCGATGCAAGCCGAAGCCCGCAACGCGACCGGCGTGACCACCGCCTCCAACGGCAACGCCGCCAACACGAAAGACAATAAGTCCAACGTGACCGCCGAACAGGCCCAATCCTTCCGCGAACAAATGCGCCAACGCTGGTCCGACAAACAAAATTCCGATAAGGGCGCGGTAACCAATAATAACGACAAGAAAAAGTCGGACGCTAACAACACCAACAATGATAAGGCTAAGAGCGCCAAGAAAAGTGAAGCCGCCGTCCAATAATTTAACCCTATGAATACTCGTCAAAACTCTCAGCCCCGACTGCGCCCCGGCTTCACGCTGCTGGAAATCCTCATCGCCGTCGCCATCGTCGGCATGCTCGTCGGACTCGCCGTCACCAACACCGATAAAATTCTCGGACAAAGCCAAGAGGGCGTTACTAAACTTTTCGTCAATGAGTCCCTAAAGACATCTCTCGTGCGTTACCGCATCGATCTCGGTGACTTCCCTTCCACCGACGAAGGTATCAAGGCCCTCATCACCGCACCTGAAGGTAAAGCGGATCGCTGGCGCGGACCTTACATCGAAGCTAAGAGCGGAGCCACCCCCATCGATCCCTGGGGCGAGGCCTATCAATACCGCTACCCCGGCACACACAACACTGAGAGCTATGATTTATTTTCTAAAGGTCGCGACAAGAACATCGATACACCCGACGACATCGGCAATTGGTGAGCGCTGAATTACAGCCCCAAACCAACCGAGGCTCCTCGCGCGGATTTACCCTTCTCGAGGTCCTCTTAGTCCTCGGACTCATCAGTATGCTCGCCGCCGTACTCATCGGCGGCTCAGCATCCTTATTAAAAGGCACTGCGCGTGACGACCCCGAAGATGCGATGATCGCACTCCTCCAAACGGTGCGCCGCGAGGCCGTCGAAAAAAACCTGGTGCTCGAATTCAAGTCCGCCCCCGATAGTGGTGCCGAAGGCGCTGATACTTACACGTGGGGCGAAGGTCGCTCCGAGACCTTACCGAGCCAGGAGAATGTAAAAGTAAAACTCATCGCACCCGAAGTGGTCGCCGCAATTTTAATTGGCGGACAGGCCGAAGAGAAGGCCTTGGCAAAGGTACGCTTCTTTCCCGACGGCACCTGCGATCGCGTGCGCCTCGAAGTGAATCGCAACGGCGAACGGCGCATCATCCCGATTGATCCACTCACTTGCGCTCCCCTGCCGAGCGAGAACGCCAAATGAACCGTCGCGCCTTCACTTTAATCGAGGTACTCGTGTCGCTCGCCATCTTCGCACTCGCAGCGGTCGGTCTCGGCGCCGCGTACTCTAATGTGCTCCTCGGCCGCGTGGCGCTCAAAGAACATTCGGTCGGCCTCGACGATATTGCCCGTGCTCGCGCAGCGATGCTCGAAACCATCAACTTCGCGAATCTCGAAATCGGGGGCGATATCTACCTGCCCGACGAACGTATGGCTAAGTGGAAAGCCAGCGCCCTACCCACCGCCGTAAGTGATTTATTTTTCGTCACCCTCATCGTTGAAATACAAACCGAACGCGGTGGCGCGTTCGGGCCGCCTCACATCGAGACACAGTATTTACTCCGCCCCACATGGTCCGTTGAGGCCGACCGTAAAAAACTACATGATGATGCCGCCGCTCGTTTACTAAAAGAGCGCGGCTACGATGAAACCACCGGCGGTGGTACAAGTTACATTAGCTCTCCTTCTAAGAAGAAAGATGCAGCCGGCTCCGGCGGGAAAAATACCGGCAACAACAATAGCAACAATGCCGGTGCTAATAATAACAATAACAAGCCTAAGGAAAATACTCCGGCGAAGCCCGTACAATGAGATCCGCTCCAAAATCGCATCGCGGCTTCACACTCATCGAGACGTTGGTGTCGCTCGCACTCCTTGGAATTTTATTGGTCACACTGAATACATTCCTCTTCTCCATGAGCGAGCTCTGGGGCGGACGGCGAGACCAGCGCTTGTTCGATCAACACGTACGCGCTGCGACCAAGCAAGTTTCTGAAATGTTATCCGCAGCAACCTTTGGCATCGGCGCAAAGGGATGCACGATTAAGGACGTCCACGGCTTCGATGGCACGATGACGCCGCGTCTGACTTTTCTGCTCGCCGATGCGGGTCGACTGGCCGACTGGCCCGAAGCGCCGCTCCCTGATGTCGACTTCTCCCTCTACGCTCAACCTGAACTCGGCCTCGTTCTCAAATGGCAATCACGTCTCGAAATCGAACGCGACGCCAACGACCAACATGAAACCATTCTATCGCCATTTGTGACTTCAATTGCGTACGAATATTTCGATGCCGATTTAAAACGCTGGAACGTTGAAGAGGAACCCGTGCGTGACACGGGCGGCACGTCCTACCTTCAACCCGCTCGACTCCACCTGCGCTTCGCTCGCGGTGCGCTAAAATCCGAAACCGTTATCGACCTGCCCATTCGCCGCGCAGGCGCCAGCCGACCATGAAGAATCGCCGCGGCTCAGTCATCGTTGTCGTCCTCGTGCTCATCACACTGGCTTCATTATTATTAGCCCGGTTCATGGAGGACAACTCACTTGAGCTCTCTATGGCCACACGGGAAATCGATCGCCAGCGCTTACGCGTCGATGCCATGTCCGAACTGGAACTCGCCCTCGCCGTCGTCGCCGAGATCCGCTCCATCGATTTAAATAAAATCCACGCGCCCAGCCAAGGATTTGAAGACCCTCACGCCTACCTCGGCACCCCGCCGCGCGACGGACTCGAAGTGACTTTTGAATATGAAGATGAGAGCAGCAAACTACCGCTCGCCAATTTAGATAAAAACTCCCTCATCCAAATCCTTTTTGCGCTCGGACTCGAACAGCGCGATGCGGATCGCGTGGCCGATACGATAGTGGCGTGGACGAGCAAAAAATATGAATCGCTTGAAGAAGAGGCCACCGATGCCGCCTACCAACGCGCTAAACTTTCTTTCAAGCCGGCCCGCCGCGCCCTGCGCTCATTCGAAGAACTTCGCGCCATCGGGGTTGCGAAAGATTTCTTCTTTGACGAAAACGGCAGCCCCACCCCATTGCTCGAGGCCTTCAAGGGCTGCGTGAGCCTTTATACTTTCAGCGATACGAATATTAATTCTGCCTCGGACACGCTTCTGCTCTCTCAGGGATTAGACCTGAATCAAATTGCCAAAATTCGCGCCAAGCAGGACACGATACAGAAACGCATTGTGGGCACGCCGCCTTATTTCCGCGTCACCCGCGAGGTACGAGAACTGCTCGGTGCCACCGCACCGATTAGGAAATTTGATGATGAAATCCACCTGATGTGGGTACACGTCACCGTCAAAGAAGGTCGCGCCAAGTGCCGCATCAACGCCCTCGTCGCCATCCGCGACGACGTCACCTATACCGGCCCAGTGGCCGACCCTGACGCCGACCCCGCCATCGATGCATCTACTACTGGCTCACGTATCTCGACTTCGACCACCGCCGCCTCCACCGCCAAGGATGGCACGACTTCTACGGGAACATCTGCGACCAATAAAGTGTCGACCTTAACTAAGACCACCAACTCCATCACCCCAGGGGTAATCCTCCCCACCCCCGTAACGATTGCCCTAGGCGGAAGAACTATTAACCAAAGCCTGAATTACCCTTTCAAAATTCTCCGTTGGTCTGAAGATAACGGCCCCGCCGCCTCCACCCCCAACTCAATACCATGAGTTCACTCTTTTCACGCAAGTCCGCCTCCAGCTCCTCCGCAGTGATACTGCCAGGCAATCGCTTCTTCACGCGTACCATCGCACTCGAGACCGCCGATGCGAATGCGGAGGTTTCGCTCGCAATGGAAGCACTCTCACCTTTTCCAGCCGAACACATGCTCATGGGGTTTGTGGTTTCGGCCGACGGCAAACAGGCGCTCGCATACGCGGCGCATCGCCGTCGTTTCACTACCGAAGAGAGTTTCGCCTGGCCCGATCACTGCCAAGTGATTCCCGAATTCTTAGCGCTCTGCGGACAGCGCCCTGAAAAAGCCGGCGTCCTGATTCACGTCGGCGATGAACGCCTCACCGCCCTCGCGTGGGCCGACACGGGTGAACTGCCCTTCGCCACCATGAACGTTAATCGCGACGAAACACAGCTGGATGCACTGGCCGCCGAAATCATCGAGCGCGCAGGCTTACCCGATGAGACCAACGTTCGCACCCTTAACGATCCCATCCAAGCCGAGTTAACCGAGTCGCAACTCACCCTGCACTGCGGAAAAGGCGCTCCCTATATTTTAAATAAATCACAACTCGATCAGGCTGACATTCGCGATGCCGACTTCTTAGCGGAACGCCGGAAGAAAGAACAATTTAATCACTTCCTCTGGAATGGTGCACGCGTCGCGATACTTATCCTGGTCATTGCGCTACTTCTCGAAATCGGCGCAGGCTTCATTACGTGGCGCGCTAATGCACTGGGGGCATCAACCGAATCCCGTCGCCCTCTCATCCAAGAAATCGAATCCGCCCAAGCACTCTCCGCCCGCATCACCGACCTCAGCACGCAATCGCCGATGCCCCTCGAGATGTTGTCCCTCGCGAATCAACAACGACCCGCCACGGTTGATTTTCAGCGCATTAATTGCAAAACCAACAACGCGATTGAGGTTGAAGCGCGTACGAGCAATGCAAGCGATATCACAACTTTTGAGCGGGCACTCAAGGAACTGCCCGAAGTAATCAGCGTGGCCAGCCGCGATATTCGCGCCCGCGACACACTGACGACTTTTACATTCGTCATAACCTTTAAACCCGAGGCGCTGCGTGCCGCTCAGCGTAAAAAGTAAAATCATGAAACGCCTCTTCTTCAGCCTCCAAGCCCGCGAACGCTACATGGCGCTCGCCGCCCTCGCGATCGCCGCACTCATCGCCTCATCGGCCGCCTGGTCGCACGTGCGCTCGCAGTGGGACATGTGGCGCTCTTTGGAGAACGAGAATACTGTTCAGCAAACTTGGCTAAAGAATGAGCCAGCGATTCGCACCGCAGCTGCTGAGGCGATACGCGGACTCGATGCAGGCCGCGGCTACGATCAAGCCAAACTCGTCGCCGAAACTTTAGCCGCCGCTAAAGACGTCGGCCTCAACGCCGTCAGCGAAGCGCCCAAAACTCAGAAGGCGGGCCGTTTTTCCATTCACACGATGCAGATGAGTTGTCGTCGCACCGACATCGCGTCGGTCGTGAAATTCTACGAAAGCATCCAACCGCGTGCGCCCTACCTTTCCATTAGCTCGCTATCGTTGCAATCCGACCGCGGCAACTCTGGTACCGTAAGCATGACGGTTCAGATGAGTGCCATCGAGCTCAACGGCGCTAAATAATTTCCGCTTAGAAACGGAAGCTCGAGCTAACCTCGAAGACGGCGGCCACAATTGCGAAAGCAATGAAGGCGACGAACGAGAACGCCGCGATTAAGACGCTGGCGGAAATCGTTTGCGAAAGCGCGCCAAGCCAACGGTCCAACTCAGCCCGATAAGAACGTGCAATATCACGCAAGCCCGGCGCTAAATTCCCCGTCTGCTCCGCCACGGCGACTCGATCTAAAAGTAAACGCGGAAAATATCCGGTACGCGCTAACGCGCGCGACAAACTCTCCCCTTCCAAAACTCGGTCTGTCGCCTCACGCATCTGTGCGCGCATCGCCCGATTCGGCGCCGTCTTCTCGGCTAAGCGCAAAGCTTCGGCAGTCGTAATACCGTTTTCCAATAAGACCGCCAAGGTGTGACAGAAATTAAGAACCGAAACGTGCATCACAAACGGGCCCGCAATCGGCACTTTTAGTAACAGGGCGTCTGACGCCACCTTGCCGGCTTCTTTCTTGCGCCATTGATAAATCGCAACGGTCGCGATGGCCAACGCCACTAAGAAAATCGGGCCCACCACCACAAAGACATCCGCAAACCCAATCAGTAGCTTTGTCGAGAGTGGCAACTTGCCGCCAAGCGAAGTCAGCAAAACTTGTAGGCGTGGCAATAAATAGAGGACGAAGAAAATCACGACACCGATAGCGATGAAACAAATGAAGATGGGATAAGCCATCGCTGCGACTAACTTTCTTCGGAACTCCGCTTGCTCGGTGAAGTGCGCAATCAAGCGCTCTAACACGTCGCGCACATTGCCGGTGGCTTCACCCGCCGAAATTAAATTGATCGTCTGGCCGTCGAAGACCGCCGGGTACGCACCCATTGCCGCCGAAAGGCTTTGGCCTTCGCCCAGTTTAGCCCAGATGCCCGCACACAAATTACGCAGGCGAGATTTTTGGAGTCGAAGTGAAAGCAGGCGCAGCGATTCACCGGCCGACATTCCGCTGCGAACTAAGTCGGCCATCGATTCTAAAAAGGGTAAACATTCGGCTGCGGTTGGCTCTGACTCTCGGTCGCGCTTAGAATCTTTTTTGCCTTCGGAGTCACGCGCGGCTCCGCCCACCTCGTCCATCTTCAATGGATGCAGGCCTCGCGATTGCAATCGACGTAAGGCCTCGCGACGGCTGGGCGCATCAAGCGTGCCGTCCGTAACGACCCCCTGTGCATCGCGTGCCTTGTATGTAAACGATGGCATCGCGCTTATTCGTTGGCGCTTAAGTTTCGGATTAACTCATCAATCGTCGTGTGACCCGCGACTACCTTCTCCCAGCCCGCTTCCGCAAGTGGTCGCATGCCATTCTCAATCGCCCGCTCAGTGAGCTCGCGATTGCTGACGCGTTTAATAATTAAATCATGCAGTGGCTTCGGGTGGAAAATTTCGAAAACGCCCACCCGTCCGCGGTAACCCGTGTTGCGACAGCGGCGACAGCCCACAGGTTCGCGCAGCGAAGTGACGCCGGCCAAATTACTTTCATCCATGCCCAATGATTCCAGGGCCGGAATTAAACGTTCTCGATTAATGGGCACCGACTTCGCACAATCCGTGCAAAGTCGACGGACCAGGCGTTGCGCAATCACTAGCTCCACCGCGGACCCAACCAAGAACGGCTCCACTCCCATATCCACTAAGCGGGTAATCGCCCCAGGTGCATCGTTGGTGTGCAGCGTCGAGAAAACCAAGTGGCCGGTAAGCGAGGCGCGAATGGAAATTTCGGCGGTCTCTAAGTCGCGAATTTCCCCAACCATGATGACGTCGGGATCCTGACGCAGTGTGCTGCGCAACGCATTCGCAAAAGTTAATCCAATCTCCGCCTTCGTCTGGACCTGATTTGCACCCGGCACTTCATATTCAATCGGGTCCTCAATCGTCACGATGCGCAAGTCGGGCGAATTAATTTCGCGCAAGAAGGCGTTCAACGTTGTGGACTTACCCGAGCCCGTCGGGCCAGTGACTAAAATAATTCCGTGTGGGTAATCTAAAACTTTACGAATAGAGGCCTGCTCATCGGGCGACATGCCAATGCGATCCATGTCGTAGGCTTCTTTGCGCTGATTCAAAAGACGCAGCGAAACTGATTCGGCGTAAATTGTGGGAATGGTTGAAACCCGGATGTCTAAAACATTTTTCCCGTCGCGGAAGTTGATTCGTCCGTCTTGCGGCAGGCGACGCTCCGAGATATTTAAGCGCGCCATGATTTTCAGGCGTGAAATAATAGCGTCCTGGAAGCGGGCGAGGTTCTCAGGCAGCGGCACAGGAATTAAAATGCCGTCCACGCGATAGCGAATGCGCAAGTTGCCCTCTTGTGGCTCGAAGTGAACGTCCGTTGCCCCTTCGGTAACCGCCTGTGATAAAATATCGGTAACGAATCGCACCACTGCCGCATCGGCATCCGCTTCCACGTCGGTCTGGGCATTCTGTAATTCAGGTAAGTCGGTGCCTTCATCGTCGAGACTGCCACCGCCCACGCCGTAATTTTCGGTGATGATTTGCGCGACGCGTTCGGGTGCGGCCAGGTACCACTGCGGACGTTGGTCCGTGAAGGTG
>Ga0214919_10008923_pt1 | contig 13052 bp, 10 predicted proteins | sample LL1503_MetaG_FD_177994 | JGI IMG/M metagenome (GOLD analysis project Ga0214919, IMG submission 177994) | Freshwater microbial communities from Lake Lanier, Atlanta, Georgia, United States - LL-1503 | ecosystem: Environmental > Aquatic > Freshwater > Lake | place: USA: Georgia | collected...
TGTTTTTTGGATTCTCACGCAAGATCGCTACTCCAAAGCCAATTCGCCTTACATCACGACATCTACCGATGAATGGCAAACCTTTGGTTGCGCTCAAGTTCGCTACCTGAATCCAAAACAACGTGGCATTAAGCATCTATTTCAACTACTTAGCTCCACGCCAGGCGATGTACTCTTTCTAAATAGTTTTTTTTCACCATTCGCCGCTATAAAACCCCTTATTTGCAATTTGTTCTTGAGCAAGCCTGTATTACTTGCGCCACGCGGAGAGCTCATGCCTGGTGCGCTATCTCTCAAGCCCTGGCGTAAAAAAATCTATCTTACAATTTTTAAATATATGGGTTTGGGTACTAGGATACAGTGGCTTGTCTCCTCTGAAGAGGAATCTAGCGCCCTTCTAAAAATCTTCGGTGAAGGTTTAAACCTTCACATTATTTCCGACCCAGTCCTATCTGAGCCTAAGCCGAACTATAATTTTGATTTAGATCCGGCTCAAGGACTGCAACTAGTCTTTGTCTCACGCATTGACCGAAAAAAAAATCTTGCCTTCGCTCTACAGGTCCTTGCTTTACACCCGAATGCAATTAAACTCGATATTTTCGGTCCAATTGATGACGCTGAATATTGGGCAGAACTACAAAAACAGATCGCTCAACTGCCTAAACATATTCAGATAGTCTATAGAGGGTCTCTTGAATCTAATCAGGTAATTCAAACCTTAGCCTCTTACCATGCCCTATTTGTTCCCACCTTGGGGGAAAATTTTGGCTATATCTTTATAGAAGCCCTATTGGCCGGCTGCCCCTTATTGATTTCACGCGCTACACCGTTTCGTGAATTAGAAGAAAAAGGGGTGGGTTGGGATCTAGACTTAAATTCTCTGCCCTCATTCGCAAATGCCATCTTACATTTGGAAAAGCAATCACTTAGCACCCACCAAGCCATGCGCGCTCAAACCAGAGACTATGGCCTTACCTTGCAAAGCAACAACGCTAGCTTGCCTGCTATGAGAGCGCTACTAAAAGACCTATGATCCACTCCAAAAAATATAACTTCTTTTGCCAATAATTTATACCATTAGAAAAGATCTATCTCAGCTTTCTATTAAGGCGAATTGCTACTACCCCCCATATCTTTGCAGGGATCTTCAAAAGTAACATAGCCATATTGGTGTAAATACCATTTGCTTTACACCCACGCACAATTTCCTTATTTAAAATCCAATTTCTCACTAGCCCTGCAGTACTAGCACCTCCTGCACGCATCCGTACAACAGCTTTTGGTAAATACGCAAACGGCGCCTTTTCAATTGCTAAAATTCGAATCAACATTTCATAATCGGCCGCAATCTCATAATCGAGGGCAAATGGACCAACTTTATCGTAGTACTTTTTCTTAACAAAAACGGTTGGGTGTGCTGGCATCCAACCCCATCGAAATCGACTGGGTTTAAACCGCCCCGAATCGTAATACCGGAGTACTTTATTTAGATTATTAGGGTCAACCAAAATAAGATCAGCAAAAACAATATCGGCTTTCGCATCATTCATCGCTTTGATCAGCTGACTAACTACCTGCGTTGATATATAAACGTCATCGGAATTTAAAATTCCGATAATCTCTCCCGTAGCCCTTGCAATTCCTTTATTCATGGCATCGTACATACCTAGATCAGGCTCGGATACCCAAGAGGCAATATTTTCGTGATATTTTTTAATAATATCTTGTGTTCCATCATTCGAGCCACCATCTATCACAATATATTCAATATCCAAATAATCCTGATTTAGCACCGAGTTAATGGTATCTTCGATTGTCTTAGCGCTATTAAAACAAACAGTAATAATGGAGACTTTCATACAACAATTCCTAGAATGGCTAGAATCGCCGTTTCGGGCCCAACTTGTTCATCCTTCATGTAGCGCTTCACTTTCGCAACATTACGATCGGCAAGTGAGCGATACCACAAGGCTTGCAAATAATGAAAGCGGGACCCTTTAATGCCATCTAAAAATCCCCCCCATGCAATGTATCGCAGTACAAAATAAGCCCATGCACGTATTCCGCCTGGCAGTTTAGTGTATGCGTTTTCTTTCATCCAACGTTTAAAATTTATCTTGGAGCGAGGATTTTGCAAAGGCTCTACTGAATTCGTTTTCATAAACTGATACTCTAAATTCAATAGATCTACTGCCTCCCGCGCTGCATATTGGCGGTGCTTTTCCATCCACCAAGCTAGATTTTGTAAATTATCGTCAATTAAAAGCCCATTGATATGGTTGATATTACCCAGGACCCGAATGTGCTCATCCATCCAACGAGATTCGCTTTGCCCAAACCCAAAACGAAATAGACGCATTACTAGATTTTTACCAACACCTCCAAATCGAATGCGCTTTCCTTGAAACACCATCGCCCGATAAAATGAAATTCCATTCACATGGTTTGGTATTTCTAATAAACAAACTTTAATTTTCTCAGCCAAATCGCTAGTAATAATTTCATCGGCATCAATGCGCATCACCCACTCCGTGTTACTAGGAAGCTGAGTCAATGCCCAATTGATCTGCGCTGCCTGATTGCCTTCCCACTCATGTCGTAACACTTTAGCTCCCAGTGCTTCTGCAACATTAACAGTAGTATCGGTTGAAAAGCAATCTACTACGATGATGTCATGTGTAAGCACTTGAATACTTCGGAGACAGCGCTCGATGTGGATGGCCTCATTAAAGGTAAGTACGAGAGCGGTAATAGGTAAGCTCATACTAAAGCCGATTACTTAGGTAATATGAGTGGTAAGTAATGCGTTTTCAAACGGTAAACGCTATTGGCCCACCAAAGAGGCGCGCCATTTGCAAGCAATGCATCGCGGTATTCTGATAACAAATGCGGCAAATGGGAATCACTTCCGTAAGATTCATTAATACTCAAAATATACGAAGATCGGTTAATGTGAATGGACTGCCGACAGACTCGTAAGTAATGCTCAAAATCTGCAGCAAACCGATAACGTTCATCAAAGGGATCAGTCAAAAGTAATGATCGTAGATATACAATTGCTTGATGCGAGGTAGGCATCGACCAAAAGCGCCATACATTTGGTCTTGGTCTACGAAATTGGCGGCGAATCTGAAATCCAAATAACGTCAAATGTGCCGATGACTTCAAGTGCAACTCTTCAATTGAGTCTATAGGCGCTAACTCATCTCCACTATTTAAAAAAAGAATATGGTCTCCGCACGCCCTCTTAACGCCTTTATTCATAGCCGAATATATTCCTGAATCTGTTTCGGAAACAATGATATCGCCTTGTTGCGCAAATTCTTGTGCCAATAAAACTGAATCATCGGCAGACTGTCCATCTATATATACCCATTGAAAATCGCGCTTGGTAACCGCCCGTAAGGATGCGATAGTTTTTGCTAGTCCTGAACAGTTATCCTTGTTAATCGTGATGATCGAAAGCATCTTATCTCTTCCCGCTCGATGCATGAAGTAGCAAATTAGGATTTTGATATTGCTGATAGGCATACACCGATAGCAAAACACCCCAAAACGCCAATCCATTTGAAAAGCCACCAACTGAAGTAGCTACACAGGCCATGGGAGTCAATATAATTAGTGCCAGCTTCGCGTTTATTTCTTTTTTAATTAAATAAAAAAATAAAATAGGGATAAGCACAGTAATATAAATACCAAATTGAAATAAGGCGCGCGTATAAAAAGCTTGGAGCATTAGAGGGTCGCAATTATGACTATTGCCAGTGAACCATTCAGCAAAATCCGGAATTCGACTACATAAGTAGCCAGGAAACTTTTGATAAATACCAGCGCCCAATGGGTCTTTCAGGATTTCCCAAAAGCTGTTGTTGTAATGGCCCAATAATGCTTGTAAGGACTGGACTCGATCGATAGAGTTTAGCGGAGCACTGATATTGCGACCTTTGCCGATATAAAATACTGCTCCGACTCCCAAAAGGGTAGCAATAATTTTTTGGCGCCAGCCTACAGAAAAAAAATAAAATACGCCTAAAGCTAAAAAGGCTAACAAACCAGATCTGCTTCCAGCCAAAATAATGACCAGCACTACCAAAATAAAATCAATGATTTTACGTTGTCCATAGATAAAAAACAAAGTTGCAAAACAATTTAAATAAAACGTAATTTCAAAATTATTTTCAAAAATAAAGTAAGGTCGTCTGGTCATTAAATGCTGTAGGTTAGCATTTTCGTCAAGATGAACTAAAAATAAATTCCACAATAGAATAAGTGGATAAATCCATAAGATGATACGAAACCATTTTTTTAAATCAATTTGCGGTACGTTTTTCAAGTAAGCTGCTAAAACACATAAATAAAAAAAGGGTTTCAGCGATACTAAATAGTTATTTTTAAACTCAGTTTCCGGTGGCTCGGGTGATAAAAAATAGTACCCCAATAACAAAATCAAACCAATAAAGAAAATAGGTGATAGTGCCTGGTTTAAATCACGAAATTTATAGAGCAAATATAAGATTAAAGCTAAGTCAGGGATATAGTAGACTGGAACTGGAAAGAAAAAAATTAAAGTATGTAGTAGGCAACACAATATTAATGTAAGAACATATTCACTACGCAAAGGAATGGATAAATTCATCTTTTAGTGGCGATATTTTTTTTGAATAACGCTAAAAAAGACCGTAATAAAAAGTCCTAACAATAATACGCCGATCAGTGTTTTTTTCAAATTTGGCTGAATGAAACTATCGCTTAATCGAATAGCACCAACAACAGAGGGTTTTTCAAATTGGATGATCTTTTTTTCTAGTTGACCCTCAATTGTGGCTTGCTTTATTGCGCTCTCATAGTAACTAGTAAGATCACGCATCACCTCTATCTCAAATAGTTGTGCACACTGAAGCGTACGACCTTCCCCAGCTAAGCGTATTGAGAACTGGATAACATCACCTCTATTCTTTAGCCCAATATTCAGGGCATTGACCCAGTCCTTACGATTTTGATTGGTATCTACCCCCATACAATCGCGAATGAATTCATTTCCATACCCAAGGGGATTTTGTAGAATTCGTAAAAAGTCTATACCTGAGATAATCATGTGCCACTCAGTTTTATTAGGTTCAGCTGTAAGTGCGATTTGCGTTTTTGGCAAACGCACTCCAAAATTAGCTTCGTAAATCTTAGGGGCAAAGTAATAATAGGAAAAGCCAATACTAAGACAAAGTATTTCAATAGCTAAAAACCGTTTCCAATTATGTAATAGCCAATTCTGCAGATTTTGGTAACTAATGGTCATTATGCAAAAGTTCATCCTTAAAGGATTCGGGGCCCTAAATTGCAGGGTTGGGTATTTTGTGATTTTACTAGCAATCATCATTAAGCTGAAAAGCTCAATATGATGGTAAAGTGACCTACCCTCAGGATTGACTGATTTTTCGCCTATGTCTGCCATTCTTATTGCTTTTGTGCTCTCGCTAATTGGTTGTTTATTGCTAATTCGCTACCAGCACTTACACCATCACATTACAGGTGATACGGATCTTGTTGGGATCCAAAAATTTCATACTCGCCCCGTACCTCGAATAGGTGGCTTAGCAATTTATATTGGACTAATTTTTGCTTTACTAGGTCGGTGGTGGACTGACCACCAAGTAAGTCTTTTTGCCACCTTTCTCTTACTTAGCGTATTACCCTGTTTTCTTGCTGGCTTACTAGAAGATTTAACAAAAAAAATTGGATCAAAAGAACGACTTCTTGCTGCTATGGCTTCTGCAGGATTGGCTGGCTTACTTTTAAATGCATGGCTTACTAATGTGCAAATATTTGGTCTTGATTGGGTGTTGGCTTTTCCCTTAATTTCAATTCCATTTACCCTATTTTGTATTGCTGGGGTAGCGCATTCATTTAATTTGATCGATGGCTACAATGGTCTTTCTAGTGCTGTCGCTGCAATTATTTTAATTGCCCTAGCGTATGTGGCATTTCAAGTTAAAGATGTTTCGATCATGGTCTGTGCATTTGCGGGAATAGGCGCTATTCTTGGTTTCCTTTTTTGGAATTATCCCAGAGGCCTTATTTTTTTAGGCGATGGCGGAGCCTACTTAATTGGGTTTTGGATAGCCGAGCTTTCTTTGCTATTGGTTTTGCGCAATCCAAGCGTATCAAAATGGTTTCCACTTTTATTATGCTTTTATCCTATCTTTGAAACTCTTTTTACGATGTACCGACGCATCATTGTTAGACGAGTTAGTCCAGGAATTCCTGACGCGGCTCACTTGCATCAAATTATCTACAAACGTGTAGTGCGCTGGGCCATTGGTACTACGCAGGGCGATTTACAAACTCAGCGAAATTCTATAACCGCTCCCTACCTGTGGTTCCTTTCTAGCCTAGCTGTTATCCCAGCTGTAATTTTTTGGAATAATCATATTGCTCTTAAAGTTTGCAGCGGATTATTTGCACTGACTTACATTTGGCTTTACTGGTCAATTGTCAGATTTAAGACGCCAAAATGGCTCATTATTAAAAAAGAGTAGAAGCAAATTTTGATTAGTTTTGATGAAATAATAGAGCTTTAATTCCACTCTATTTGTCGAACTTGTACGCCTAGGCGCCTTGCATCAGTGCTCATTCCTAAATTACGTGGGGTAAAGCAATTTACTAACTCAAGGCGAGCAGTAACTATATTTGAGGTGCGCTCAAAATCAACCGGAAGAGAAAGTTTTATTTGAGCTAACTCATTGTTACGCAACTCTTTAGTTTCAGTTGCAATTGGAACTTTTCCTTTGCCAGGCTCCCAAGAATAAAAAGTGAGGTCCACTAAAAGCGGGAATTTTTCTAAATTTGGTTGGCCAGGCTTTATATTGGCTATTAAGTTTCGCTTATCCGGGGGTAAATGCTCTTCCCATGCCCCCGAAGTCCAACCATCAGTAGTAATAGGTAATGGCACCTTATAACAATCGATTCCACGTAAAAATGGTTTTTGCTGAAATGAAGATTGAAACTCATAAATCGACGCTAAAAATATAGATATTACTATTCCAATCAAACCGAACTTCCAATACCGGGAAAATGAAGTCAATGGGAACGATTGAGTGTTTGCCCCAACTAGAGCCTGTGAATACAGTAAACCTAACAAGGAGGCACAGATTAATAAATTTTCACGAACTAAGAAAGCATGAGCAAAAATATTCCCTAAGAATAGGCTCAAAATCGCTATCGCTGCCGGATATAAAAGCCTGCGATTACGAGTCAATAGCCAGGGCATTAAAAAAATAGCGGTAAATACTCCAATTCCGACTAAGCCGTTTTCGGCCAAAGTCTGCAAAAAATAATTATGGGCATTTTCCCCGCCATTGCGCTCTAGAAAATAAGATCTACTAAAACTAATATTGGATGAAAGACGATAAAACTCACCTTGGCCCACTCCCATGAAGGGATAGGCTGAAAACATATTATTTGCAGCACTCCATATCTCAATCCGTGATCCAAAAATCCCAGTAAGATCACTTAGGCTCGTTAAGTCACGAGTTTTAAGCTGTATAAAGAGCTCATTAATCCATTGCATTCCCCCAATTGAATAACCCTTCTCAAGGTATATCCAAAGAGATAGGAAGACTGTCGATATCGATACTAAAACAGTCAAAACAATGATCCCAAAATACCGATGCCGAATGCGTGCCAAATAAACACATCCGCCGATACAAAGTGCTATTAAAGCAATAACTAAGCTAGCCCTAGATTTACTCGCTATTAGTCCTACAAAACTGATAAGCGTTACTGCTAGTACCCAACGACGCTCTAATGTAGTCTTGCAGACTAAAAAGTAGCCCCATAGACCAATCACTCCTAAGAGCATATGAGCAGCAAATGCATGTAAATCAGGCTGAAGTCCTAGAGCTGCAAAGCCAAAAGCATCTTTTCGAAAACTTAGCATTTCTACTGGTAACCCAAGTCCTGTTACGCTTTGGATTAACCCAATGATCGCTGCGGCAAATAACCCCGCTAGCAAAGGGCGAAAAATGATCTGGTCTTTATTTTTACTATCGCGGTCATTTAAGTTCAATAGCACTAAAAGAACTACGGCACCCGCTAGTGAATACGCAATCCAATCTGTCAAAGGTAAGTAATCTGCGCGCCAGTCGATTGGACGAAAGTGAATTAGGTTATATAACAACCCATTTAAGGTTGTTCCACTAGCAGACATCCATAAATTACGAGCAATGGCCATCCAAGTAGAAGCTGTAATAAATAATAGTGCTACCCCCAGTATCCAAGGCATGGCTTTAAAAAGCCCTGTAGTTGAATTCTTACTTTTACGGGGATGCAAAATCTCAAGGAGAAGAGTGCCTAAAAAAAGGCCCGCAACTAAATCTAAGCCTGCATTTGGTAGTGCCATAAAATGTAGACCAAATACTTCCTCCAATTGGCGTTGTAAACCTGCTGATAGAGGGATCAACAATAGAACTCCCATGAGACCCCAGGGTCTAGGAAGGAAGGCGCTACTGAAAGCTAGGGCAAAGAGGATAAGAGTGAGTGTGCGCTCGTGCTGGCCAAGATAATGAAGATTATTTACTAGTACAGCTACACTTGCTAGTAGCGCACAGATGACCCCAAAAGCCGAAAAAGCGACCTGCCAGTTCGCCCTAAATAGAGTTAAAAAGGGTGCAATAAAGGATGTTTTGAGCGTTTGGCCATTACGGTTCATACGTAAACCCGCCAACCTGCGTGATTAAGTAAGGAATTCGTTTTTGTAATCCTAAATGAACCATATGGGGTATTTTAGAGGTTTAATGGGAAAATACCTCATCCTCTTCCTAGAAGCTGAATACTTTTATAATTCATTCGATGGACCCCATCTTAAAACCTCGCACCATTTTACTTACAGGTGCCAGCGGATTTACCGGTTTGCACCTCAGCCGACTAGCGCGGGCAATCGGACATCACGTAATTCCATTAAAAGCAAACCTAAATGATGCCAAAGCCCTTGAAGAGGAGGTTTTAGCGATAAAACCGGATTGGGTTGCTCATTTGGCGGGAATTAGCTTTGTAGCCTCCAAAGACCAGGAAGCCTTCTATCGAGTGCATGCGCTAGGAACTGGAAATTTACTTCAGTCAATAGCCAAATTAGAGCAGAAACCAAGCAAAATATTGCTAGCTAGCAGTGCGACTGTTTACGGGAATAGTCTAAATCCATTTTCAGAAGAATCCCAAACTTTGGCGCCTATAGATCATTATGCGCTGAGTAAAGTTGCTATGGAGGATATGGCTAAAACTTTCTTTGACTCCTTGCCCATTGTTATTGCAAGGCCCTTCAATTATACGGGTACCGGCCAAAAAAGTAACTTTCTCATTCCTAAATTGATTGATCATTTTGCGAATAAAAAAGAAGTTATTGAGCTTGGAAATTTAAATATTGAGCGTGAATTTAATGATGTCAGCATGATATGTGAGGCCTATTTAGGACTTCTACAGTGGGGGATTCCAAACGAAACTTACAATGTTTGCACAGGACATGCTCGCTCATTACAGCATGTTGTCGATACTCTCATCCAGCTAACTCAGCATGCGCTTGAAATTAAAGTAAATCCAGATTTTGTGCGCGCTAGTGAGGTGCATCGAATGTGCGGAGACCCCAAGAAGTTACAACGCATCTTTAAAGGCCAAGGAATAATTTTGAAAATTCCATCGCTAGAGAATACACTCAGAAGTATGTTGACTCAGGCAGGTTATTCGTAAATTATGCTCGAGAACCTGTAGGTCTGCAGATGCAAATAGCTTATGGAACCACCCTTCTTGATCGAGGGCTTTCTGGCGAAGGAATAGATGGTATTGGACAATATTGCCAAGAATTATTATCTCAATTTAGACAATCCAATGAAGCGCCTACAGTTACCCCCTTTACATTTGGCCTAGATCGCAGCCGCTGTCAAGCACACCTGCTTCCGTCTTATCCTAAATATATTATTAGCTCTTTTTCTAGGCTGAGAAATTACCCGATTTTCGATCAAGTTGACCTTATTCACAGTACCGATCAATTAATTCCAATTCAGGCCAAAAAACCTTTAGTGGCAACTATTATGGATGTGATCCCTTTAAGCCACCCCCAATTTATTAGATCTGAATCACGTTATTTCAAAACATTCATCTGGAAAAAATTAACCCGGCGGGCTGATCGCATCATCACTATTTCAGAATTTTCAAAAAATGAAATTATCAAGTATTTAAATTTTCCCTTCGATCAAATTGATGTTATTCCCCTTGGTGTTGATCAACGCTATTTTGATCTTCTTGACGGACAAGAAAAAAAGCGCGCCCTAGAAAAATTAGGTCTTACGAAACCTTTTTTCCTCGCCCTTGGCTCAGTCCAACCTAGAAAAAATCTCAAACGAATTTTGGCTGCACATGCGCAACTACCTCGAGGTCTTGCTCAAGACCATCCCTTAGTCATTGCGGGCAAATTTGCTTGGGATGATGGCAAAATCCTTAGTGATATTCAAGTTGCTATCAAAGAGGGGCGGTGCATCTGGCTGAAATATATCAGCGAATCTGAAAAAATAAGTTTACTGCAGAGTGCTACTGGTCTTGTTTTTGCAAGTCTTTACGAAGGCTTTGGGCTACCTATTATTGAGGCTTTTGCATCCAGCTTACCTGTGATTGCCTCTAATTCCACTTCAATGCCTGAAGTTGCTGGGGGCGCTGCGCTCATGGTTAACCCCCTCAGTATTGATGAAATTCGCTCTGCCCTTATCGAGTTGATCGACAATCCATCCACTGTAGCCCGCCTTCAAGCGGCAGGTTTAGCGCGTGCCAAACAATTTTCCTGGCAAGAAACTGCAAAACAAACTATTCGCAGCTATCAAAAACTAATTTAAAAAGCTTGCGGACACTAAACCAATCCCTAAGCGTCGATCATCACTAGAATCTCCCCCGACATCTTTTGGGCTAGCGGGATTTTTGAGAATAAATACAATCTCGATGTACTTCTCACCCTTTATAAGGGGCGGCAAATTCAATTCAATTTGATTTTTCTCGAATTGCACTAAAGATGCTGCTTGGGGAGGCATCCCTTGAATCATAATTTCGATATTCTGCCGTGGATGCGTTGCGCTCACAAAAGCACGGAGATCAAGCATCAAGTGTTTTGGCTTGCCTTTTTCTGGGAGTGGCAAAATGAGCTTAGCTTCACTACCATTACTCCATACCCCCCAAGCTTCTGGCCACGCCCAGCTTCCGCCAACGCCGACTAAAAACTCCGAGCCATTTTGCGCTTTGCCAAACAGAATCGTTTTATTGACTTCAATTGATTGAATGGCTTTATCCAAATGGCTGCGAACATTCTCATCGATCTGAGTGCAGTTAGCACAAGCCTTCCAATTCGGTGCCAAAATAGTCATGCCGTCAATATTTGCCAATAGATCTGTTTGCGGGTTGGAATGAAAATAAGCAGGCAGTACTAAGTCTGACTGTAAAACATAAAGATTTTTAGAATTCCACTTCCCTTGGTTTAAATCATTAATGAATTGCTGGTGAGACAAAGCCACTTTGCTAGCATCTGCGCGCGCAAAAAAGACTGCGTTGGTTCCTAAGTGATATTTAGCCGCCAACATGGCGACCTGCTCCCATCCAGTTCCTTTATCTTGGGGAGGCATTAATAAAATATTATCAAATTGACGACTGGCTTCAGCCCAAAAGGGGCTTTTAAGACCAAGTTCATGAGGAATATTTACCTTTGGGTCAGCCAAATGAAGCTGTAATTTTTGCCATCCTGCTCTGGTATCAATCATCTGGGTAGCAGCTGCCAAAGCCAATAAAATCATTGCGTTGCGCTGTGAGTAATTACGTATTATTAGCCAAATGCATCCCAAAGCAAGACAATAAAACATCGGCCAAAAGAACCTACCAGAAGCGCGAAAAATACTTGCAATTTGATAGATTGGGTCTGATATTGCAAAACTAAACTCATAACGACCAAAAGCGATATGATTTGTAATTGCAAATAAGCTTAAAGCGAATAATGCAACAAATAAAATTGCATGTTCCATAAAAAAGTGTTTTATCGCTGGGAATGATTTGCCCAATTTAAATAAAGCAAATGGCCAAAGTAAAAGAAAACCAAGACCTAAATACATATAGCCTTCCCCATAATCACTAGGTAAACGCAAAGGCTTGAGTAAATAAGACCAACCTTTTGCATCAAGGGGTGAAAGTAAATTCATCCTAAAAAATCCGTATCCCCCTAGGGCTCCCGAAGCAGCGCTCATTGCAAAATATCCTGCCTGCCACATCAAAAAAAGGATAAGTCCGCCGATTACAAGAGTCTGAACTAATGCCTCTTTTATTTTTACGCCTAAGGCGATATCAGATCTATTTTTAAATTGGTCGGCTAAGCTAGCCCCCCAAAGAAAGGCTACCATGACAAATAAGGAAAAATGAACTAAAACTGCTGCTCCAAGAATTAGCCCCCATGACAGCAGATTTTGTCGTGAACTCCACTGGGTTTTGACCCGCAAGATCTGATAGAGAGAGGCTAGAATTAAAAAATGGCCAACAAGCGCCGCATGTTGATTAACCCGCCAAAACATGGGGGGCGAAAAGACTAATAGGATGCACCCAAAAAACTGCAGCCATCTATTACTGGTGAAGACGCCCATTAACAACCAGGCAAAGACTGACTGGAGAATAAAGCACAGTAGAGTCCAAATACCTAAATACTGAAATGGCTCGGGCAAAATGCTTGAGAAAACTTTAAATAAAATTGCAAAAAGAGGGATAGAATCTGAAAAAACAACTGAACTACTAATATCTAGGCCATAACTTGGGTTTAATCCAAGCGGAAATGTCCAGGGCCCATGACGATAAAACACCCAGGCAATATAGTCCTTAAAGGGATCAACGCCTTGCGCTAAATCAAGATTCGTGGGCATGAGCGGAGCAATACCCACCACAGCTATGAAAGCGCAAAACCCTAGGAAGATAGGAATTAAGAGGGATATACAAAATTGCTTGTTTTTAATCATTCATCTTTCGTGAGGAATTACTAATTTCAACCAGTT
>Ga0214919_10008924_pt1 | contig 13049 bp, 9 predicted proteins | sample LL1503_MetaG_FD_177994 | JGI IMG/M metagenome (GOLD analysis project Ga0214919, IMG submission 177994) | Freshwater microbial communities from Lake Lanier, Atlanta, Georgia, United States - LL-1503 | ecosystem: Environmental > Aquatic > Freshwater > Lake | place: USA: Georgia | collected 2015-03-15
CATTACAAGAAAACGCCTACGAGAAAGCCATTACCATTGAAAACATTACCAAACAAAATTGTTTTAGCGAGGATACGGGGCTTGAAATTGAATCTTTAAATGGTGAGCCTGGTGTGAAAAGTGCAAGGTATGCAGGTGGTGATAGAAATTTTCAAGCCAATATTGATAAAGTACTAGAAAAATTAGAAGGCCATAAAAATCGCAAGGCGCAATTTAGAACAGTGATATGTTTACTTTGGAATAAAGAAGTTTTTTATTTCGAAGGAATTTGTAAAGGACATATAGCTGAGACGATGCATGGAGCGGAAGGCTTTGGCTATGATCCTATTTTTATTCCAGAAGGAGCTAGTAAAAGTTTTGCTGAAATGACAATGGAAGAGAAAAATAAATTTAGTCATAGACAAAAAGCAGTCACAAAACTTTTTACATTTTTGCATTCCATATAGCCCAAGACTCTTCTGCTTGTATATGCAGCATGGCTAATCCATTTTGAACAGTGGCTCCTTTTTCCAAACCTTTTTTCATAAATAAAGTTTCTGTAGGATTATATACTAAATCATATAAATGATGCTGTGCCCTAATGGCATCGTATGGAATGGGTGGTGCTTCATTTACATTAGGAAACATACCCAGCGGACTTGTATTAATAATAAGTGTATGCAATTCTACTATTGATTTTGTCAATTGCGCATAGCTTAGGCTCGCTTTCATTTCAGTGTTTGATTCAAGCTTATTCTCTTCTATTCTACTCCCATCAATAGCATTTCCTTTTCTTGAAACCACTTGATACTGAATATTTAATTGCTGAAGTACCCATTGCACAGCTGCAGACGCACCACCAGTGCCGAGTATGAGTGCATGGGTATGATGTGGTTTTAAAAAAGGAAGTAAGGATTTTTCAAAACCAATCACATCGGTATTGTAACCGTATAATTCATTATTAAATTTTCGAATACAATTACAAGCCTTGATAGATTCAACTACAGGACTACTATGTTGTAAAAAAGCAATCACTTCTTTTTTATAGGGAATGGTCACATTCAACCCTTCTAAACTAGGATGTTGCTCCCATAATGCTGTAAAAGATTGGATAGAATCAATTGGAAAATTAGCATACTGTGCATTCAAAATATTTTCCTGCAGAAACTTTTCAGTAAAAAATTTCTGTGAAAAAGAATGAGATAATGGATATCCAATTAAACCGAACTGGCGCAAGTTTATTTATTTAAGTATAAGTCAAAAGTATCGCCACGAAGTCCAATACGCATTGTTTCTAAAGGAATGACTTCACTGGGCGCAATATTACCTAGATTCACATTACATCCTACTAATTCCAAGAAATAAAGTTGTTGCGCTTTTTGAGGAGCTTCCCATAAAATTTTCTCTGCTGGAATTTTAGTAAGTATTTCTTGTACTAATCCCTCACGCACTTCCCCACTGCCTCTATAAATACCTACATTACCTGCTTCTCTTGCTTCCGCAATCACATAGGTAGAACCCGCGTTTAATTCAGCACTCATTAGTTCAATCCATTGATAAGGCGGAATAATATGTGCAGCATCCTTACTACCCACTTCACTCAATACCGTAGCAAATTTTGAAATTTTTTCTATATACCCACATTTCTCTGCATGCGGAATAGTAATTGAACCATCACTTACTTCAATTAAATCAATTTTATAATCCTTGCACATCGCAATGTAATCATCGAATTGATTTCTAATCACAAAGGCTTCAAACAAAGTACCTCCAAAATAAACAGGAATACCTGCTGCTTGATATAATTCAATTTTCTTTCTCAGATTCGGTGTTACAAATGAAGTACCGAAGCCTAATTTGATAACATCCGTGTGCGGTCCTGCTACACTTAGAAAATTTTCAGCTTCTCCAAAACTCAATCCTTTATCCATCACCATGGTAAGTCCACTTTTTCTAGGTTTGGCAGTTCTTTCAGGTATTTGAGTAAGATTAAAATTCATTAGGGTGTTTTTTCATTTTATAATTATTGCAAAGTTACTCTAAAATGATTAAGATTTTTTTCCCTTCTTAAATTGACCAATTAATTCCGCCACTTTAGGATCATGTACAATTTCAGGATAGAATTTGGTGAATTTTTTTAATAGTTTAGACGATTTAGATAAGGCCATTTCTAATTGCAATAAACCTTCTGCAGTCTTGCCCATCATAAACAAGATAGCACTACGATAAAAAATAAAAATTACTTTTCCTTGGGTAGACATATAGGCAAGTTCCGTTTGCTCCAAGGCGCTATCTAATTGTTCATTGGCCACTAAACATTTAATTAAGTATTCCCAACCTGCAATTTGCTTTGGTTTATTTTTTACCACCGTTCCGAAAAATTGTGCAGCTTCTTTAAACTGCAATAAATGCAAATAACACTCACCCATTAAAATATAATATTCATTAATATGCTTATGAATTCTTAAAGCATGCTCTAATTGCTTAATGGCTAATTCCCACTGCTCTTCTTGCATATAAGTGCCCGCAATTTTTTGGTAGAGCCTGCTATCGTCGGGGTTTAAGTGTGCTGCTTTTTTATAATGAAATCTTGCTTGCGCAAAATTTTTCATTCTATGATAACAATGTCCAATGGCTTCATAGATAACATCTTCAGGCCTTGATAATTCTAAAACTTTTTCTAAGGCTTCAATAGCTTCTCTATATTTTCTAATGCGTAAAAAGGCATCGCCCATATTACGATACGCATAATCAAATTTTTCATCAATGACTATCGCATACTGATAAGCGTCAATGGCTTTCTCATGTAATTTAATACCTTGGTAAGCAGCCGCTAAATTAAACCAAGCCAAAGCATTATAAGGTTGTTCATCAATAATACGCTGATGCAGTTTTATGCTTTCTTCATTTCTTCCTGTGAAATCGGTCCAGAAACAAATTTTATACAAGGCTTCTTCATTGGTAGGATCTTCTTCCAAAATTAATTGCAAGCAATCAAATACTTTATCAAATGCTTCATGATCATCGTAGACATCGGCTAATTCAAATAAAACTTCAGTACGATCTGGTCCTTCAAATAAATGCAAGGCTTCTTGTAATAAAACAATTGCTTTTTCGGGTTGATCCAATGCTAAATAAGCATCTGTTTTTAAGATGAATAAATTCATATCCTTATGATCATATAAGGCAGCCGTATCTAATAAATGTAAAGCCTCTTTGTATTTTCGAGTGGCTAGTAATAAATCGGCCTTCTTAATCATGAGCAAAGCAGAAGAAGGATATTGGTTCAAGGCAATATTGGCCGCTTCAATCGCTTCCCCAATTTCATCCTTCTCGTCAAGGTGTTCGATGATCCTTTCAAAATCATCTTCTTCAATATAGGAGTTGGTCCTACCTAGTTTTAGGTTCTGGTACCTTTGCATTAATTCATGAATATCTCCGCCCTCCTCGTCACGATGGTTATCGAACATGGCTTTTTCATTTATGGGTTAGGAATAAAGCATTGATTTTCAATGATTTGAAAAATAAAAATTGAGCCTCATTGCTTTAAATAAATATACAATTAAGCTATTAATTATCAATAATTTCTTCTTCACATCGTCCTTAAATTAGGTTAAAAATTAATTTGTTGCCGAAATTGTAAAATACTTACCTTTGATTTGATCATGCGTACTATAAAAAACATATTATTAATCACTTGTTTGACAACTGTCTTACTCATTTCTGAGAGCAGTTATGCATCTACTATTGTAAATGGTAGCACAGAATCAAAGAAAATGGTGGAGAAATATACATTGAAGAACATTGGAAACCTTACACATAAAACGGCTACTTTTTATACTTTAAAATCTAGTTTAGAATTTAAAGGTATTGCTTCTATCAATATGAATGGTTCAGTGAATAATAGCAATTATCTTAAATACAATAAGGGTAATATTTCTTACGTCATTCCTTATCGCTACAAAGTGGTTTTGTCTAAATTCAAAACACCTAGTCCAGTTCAACCTTAATATTTAACCTTAACGTTGAATGGCTTAGTTTTCAATCTTCCTTACTCTTCCTAAATTTTACTTTTCATCTATTGCTTGATACAATTCACTATTAATTGTAAATAGGCTTAATGATAATGGACTTAAATCCAATTGAGTGGCTTGATATTTAATGCGCATACCTTTTGAACTTATTATAGTGTAAGACAAGACTAAGCCAGGAATATTTTTAAAACCTTGCTCAAATTGATTCACTGTTAAGTTCAAAGAATCGGTATATAATATATCATATACAGATCCATCACTCCACTTTAATTGCATTGCTTTGCAGCGGTAGCCTAATATATTCATTGTTGAGTCAGTCGCTATTTCTTCTTGAGCTAGTATACTATTTTTTGATAAAGGAGGAAATTTGATGGTTTGTAGAAAATGGCTTTGTCCAATTTCCTTAGTAATAGTTGCTTTATCTGATTGTGTATTAAATAAAAAGGTTTGCACTAACTGAGTAGTCGTTAAAGTGGTCTTGCATTGATTTCCTTTTACCCAAACTTCTTTTATGCCAATAGGCACAGACAGTCCATTTACTTTTTGTTCAGTGATTTGAAACTGAAGGGCACACTCCCCCACTAGCTTAGTTTGAGCATGCACTGCCGCTGTAAAGAAGAAGAGGCTTATAATTAGGGAGGTAATTTTAAACTTCAGGGGGTTTTGGGGGGATTGTTAGTTTATTTTTTTGTTTTGTCTTTTAAAGCTTGTACTTTTTTCTGAGCTTCCATCATTTGCTCATACTTGCCTTGCCAATTACTTTTCTTTTTAGGCGTTTTACGTTTTACTTCAATGCCCGCCAATATTTTATCATGATCAATGATTACTTTTTGTATTACTAACTGCATCAGCAAAGTAATCACGTTTGATACAGTGTAGTACCAAGTTAAGGCAGACGGCAATCCGTTAAATATGAATAATAAAACGAATGGGAAAATATAAGGCATGTACTTTAAAGCAGGGTTATCCTGTGTAGGGGTCATGGCCATATTATAAACAGACATGAGCAAACTAGTAATAACTGCAGTAAGGGTAAATAAACTAATATGGTTACCAAAACTAGGTATGGTAAAAGGGAGTGTCGCAATAGAGTCATAGCTAGATAAATCATGGCTCCATAAAAAAGATTGCCCTCTTAAAGAAATATTAGAGTTAAAGAAACTATACAAAGCAAAGAAGATAGGAATTTGTAATAAAGCGGGAATACAACCTCCTAAAGGGTTTACCCCTGCCTCTCTAAACAATTTCATTTGCTCCATCGCAAAGCCTTGTTGATCGTCGCCTAATTTTTTCTTAATCTCATCTAATTCAGGCTTCAATACTTTCATTTTAGCACTACTTAAATAACTTGAATAAGTAAGTGGAGAAGTAACTAATCTAATAAATATGGTTAACAAGAAAATAACCCAGCCGAAATTCTTGATAAAGCCTGCAAAGAAATCAAATACAGGCATTAAGATATACTTGTTTATTGGGCGTACAAAAGAATATAAGTCTCTTCCTAAGTTGACTATTTTTTCCATCTCTGGTGCCTGTGCCTTTAGAATTTGAAAGTCGTTAGGGCCGAAGTAAAGAGATAAAGCAATAGTTGAATTGGTACCCCCTAGCTTTTTTTGTAATTGAGATTGAAGCGCTGCTAAACCATTACTGCTATCTAATTTTCTTTGCCAGTTTACATTGCCTGTTGCAAAACCTTCTTTAGCAATTAAAGTAGTCGTAAAAAATTGTTGTACTAAGCCCACCCATTGAATAGGTTTTTCAAATGCTTTTGTGGTCTTACTTGATATATAATCAAATTCACCCCCTTCTGAAAAACAGATATTGGACATTTGACGCTCATAAACAGAAGAACGTTCTTGTTGATAAGAATGTACATCCCAAACAAGATTCAATTGATTATTGGTTAATAATTGATCAGTTCCTTCTAATTGAATATTCCAATCAACATTATATTTATTCGATTCTAATGTAAACTGATGGCGAATAGTTTTACCAGCAGGTGTGGTATAGGCGTACTCAATTTTTTGTGCACCCTTTTCACCAGCAGTAATGGTCTTTGTTGGAAATAAAATATGATTAACTTGTAGCGTTTTATTATCACCTATATTAATAGGATAATTTAAAGAACTACTATCTCCTAATTTAACTAGCTCCTTTTTATAGTTTGTATATTTCTTAAGGGTTACTTCCGCAACTTGACCTCCTTTGTTACTAAACTTCACCTTCACCACTTCATTTTCTAAATAAGTGAATTCTTCTTTAATAGTATCTATATTGTTTAGAACAGCGCCAGAAGTTGAATCTAATTTTACAGGATTTTGTAAAGCAGCTGCTTTATCGGCAGTGGCTTTTACCATGGCAACAGAATCATCAAAATGCTTTTTATAAGTAGCTAAGTCTGTTTGTTGTTTGTTAGTGTACCAGAAGTACATAAAAAACAAACCGGCCAGTAATACAAAACCAATGACTGTATTTTTATCAGTATTCATACGCGAAATTTAATCGTAATTAACGAGGGCCAAAGGTATCGTTTTTTTACAAATTTCGGCTGTATTTACCCCCTACCTGGTAAAGGGTATTGGAAATTTCCCCTAAACTGCAATATTTGACTGCTTCCATTAAAACGGCAAATATATTGTCATTTTCCAAGGCTGCTTTTTGGAGCTTTTTTAGATAAGGAGCACTTAAGGTTTGGTTCCTTTTTTGGAAGCTAGCTAGGTTTTTAATTTGTAGATTTTGTTCTGTGGAGGAGGATCTAAATATGGCTTGTTGGTCGGCATTGTTTTTTTGACTAGGTTGTACAAAACTATTTACCCCAATAATGGGAATTTCACCTGTATGTTTTTTAGTTTCATATTGAAGGCTTTCTTCTTGAATTTTTGTACGCTGATACATTCTTTCCATCGCACCTAATACACCTCCTCTATTATTTATTCTTTCAAATTCTTGCATCACTGCCTCTTCCACTAAATCGGTTAACTCCGTAATTAAGAAACTTCCTTGTTGAAAATTCTCCACCTTGGTGGTACCTAATTCTTTATTAATAATTAATTGTATCGCTAAGGCGCGTCTTACACTTTCTTCAGTGGGTGTTGTAATAGCTTCATCATATGCATTGGTATGTAAACTATTGCATTGGTCGTAAATAGCATACAGGGCTTGCAGTGTGGTTCTAATATCATTAAAGTCTATTTCTTGCGCATGCAAACTTCTTCCACTAGTTTGGATATGGTATTTTAATTTTTGAGAACGCTCATTGGCATGATATTTATGCTTCATGGTATTAGCCCAAATTCTTCTAGCTACTCTTCCTATCACTGCATATTCAGGATCCATTCCATTGCTAAAGAAAAAACTTAGGTTGGCAGTAAAATCATCAATAGCTATTCCTCTATTCATAAAATATTCAACATAGGTAAATCCATTGGCCAAAGTAAAGGCCAACTGCGTAATAGGATTAGCCCCTGCCTCTGCAATATGATAACCAGAAATAGAAATACTATAAAAATGTTTTACTTTATTTTCAGCAAAAAAGGCTTGCACATCGCCCATCATTTTTAATGCAAAATCGGTAGAAAAAATACAAGTATTTTGTGCTTGGTCTTCTTTTAAAATATCGGCTTGTAAAGTGCCTCTTACATTCGTTAGCACTTCTTGCTTAATTTTATGATACACTGCTGGCGCTAATACCTGGTCGCCGGAAACACCTAATAACTGAAGCCCTAAACCATTATGCCAGTCTTTGAAATTTAATGATTTGTTCACATTGTAATATTCAGGAGGCGTGGCCCCTTTAAACAAGAGCTTCATTTTTTTATGAACAGCTGGCCATAATTTATTGGCGGTAATATATTTTTCACAGGCTTGGTCAATGGCTGTATTAAAAAATTGCGCCATAAGAATAGGTGCTGGCCCATTAATGGTCATACTCACAGAAGTACTTGAACTATTTAAATCAATGCCACTATATAACTTTTTAGCATCGTCAATACTTGCCACATTCACACCCGCATTACCAATTTTACCATAGACATCTAACCTTTTTTCTGGATCATGCCCATACAAAGTAACACTATCAAAAGCAGTAGAAAGACGAATGGCATTTTGTCCCTTACTTAAAAAATGAAATCTAGCATTGGTTCTTTCAGGGCAGCCTTCACCAGCAAACATTCTAGTAGGGTCTTCATTGCCTTGATTAAATTTAAAGACACCTGCGGTGTAAGGAAAGTAACCAGGTAAATTTTCTTTCAAATGCCAATGCGCAATATCTCCCCAATCTTTAAAACTAGGCACTTGCACTTTTTGAATTATGGTTCCAGAAGCGGTTTCAAAATTTAATGTTTGTTTTAGTTTTTTTCCTTTTTGATCTATTTCTAAAAAAGGCTTTTTATAAGCAGCTACCTTTGCAGGCCAATCTAGTATTAATTGCTTTACTTCTTTATCAATACCTTGTTCAATGAGTTGATTAACTTTTAGAATTTTTTTATCCTCTTTTAAACTTGGCTCTTTTAATACTTCTTGAAAGCAGTACCATTTTGAAGCAATATTTTTTTGCTCTTCAATCCATTGATTATTTTTTTGATTGGTTGAAACAATCTCAGCTAAATAATTATTTCTTTTATTGGGAAGCGTTGGCGCTTTTACTTCGTTTTCATTATAGTTAGGCTCCCATGGAAGTAAATTCCATTTTATTGCATGTGTTTGATAAACAATGGTAGCTAGTGCATTGTACATAGCTTGCATACCTGGGTCACTGAAATGAGAGGCAATGGTTCCAAAAACTGGAAGCGTATTTTTTTGATCCTCCCATATATGATGTGATCGGCGATATTGTTTACGCACATCTCTGACTGCATCTAAACCTCCTGCTCTATCGAACTTATTAATGGCAATTAATTTTGCATAGTCAATCATGTTAATTTTTTCCAATTGAGTAGGAGCGCCAAATTCAGGCGTCATCACATAAATAGGAATACTTACATAATCTACAATAGTGGCATCATTCTGCCCCACCCCTGCGGTTTCAATAATAATAGCATCATAGCCTGCCTCTATTAATAATTCAATAATGGCATCCATTGAATGGGCAATGGTATTTTTATCAGACCTAGTAGCTAAGGAGCGCATAAAAACATTTGCATGATCGATGGCATTCATACGAATACGATCACCTAGTAAGGCACCTCCTGTTTTTCTTTTACTGGGGTCGACAGAAATAATGGCAATGGTTTTATTAGGGTTAGCTAATAAAAAATATTGAATGAGTCTATCACAGAGAGTAGACTTTCCAGCCCCGCCTGTTCCTGTAAGCCCTAGGATAGGAATATTTTTCTTCTCTTGTTTAGTATTTGCTTTTTGAGTACTCTTTTTGGAAGAATTTTTAGAGGAAGCATTTTTTGTAGTACTATTTTTTGAGGTATTATTTTGCAATAGCGTAATAGCTCTACTGATAGGTCGAGGATCAATTTTTTTAGTAAAAGATAATTTAGGTAATTTTTTTTGAGGGAAATCTTTCAATGTATAATCACATAATTGAATCACTTGTTCAATCATGCCTTCAATGCCTAATTTCAATCCATCTTCAGGTAAATAAATTTTGGAGATACCTATCTTTTCTAAATAAGCTGCTTCTTTTGGTAAAATAGTTCCTCCACCACCGCCCACAATTTTAATGTGTCCATAGCCAGCTTCATTTAATAATTTTCTAACGTAAGTGAAAAATTCAATATGCCCACCCTGATAAGAAGTAATGGCAATACCTTGAACATCTTCTTCAATAGCAGCAGCTACAATTTCTTGTGCGGAACGATTATGTCCAAAATGAATAATTTCTGCGCCTTTTTCTTGAAGTACACGTCGCATAATATTAATGGAGGCATCATGTCCATCGAATAAACTAGTAGAGGTAAGGATACGTATATTATTCATACTATAAAGCTAACAAATGTTAGCAACATGACAAACTAAAACAAAAATATAAACAGACAAAAAAAAGCTAGCCTTTTTTTGCTGCCTGTATTTTAGCGGCTGCAATAAAATGAACAAATAATGGAGCTGGATGTTCCACCGTACTTTTTAATTCCGGATGATATTGAACCCCAATAAAAAAAGGATGATTAGGTAATTCTACAATTTCCACAAGACCTAATTCTGGGTTCACCCCACTTGTCACCATTCCTTTTTCTTGGAATAATTTTAAGAAGGTATTATTAAATTCATAGCGGTGTCTATGTCTTTCATTTATACTAGTACTACCATAAATTTTATAAGCAAGTGTATCTTTAGTAATAGTACAAGGATAAGAACCTAAACGCATGGTGCCACCCTTCATGGTAATTCTTTTTTGATCTTCCATCATATCAATTACTGGATGTTCTGTATTCGGATCCATTTCAACAGAGTGCGCTCCCTTTAAGTGTAAAATATTACGGGCAAATTCTATCACGGCCATTTGCATTCCTAAACAAATACCAAAGAAAGGTAAATTGTTTTCTCTTGCATATTTTACTGCTACAATTTTTCCTTCAATTCCTCTAGCACCAAAACCTGGCGCCACTAATAAACCGTGCAAGCCGGCTAATTGTTCATTCACATTTTCCTCTGTAATATTTTCACTATGTACATTCACCACATTTACTTTAACTTCATTCATCGCACCTGCATGTATAAAACTTTCTAGGATTGACTTATAAGCATCTTGTAGTTCAATATACTTTCCAATAAGACCAATATTTACAGTGCTTTTAGGATGTTTTAATTTATCTAAAAACACATTCCACTTGGTTAAATCTGGCTCCTTGAAATTTTGAATATTTAATTTCTTAAGTACAATTAAGTCCAATTGTTCTTTTTGCATTAACAAAGGCACTTCATAAATAGTACTAGCATCTAATGATTCAATCACATTGCCTGCTTTAACATTACAGAACAATGCAATTTTTCTTTTAATATCATCATTCAATGGATGTTCTGTTCTACAAACAATCACATCCGGATGTACTCCTGTTTCGCTTAACATTCTTACACTATGTTGTGTAGGCTTTGTTTTTAATTCTTTCGCAGCACTTAAATAAGGAATGAGGGTTAAATGCACCACCATCACATCTTCTTCAGGTAATTCCCATTGAATTTGACGCACGGTTTCAATAAAGGGGGTGCTTTCAATATCACCCACTGTTCCACCAATTTCAGTAATCACAATATCAAACTTACCATCTTGGCCCAATAATAACATACGACGCTTTATCTCATCGGTAATATGCGGTACCACTTGTACTGTTTTACCTAAGAATTCGCCCGCTCTTTCTTTATTAATAACTGTTTGATAAATTCTTCCTGTAGTTACATTATTCGCTTGTGAAGTAGGCGTACTTAAAAAACGCTCATAGTGTCCTAAATCTAAATCGGTTTCTGCTCCATCTTCTGTAACATAACACTCTCCGTGTTCGTAGGGGTTCAAAGTACCTGGATCCACGTTAATATAAGGATCAAATTTTTGTATCGTAGTGGTGAAACCTCTTGCTTGCAATAATTTTGCCAAAGAAGCAGCAATAATGCCCTTACCTAAACTACTCGTTACTCCGCCCGTTACAAATACATACTTTGCCATACAATTACTAGTTCATTTTTTGAAAATAGCATTTACCCAATAGGAATATTCTATTGTGTAGAAACCAGTTTCAAAATGGTTAATTTACTTTTTTGGACCTATCTTTATTTGGAAAAATTCTTAGAGGTCGTACAAACCTACGCCAAAAAAGGGGGGCAACAAAATGATACCTAAGACTCAACTAAAAATGTTTATAACTGTTATATAAAAGTGAACATCTTCAATTAAAATAAATAAAAATCAATGAAAAAAGCCATTTATGTCCTTTTAAGCGTCCTTTTGACAGCTAGTTTAATTAGCTGGAATTGGACAAAAACCCAACACCCTACTGTAGAAAAAGCAGAAGTAATAGAGTGTTTGAATATGGAAACACAACAAGCTTACAAATTAGAGGCAGGCACCCCTGCTTTTGCTGCATTGCACCCATCTCCCATGGTAGTGAATCCGGAAAATTTATTGGGGAAAATGATGTCCTTTGAAGCTGCCGATGGTAAGCAAGCCAATGCTTATTTTATTGCTGCTAAAAAGAAAACTAATAAGTATTTAATTGTGGTTCAAGAATGGTGGGGTTTAAATGACAATGTGAAAATGGAATCAGATAAATATTATAGCGACTTAGGTGATGTGAATGTAATTGCAGTAGATATGTATGATGGAAAAGTAGCTGCTACACCAGATAGCGCTATGAAATTAATGCGCGGTGCGGATATGGGAAGAATGACAGCCATTATTCAAGGTGCTATTAAATACGCGGGCAGTAAAGCTTCTATTTATAGTGTAGGTTGGTGTTTTGGTGGAATGTGGAGTTTACAAACAGCCATACTTGCAGGACCACAAGCAAAAGGGACAGTGATGTATTATGGTAGACCAGAAACCAATATGGATAAATTGAAATCTATTCAATGTGATATCATTGGTTTTTTTGGCAACTTAGATCAAAGCCCTTCTCCAGCTATGGTGAACGATTTTGAAAAAAATATGAAAGAAGCAGGTAAGAATTTAGCGGTGAATAGATATGAAGCAGGACATGGTTTTGCGAATCCAAGTAATCCAAGTTATAATGCTGCAGCTAAAGAAGATGCTTATGCGAAAGCGATTGCATTTTTGAAAGCACACTAAATAATCGTAAGTAAACTAAATAATTTTCAACGCCTCCCTGGCAGGAAGCCAAAGTCCGGCTTTTGAAAACTATTTAGTTTACTTTACCTATTCTTCTTCCCAATAAAAAAGCAACGCCTCCCTGGCAGGAAGCCAAAGTACGGCTTTTGAAAACTATTTAGTTTACTTTACTTATACATCTATACCAATAAAAAAAGCAACACCTCCCTAGCAGGAAGCCAAAGTCCAGCTTTTGAAAACTATTTAGTTTACTTATATATTTTACATTTATAAAATAAAGAGAAAATATATCTATCCCTTGGCTCTCC
>Ga0214919_10008926_pt1 | contig 13047 bp, 10 predicted proteins | sample LL1503_MetaG_FD_177994 | JGI IMG/M metagenome (GOLD analysis project Ga0214919, IMG submission 177994) | Freshwater microbial communities from Lake Lanier, Atlanta, Georgia, United States - LL-1503 | ecosystem: Environmental > Aquatic > Freshwater > Lake | place: USA: Georgia | collected...
TTAGTAGTAATAGTAACATTATTTAAATAAGCATTATATAAATTTATAATAGAATTTACAGTAGCTATATTTAATATAGTATCACATGATATATATAAATTAGATAATATAGTTAAATTATTTAAAATGGTATCACCTAAAACTAATAACGAAGAATTAATAGTTACATTATTAAGATTAGATAAATTAGATATAGTTAAATTATTTCCATAAATATTATTAAAAATACTATAATTAGAAACATATAAATTAGAATAAATAGATGTATCGCCATAAAATACACTATAATTAGAAATATTTAATAAACTATTAACATATAAATAATTAATATTACTTAAACCAGATACAGTTAAATTATTATTACAAATAATAGTTCCATTAATATTTGTTAATCCATATACATTTAAATTAGTAATATTAGCAGTATCAATAATTCCATTATTATTAACATTTAAGTTATTTGTATTTAATGTATTTAAAATATTTGTATTACCCAATACAGAAACATTAGAATTTGATATTAATGTATTACAAACATTATTACCATAAACAAATAAATTAGAATTTATTGTTGTATCACCATTAATAATAGTATTTTCTAATACATTTAGAATATTATTAACTGTAACATTATTAATTTGTGCAAAACTAGATACATATAAATTATAATTAATAGTAACATTATTAAAATTAGAATCATTAATTACATTTAAATAATTAAAATAAGAAGATCCAGATATATTTAGATCACCATTAATATTTATATTACCATTTATTGATGTATTGCCTGAAACATTTAAATTAGATAAAATAGTAGTATAATTTAATATAGTATTATTAGATACATATAAATTAGAATTAATAGTAACATTATTTAATATAGAGTTTCCAGATACAATTAAATAATTATTTATATAAGCATTATTTAAAATAGAATTATTAGAAATATTAAGATCAGATAAAATAGTACTTGTACCATAAACTGTTGTATTGCCCAATATTGTTAAATCATTATTTACTGTTATGTTATTTAAAATACCTGTATTAATATTAGTTAAATTAGTTAATGAAATTAAATTATTTAAATAGGATGTACCTGAAACAAATAATTGACTATTTATAGTAACATTATTGAAAATAGAATTATTTGATACAGTTAAATTATTAATAATAGAATTATTAAAAGTACTATTATTAGAAATATATAAATTATTATAAATAATTGTATTATTTATAGAACTTGTTCCAGATACATATACATTAGATAAAACTGTTGAATTTCCATATAGATATGTATTACCTGATACATTTAATGAATTATATATATATGTATTATTATTAATATAAGTATTCCCTGATACATATAATAATGATAGTAAAGTTACAGATCTAGTTAATATTGTATTACCTGTAACTATTAAATTAGATAATATATTAGTATTACCTAAAATATTTGTACTACCAATTATTGACAATGTAGAATTAATATTAACATTATTTAAATAAGCATAACCGGATACATTTAAATTAGATAATACATTTATATTATTAAATGTAGAAGGACCAGATACATATAAATTATTAGTATAACAATTACCAATTATATTAGTATAACTAGATACATATAAATTATTTAAATTAGCTGTATCAATAATAGATGTACCTAATACATTTAATATAGAATTAATAGTTACATTATTAAAAAATGTAGAATTACCTAATACCAATAATGAATTATTTATAGTAACATTACCATTAACAATTGAATTACCACTAACAGTAAGATTAGAATTTATATTTACATAATTTAAATTAGTATTACCAGATACATTTAAATTAGAATAAATTACAACATTACCTAAAATATTAGCATTACCACTTACATTTAAGTTTGATAAAATAGTTGCATTATTTAAATAACTATAGTTAGATACATATAAATTAGAATTAATTGTTATATTACCAAATATAAATGAATTACCATTTACATTTAAATTTGATGTAATTGTAACATTATTTAAATATGAATTACCAGATATATATAAATTTGAAATAATAGCATCATTTAAATAAGTAGAACCAGATACAATTAAATTAGATAAAATAGTAGTATTACCTAAAAAACTATTATTAGAAACATATAAATTAGATAAAATAGTAGTATTACCTAAATAACTATAATTAGATACATATAAATTAGATAAAACAGATATATTATTAGAGATAGTATTATTTAAAACATTTAAATTAGAATTAATATTAACATTATTTAAATTTGAATTACCTGATACAATTAAATTATTATTTTGATCTAATATAGCTATAAAATAATCACTAGTATCTAAAGGTGTTCTAATTAAAAATCTATCAGCAGTTAAATTAGTTTTAATATATCCAGTACCAGTTATACCTAGTATTTGTATTCCACTAGAATATCCAATATCATTTGCTTGAGAAGTAGAACTATCATAATTTAATGTAATTAATTTATCATTAAAAATAGATTGATTATTTATAATATATGTAGATGTTCCATTTATATTAATAATAGAAGAAGTAGTACCTAAATTAATAACATTATTAAATATATTTATAGGTAAACCATTTATAGAATTAATATTATTAACAAAAATATTATTAAGATATGATTGACTTGATACATATAAATTATTATTAATATTCATATTACCTATAATATTTGAATCATTATTAACTTTTAATAAACCTTGTAAATTAGTATTGCCTGATACATATAAATCAGAGTTAACTGTAACATTATTAAGAAAAGTATTACCTGATACATTTAATGATGCCATTAATGTAACATTATTAAATAAAGTACTATTAGTTATATAAGCAAAACTATTTAAAATGGGTATTAAATTAGTAATTTGAGACATATTTAATATTTTATTAGAATCACTAACATTTGATACCTGATCTAATTTAATCATATTTTTATAAATACTAGCTAGTAATAAATCATTAGGTGAAGTTATATTACCTAATAATAAAGTATTTTGTGATGACATTAAAATATAATAGATATAATAATTTTATAAAATAAAAATATCTTAATATTTTTATTATATTTAAAAAATAAAAAAAATTGATATAATATTATTTAATTAAATTAATTAATAAATTATATGGACAATATTAATAATGATAATGATTTAATAGAAAATCCTTTAATATATCATAAGGACTTAAATTATGAATTAGATGATGTACAAATTAGATTAAATAAAGATAATATATGGAAATATTATAAACATGTATTTATTTTATATAATAAATCTAAAAAAATTATTACAGAAGACATATATAAATTTTCTATATCAAAAAAAAAATTAGAAGAAACTTATAAAAGTTTATTAATACATAAAACATCTATTAAGTTATTAAAAAATAATAATCATTTTAATAATTTAATAATAACAAATAATATATTTTTAGAACAATTTAATATATTTGAATATGAATTAGAAAATACTAATTTAGTAGTACCTATTTTAAATATAAAATATGAAGATTTACTTTTATATTTAGAACAATATGAACCAATAAATACTTTAATAAATGTATTTAAATTAGATACATTAAATACATATTTTAATAAATATACTAATTTAGATAGATTACTAGATAATCTAGAAGAATGTAATTATTGGTCAAAACTTTTAAAATTAAATATAAATAATAAATTTAAAAATAAAGTTATTACATTTAATATTTCTAGATTACCTACACATATAGGAAATATCATTATTAATATTATTAACAATAATATTAATAATAATACTAATGGTAATTATATAAAAGAATTAGAAATAAATAATGAACAAGATGTAGATATTGAAAATAGATTTACATATAAAATAAATGATATGTCAAATGATATAATTACTCGTGATAATATTAATCAATTATATGATAGTTTAAGTCCAAAACATCAACTTAAACTTTATTGTAATTTATTAATGAGTAAAAAATATTGTCACTTAGCTATTAATAATTATTATTTATTATCTAAAATGATAAATGAAATTAAAGCATTAGCACCATTATTTAGATATTTATTAAGTTATGTATGGATTAAATTATATTTAGATGAAATTAATATTAAATATTTAAAATCAGATAATGATATTATATTTGATTTAGATACTGCATCACTATTACCAGTTTATCCATTTATACATAAATATCCTAAATTAAATCCTTATATGCCTATATTAGTTAGTGATACATTACTAAAACCATGTACTAATATATGTGGTATAGAAGATTATAATATAGCAAGTATTTGTAATACAGATGAATTTAAAATTAGATTAAATATATTTATATCAAGAACAAGTAGTATAAATATTTTAGAAAATATAAATTTTCAAAAATATGATATTGCTATAACAGGAAGTGTAATGACTGCTTGTTGTCAAAAATATAATTTAAATATAAATATATTTAATAATAATAAAAGTTTAGAGGATGTTATTTATAAACATTTTGAAGAATATTATTATGAATCAGATATAGATATTATGTTTAAAACAAGAGATAATTATATTTATATAAATAATGTTTATAATTTTTATGATGATTTAAAAATATCATTAAAAAATGTTTACAAAGAAAAATTTAATAATAATGATATAACTATTAAACTTAATAAAACTAATTATTTTTTTGTAAATGAATATTTTATTATGTCTAATATTCATTTTACTGATAATAATAAAAATAATAATAAATTTAAATATATAAATGATAATATAACAAGTGAAGAAATTACTAATATGTTTAAACCATTTTATGATAAATTATTAAAAATTAAATTAATTCAATTAAATGAAATTTTTGATATTGATAAATATCCAGATATTTATATTGATAATTGTGATTTTAAAATTTATATCAGTAAAAGTAATAATTATTATATTGATTTTAGCTATAAATATAAAATTAGTTCAAAATTTTTATATCACGATTTTGAACTATTTAATATAAAAAATGATGATTTTTTAACAACGGTTTCTAAATTTCATTTACCATGTGTTAGAGCATTTTATGATGGCTTTATTGTTAAATGTACACCATCATTTATTAGTGCGCATTTAACTAAAATGAATATAGATTATAGATATATTCATGGAACACAAGATCCATTTCATATTATTAATAAAAATAGAATGAGAGGATTTGGTTTATGGTTAAATAAGAAAGATATTAATCTATTAACAGAATATAATAGAAAACATGATTTTTGGAAGAATTTATATGATGATAATGTAATAGGAACATTATCATTAAATAATAAATTATTTAAACCAAGATTTTATAATTTAGAATATTATATGAAAATAACTGATATTAATATAACTATTAATAGATATAATGATGGATTACAATTACCTATATCTAGTATAAAACATTTTATTAATCATAGATCAATTACTAATATTATAATGAATAGATTTAATTCAAGATCTTATTCACATATTTGTAATTTTGATACTTTAATTGCTATTAATGATAAAGGTAATATTTATCAATTAAAAATTAAATATATTAATCATTTTATTGATTCATATATTTAATAAAAAATATTGAAAATAATTTATTTAAAAAACTAATATTATTTATATTAATGAGTATAAATATTAATTCTCGTGAAAATTTTATTAAAAAAATAAATTTAATCTTTGATGATAACGAAATTTCTAAAAAAATAGAAAATAGTATTTTTATATTTTCTGAAAATTATGCAAATAATAATGATGTATTATTTTTAATAAATGATATTTATGAAACAAAATGCAATGAAATTCAACAATATTTTAATAAAAATGATAATTTATCAGAGTCAATAAAATCAAATAAATTAGATCCATCAAATATTGGTAATATGAAACCTGAAGAATTTGATCCTGATAAATATGAAAACATTATTAATAAAAAAAAATTAGAAGAAAATGATAACATACCAGGATCATCTATTTTTAAATGTCCTAAATGTAAAAAATCTAATTGTGAAATTAGTACTAAACAAACTAGATCAGGAGATGAAGCACCTTCTACTTTTGTACAATGTTTAGAATGTGGTTATAAATTTAGAGTAGGTTAATAATATCAAATAAATTATGTTGTAATCTATGAGTTGTTCTATTATTAGTTTCTTTATCCAAGTCAATTAATAATATAATTTTATTATTAAATTCTTTAATTTCATTTATTAATCGTTTACCATCTTTTTCATATTCTACAATTTTATCTTGAATACACCAACATAATATAATAGATTGATTTTTATTTATATTAGTAAAACCTTCATATATAGCAGGAGCCATTAATATTAAATTATTTATTTTATTATTAATTTGTACTAAAAAACAACCTACACCACCGCTAAAAGATACTCCTAAATAATCTACATAATTATAATTATAATCTTCATTTATTTTTCTAATAATTTTATCATAATGATTAGCTATTTCCTTTTTCATTATATCATTTATAACAAATAAATTATTTTCATTTGAATTTTCTTCTTTATATTTTTTAACATATGATTCATGAACATTTTTACCATCTTCTATAAATATAAATATTATTTCACTATATTTATTATTAATTTTATTAATATTACTATCAAGAATTATTAAATTATTACATAAACTTTCATTTGATACACCTACAGATACAATTAATGGTATATTTGAATTATTATTAAATTTTTTTCTTATAATTTTATATTTAATTTCAATATCAAATAGTTTAAAATATGGTTTTATTTTATATAATTTATACATAAAATTATTATCTAATGTATTTAATTTAAAACTAGTTTCATTACATTTTTTTATTATTTCATTAATATCATCTTCTTCAAACTCAATCATACATATATATATATATATTAGATTTTTAATTAAAAAAATATTATAGATCTATTATAATAATGCAAAATATACAATTAAATGGAGTATTTAGTTTTATGGATAATGTAAATACTATTAAGTTAGGTGATTATGTTAAATTATTAATTAATTCTAATAATAAAATATCAAATAAAGCAGTAGGAGTATATACAATAAATAATAAAAAAATTGGTTATTTACCTATATCATGTGATCAAATTGATATAAACAAAAAATTTATTATAAGTAAAATTCATTTAAATAATAATAATTTACAAATATTAATATCTTGTGAATGTGAAAAAACCAATATTATTAAAATAGATGAGTATATTAACAATAAGATTGATCAAGAACCTTTTAAAAAAGATTTAATATCATTAAAAAAAAAATTAAGTTTTGATGGATTTTTAGTAAAAAATATATTATTAACATATAATGATGAATATTATAATAATTTATTAATTGAAATAATTAATAATAATGAAATAGAAAAAAATATTTATTATTTTATAACAAAAAAATATTATGATGAATATATACATATATTTGATGAATTTTATAAATTTAAATTAATTAATAATAATATTTATCAACCTTTTAAAATTCATAGATTAGAATTTTATATATTAAAAAATTATAAATTATTAAATAAAATAAATAATAAAATAAATTTATCTAATTATAATGTTAAAATAAATGATTATAATATTGAAGAATTTAATATTGATAATAATTTAATAAATAATAATAATATTTGTTATTCTCATGAAATACAAGTTTATTTTTATTGTAATTTATATAATGTAAATAATGAAGAATATATAATTGAATTTAATAAAGATTTAAAACATAATAATGTACATTTAATTAAATGTATATTAGCTAATAAACATTTATTATTATATAATATAGAATTTGTAAAAAAAATATATATTATTAAAAATTGATATTTATTATTATAATAATAAAATTATTATTATTATAATGATTAACATGTTTAATACCGATTATTATAATATTTTTATTAATAGTGATTTATTATCAGTAGAACCTTTAGAATCTACAGATTCTGTAGAACCATTAGATTCATTTTTACCTGATCCTGATCCTATATTCAATACTGATTATTCATATATAAAAGATAATATACCAAATTATTTATGTTGTCCTATATCTTTATTATTAATCAAGGATCCTATAATTACTAATGATGGATATACATATGATAGAGAATCATTAGAGATATATTTGAAAAAATCAAATATATCTCCTATAACTAGAGAATCATTATTTTATTTTATAAAAAATAGATCTATTAGAGATATAATTACCGATTATATAAATAATAAAAAAATTGAAATAATTAATTTTTAAATTAAATAATTCAATTGAATGTCTCCATTTATCCATTTATTATTCTCCAAGATGGAGGATAACTATATTATCAATACTACTATAAGTTATTATCAATTATCTAATAAGTATATAAATAAAATATTGTCATTACCTGATGAAGATCCATTATTATCTGATTTAGTAGATTATAAAAATGTACCTTTAAATCTATGTTGTCCTATTTCATTAGAATTAATAAGAGATCCTATTAAAACGAGTGATGGATTTACTTATGATAGAAAATCACTAGAATTATATTTTGAAAGTTGTTGTAATAGAAATACAATTGCTTGTTCTCCACTAACACGTGCATCATTTACATCATTTGAAAGAAATTATGACCTTAGAGAAGATATTAAAGAATTTATTAAAGAACAAGAATCTTTATGAGAAAAGATTAATATTTCATCATATTTATGTTGTAATATTAATTAAAAAAAAATTATTAAATTATAAAAGATGGATTATATTTAAATTTTAAATGTACTATTTCATATAAATTAATAAAATATTCTATTATAATTAGTGATGGATTTACATATGATTGTAAATTATTAAAAATATATCTAGAAAATTATAAATTTTAAGAGATATTAATAGATTATTAAGATTAGTATTAATCTAAAATTATCATTTTAGATTAATATTTTTATAAAAAAATATATTAATTATTATTAAAATAATCTATAAAAAATTTAATATTTTCATCTTCTTTATAATAATTATCAAAATCAATAACTATTGTACCACTTTCAAATGGTAAACTTCCACCTGATACCCATCTATATTTATCATTAGTATATCTTTGAAATAATGTAGTAACTTTTTTTTCTTCTTTAAAATAAAAACTAATAAATGGTCTATTATATTTATCTATACCTCTAATAAATAATTTATTATTAAAATTATCTTTTTTTAAAAAATCTATATAATCTATATTATAATAATTAATAATTTTAAAAATAGGAATTTTATATAATTTAATAGGATTTATTAATTCAAGTAATTTATCAGGATATTCAGATAAATTATTTATAGCAAATTCTTTTTTTATATAATAAGGAATATTTTTTAATAATAATTTATTTATTTTTTTATTTAATAAACTTAAATTTTTATATTCATTAAAATTTGTATATAAAGATATTAAATATATCATATCATTATTTATCATATTTATTTAATTAATTAATACTTTACACCTTTAAATATATAAATTTAAGCATTTACTCTAATCTTAACAATACCTCCTGTTCTATAAAATCCATATAATGGAACTCCATTATTCATAGCATCTAAATCACTTTGATAATTAGCTAATTTACATTTAGTATATCCTATAATATTTAAATTATTAAATGTAACTATACCAGATACACTTAATGTAGAATTAATACTTACATTATTATAAATACTATTGGAATTAAATATAACATTACCAGATATATTAATATTTTGATTCATTTGTACACTATTTAATATAGAATAGTTACTAATATATAAATTTGAATTTACTGATAAATTATTTAAATATGAATACCCTGATACAGTTAAATTAGATAATACAGTTATATTATTTAAATATGTAGATCCTGATACTAATAATAATGAATAAATAGATGCATTATTTCCTATAACATTATTACAAATTATATTTGATAAAAATGTTATATTATTTGTACTCAAATTAGAAGTAAGTAATGAATTTATAGTAGCATTATTATTAGTAGTTAAATTATTATTAACATTTAAATAAAACATTGAAGTATTTTTATTTAAAATAGAATATCCTGATATATATAAATTAGAAGTTATACTTAAATTATTATGAATTGTTGATAATAAATTATTTAAATATAAAAAAGAATTTATAGTTGTATTATTATTTATATTACTAGTTCCTAATATAAATAAACTATTAATAGATACATTATTATTAATAGTTGCATTATTTAAATTTGATAAACTTGAATTAATATTTAAATTATTAATTAAACTATTATTTATATTTACTGTTGAACTTACTGTTATATTATTATTAAATATAGATAAATTACTAACATTTACATATGATAATGTTGTTATATTATTTATATATAGCGAACCTAATATAGTTAATGTTGTTAAAGGAGATAATCCATTAATATTAGCGGAACCTTGTATATTAACAAATGAGTTAGTTGATACATTTCCATTTAATATAGAATTATAATATACATTTAAATATGAATTAATAGTAGTAGTTCCTATTATTGTAGTATCGTCATTATTACATAGAATTTCTGATAAATCAATCATATTTTTATATTTATTAATTAATTGTGTATCTAAAAATGATGACATTTAAAATATATTAAAATATATTAGATATTTATTTATAAATATTTAAAAATATAAAATATAATATATATAATGACTATTTTAAATGGTATAGAAATTGATAATATTAAATATGAAACAAATACTACTAAATTAGCTATATTAAATAATGATCCTATAGATGATATATTACATGTAATAATAGTAATATCAAATCCTTGTTTATATGCTAAAAGATATATTTTAGCAAAACAATTTATAAATAGATTTAAATTTGAAGAAAATGTTAAATTATATGTAGTTGAATTAGTTTATGGTAATAATAATTATTATATTACAGATATTAATAATAAAAATCATTTAAGAATTCAAACAAATACGGATCCATTATGGCATAAAGAAAATTTAATAAATATAGGTGTTAAAAAATTATTACCTAATAATTGGAAAGCATTTGCATGGATTGATGCTGATATAGAATTTGATAATTCTAATTGGGCGCTAGACACATTAAAAATTTTAAATGGTTTTAAAGATGTTGTTCAATTATTTTCACATGCTATAGATTTAGATAATAATGAAAATATAATGAATATATTTACTAGTTTTGGTCATCAATATCATCATAAAAAAAAATATGCTACTAGATGTAGTGTAAATTTTTGGCATCCTGGTTTTGCATGGTCTATGACTAGAAAAATATATGAAAAATTAGGTGGTTTATATGAATTAAGTATATTAGGTGCTGGTGATAATAATATGGCTTTATCTTTTATAGGTAAAGGATTATTAAGTATAAATGATAAAGCAACAGATGGATATAAACAATCTATAATTGATTTTGAAAGTAAGTGTAATAATTTAAGAGTTGGATATATTCCAGGAATAATTAAACATTATTATCATGGTTCTAAAGCTAATAGAAAATATGCTGAAAGATGGAAAATTTTAATTAATAATAATTATGATCCTTATACTCATATTACAAAAAATAAAGATGGATTATTAATTCCAACTAATATTTGTCCTAAAGAATTATTAGATAGTATTTTAAATTATTTTAAAGAACGTAATGAAGATGAAATATAGATTAAATTAATTTTTTACATAATTTATTTATGAATAAATTATTAATAAAATTAATGTAATTTTTATTATTCCAAGGAATTAACATATATTTTCTTTTTTTTAAATATTTTTTTATATAATTAATAATTATTTTTATATTATTATTATCAATTATATAACCATACATATATCCTATAAAATAAGGTTTTTCTTGTTTTAAAAATTTTTTATTAATAGGTTCTTTTAAATAATAATAATTTTGAATTTTTAAATTTGTTAAATAAAAAATATTTTTTTTTGAAAAATTTAATATTGTGGATAAATAATCTAAAAATCCTTCATTATAACAAATACCATATTTTAATGAAATAGATGGAAAATATAAATGTAAAATTTCATGCGCAATTAATTGTTTTAATATTAATTTATCTTTATATAATTCTTCATATAATATTAATTCTATAGCATTATAACTACTATATCCTCCAGTAAATTTATTATTATATTTTTTTTTTTTTATAATTTTAATATAAATATTAAAATTATCAATATTGAAAATTTTATTATAGTTTTCAATTATTTTTAATATATTTTTTATATACCATTTATTACTCATTATTTTAGCATCACCTTCAAATTGTATATAAATATTAGAGTTTAATTTTAATAATTTATTATTACCATAAAATAATTTAGAATTATCAAATATAATTTTAGATAATTTATATTTTTCATTATTATTTAATATACCTATAGCCGGAATATATAGTAATTTATTTTTATATTTATCTTTAATTTTATTGGTATCTATAATATTATTTTTATAAATATTTCTAATATATACTGATTGCATATATTAGAAATTAGATACTAATTTATTATATATCATTATAATTTTATTTGCATTATCTAAATAAAAAATACTAATTATTTTTGTTAAAGTCAATCAAAGCTAAAGTTAATAATACTTTTTAAATTATTTAAAATCTTATTATAGAGATTGCATAATTAAAGATAATTGTATGATTTAGATATATTAAAAGAAGTATAAAATTGAAATAAATATTTAAGAAAACATTATCTAATATAATATAATGTTTTCTCAAATAGAATTAAATAATATTAAAAAAATATATGAAAATATTAATAATGACAGTGAATTTGAAATAATGTTTTATAATTATAAACCAGATAATAAATTATCAATAATAAAATTTATTGATTTATTATATTATATAAAATATAGATCAAATAAAGAAAATTTAGAATTAATATTAGATACAAGTTTAGATATATCATATAGTTATAGTAATTTAAGTAATTATAGAATATCTATTAA
>Ga0214919_10008927_pt1 | contig 13046 bp, 15 predicted proteins | sample LL1503_MetaG_FD_177994 | JGI IMG/M metagenome (GOLD analysis project Ga0214919, IMG submission 177994) | Freshwater microbial communities from Lake Lanier, Atlanta, Georgia, United States - LL-1503 | ecosystem: Environmental > Aquatic > Freshwater > Lake | place: USA: Georgia | collected...
GGGTAGTCGCGCATGATCGATGACGTGGTGTAGAGCATCGAGCCCCCAGCCAGAACAACCATGGCCACAGAGAACCATGTTCCGAGATCAAAGTGAAAGAGGGTCGCGCAAACCACGGTCGCGAGCCCAAGAAGCCCGCCCCAGATGAGGAAAGTGCGGAGGAAGGAAAAATCTTTGCGCGTCACAACGACGACACCCGTGAGAAGAAAAAAGCCACCGAGAGTGGCCTGAGCGGCGCTGGCGATCGTTCCGGGAGCCGATTGATTCGCCACCGCAAGCAAAGGAACGGTAATAATGGCTTGCAGAAGAACGTAAAGGATCAGCCCGCCATATTGAACAGGGCGCGAGAGGCTGGGTTGGGAAAGGAACGTGGCCAACCAGGACAAGATCATGAATCCGCCAAGGACGAGTAGCCAAGAAACGCTGGAAAAGACGCCGACGATCGCGCTGGCGATGCTGCTGTTGAAAAACCAAACCTCCAGACCCACAAACAAAATAATGGCCAAAGCGAGGTGGGAATAGGTGCGAACCAAGAAGGAACCGCGCGCGTCGGCGGAGAGTTCACTCACGGGCATGGAATAAGGAGAATTCATATAATGTAAGAGTACTGCACTCATATGATAGACGCTCCAAGGAATTTGCAAGTGTCGTATTCAAAAAAATCCGTTCTTGCCGAGGCGTGCGGCAAGCATTCAAGTTGCCCACTTCATGAGCCGCCACGACAACCGCCCGCATAATCAAATCCGTCCCGTTACGATCGAAAAAAACATAGCGCCGCACTCGCAGGGGTCCGTTTTGATTTCCTTCGGCAATACCAAGGTCATCTGCGCTGCCACTATTGATGAGGGTGTGCCCCGTTGGATGAAAGAGCAGAACGTCGCTGGAGGCTGGATCACGGCGGAATATTCCATGCTCCCGTATTCGACACTCACTCGCAAACAACGCGACTCCACGCGCGGCAAGGTAGACGGTCGAGGAACGGAAATCCAACGCCTGATCGGTCGCTCGCTTCGCGCCGTGATTGATTTAAAAAAACTGGGGGCCCGCACGCTTTGGGTCGATTGCGATGTCCTGCAAGCCGATGGCGGAACGCGCACGGCCGCGATCACCGGAGCCTGCGTGGCCGTCGAGCTGGCCTGCCGAAGCCTTGTTCAAAACGGAAAAATCTCTGAACTGCCGATCAAAAACCGCGTGGCGGCCGTCAGTGTCGGTATCGTGAAGGGTGAGGTGCTTCTCGATCTGGATTACCTCGAGGACAAAGATGCTTGCGTGGACATGAACGTCGTGATGACAGACAAAATGGACTTCGTCGAGCTTCAGGGCAGCGGTGAAGAAAATGTGTTCAGCGCTGCGCAACTCGATGAAATGTCCCACGCCGCCCGCATCGGCATTTCGCAACTCTTGGAAATCCAAGCCTCCGCCCTAGCCTGAGCCTAAGCACGTCAGCGGCATTTTGACCGCCTCGAACTCGCAGATTGCACTGCACGGCGATCTGCGGTTTATTATTTGGTTTCTCACACATAACCCATGGCGCAACCTAGCGATAAAAATTCTCCCAACCTTGAAACCGCCATGCAGCGGATCTCGGAAATCGTGACGTCCATGGAGGATGGCAACCTGCCGTTGGAGAAGTTGATCGATGCTTACCAAGAGGGCGTTGGGTTGGTAAAGAGCTGCCAAGAAAAACTCGATGCCGCTGAGAAAAGAATCCAAATCATCGCCCGCGACGCACGCGGCACCACGAAGCTGGAGGACTTCGATCCGGAGAGCGAAAATTGAACTCCCCGTCACCACACATCCCGTCCGGCCCACTTCTGACTTCGATCCAGTCACCCGCCGACCTCAAAAAAATCGCCAGCAAAGATCTCCCGCAACTGGCACAGGAAATCCGCAACGAACTCATCGGGGTTCTCTCCAATACCGGCGGTCACCTTGGTCCCAACCTCGGCGTGGTGGAACTGACGATCGCGCTACACCGCGTTTTTGAGACTCCCAAAGACAAGTTCGTCTTCGATGTGAGCCATCAGGGCTACGTTCACAAGCTGCTCACCGGTCGCCTCGACCGCTTTTCCACCATCCGCCAATACGAGGGGCTCAATGGCTTTCTCCTCCGAAGCGAGAGCAAGCACGACAGCTATGGAGCCGGTCACGCAGGAACGGCGCTTTCTGCGGCTCTAGGAATGGCCGCCGCACGTGATGCCCTCGGCACAGACGAGCATGTTGTCTGCGTTGCGGGGGATGCGGCCTTCACTTGCGGCGTGAGCTTCGAGGCCCTCAACAATGTCGCCGCTACGACAAAAAAACTTATCGTTGTCCTCAATGACAACGAGTGGTCGATCGCCAAAAATGTAGGCGCTGTGGCGGATTACCTTAACCGCTTGGTGACGAATCCGAGCTATGTCCATTTGCACGAAAATGCCGCGCGCTTTGTGGAGTGGATCGGCGGAAAGACGGCTCGCAAACTTGCACACAAGGCCGAAGCGGGATTGAAGAGTCTCCTCGCGCCAAGCGTCATTTTCGACGATCTCGGCATGCGTTATTACGGTCCTATCGACGGACACGACATTCCGCTTCTCACCCAGACTTTTGAATTTTTAAAAACGCAGAACGAGCCAGTAATCCTTCATGTGCTTACCAAGAAGGGCAAGGGTTACGCCCCCGCAATCGAGAAGCCCGACAAATTCCACGGGCTAGGAAAATTCCACCTTGATACAGGTGAGACCGTCTCGTCAACGACCCCGACCTACTCAGAAATCCTCGGCACCAAACTCGCCGACTTTGCGGATACGAATAACAAAATCGTCGCCATCACAGCCGCCATGCCGACCGGGACCGGGCTCATCCATTTTGCGAAGCGGCATCCCAAACGCTTTCACGATGTCGGCATCGCCGAGGAACACGCAGCCATCTTTGCTGCGGGAATGGCGACGCAGGGAATGAAGCCGTTTCTCGCGATTTACAGCACGTTCATGCAGCGCGCCTACGATATGATTATCCATGACATCGCGCTTCAAAACCTGAATGTCGCCCTTTGCATGGATCGCGCGGGACTCTCCGGCGACGACGGCCCCACTCACCATGGACTCTTCGATATCGCCTACCTACGGCCCGTGCCGGGCTTGATCCAGATGCAACCGAAGGATGAGGCTGAATTCGTCGATATGCTCTGGACGATCGCGAACCATGAAGGCCCCGCCGCCATCCGGTATCCGCGGGGAGCGGGCACGGGTGCGAGCATCGACCAAAAACCTCGCCTCCTCGAAATCGGAAAATCCGAAGTCCTCCGGCATGGCACGGACGCCGCCATTTTTGCCCTCGGGAATATGTGCGAACTGGCTTTACCCGCCGCTGAAGAACTCGAAAAGCAAGGCATCTCGACAGCCGTGATCAACGCCCGATGGATCAAACCTCTCGACACAACGACACTCGAATTTTTTGCCGGCGGATGCAATGTGATCTGCACGATGGAAGATCATGTCCTGCACAATGGATTTGGATCCGCCGTGATTGAACACCTATCGGATCGCGGCCTCACGACGCCGGTAGTACGAATCGGTTGGCCTGACCAGTTTATCGAGCACGGCACGGTCCCGATTCTTCGCGAAAAGCATGGCCTCACAGTGGAAGCCACCGTTAAAAAAATCCGCGACTCACTCGCTGGAGTGGCATCAAACTCCGTGAACGTTGTTTCCGCCGCCTAAGTCGGCAGGCATCACAATCCAGGTAAAGCGGCAAGATAGCTCGGGTAGACGGGCTTCCAACCGGTGGACCTCAACTTCGCATTGCTAATCCGTTTGCTCGTCCATCCCCGCTTGCGATTCATATCAGCGGGACCGGACGGGGGAAGCTCACGTTGGCAAAAGCCCGCGATCCACTTGTAAACTTCCGCCTGCGTGGCGGGCGTATCGTCACACACATTATAAATCCCTGTCGCATTCACGGGATCAGCAAGATGAAGGAGGGCCGCAGCGGCATCATCGCGGTGGATTTGGTTGATCCAACGATGCCCTCCCGCTTCCAGCAGCGCGGTGCCATCCAAAAACTTCCGCAACAGCACCGAACGTCTTGGTCCGTAAATCCCAGCTAACCTAGCCACAATCCCGCCAGTATCGAGAGCGATTCCCTCGGCCTCCAAAAGGATGCGACCAGTCTCACGATCCGGTTCCGCCGGAGATTCCTCCGTGACCCAACTGCCGTCAGCTTGAGAATAAACCGATGTGCTGCCGGTAAAAATGACACGCTCCGGTTGGAAAGCCGCAATCAGGTGGGACAGTCCATCGCGATAAACGGCTCTGTAAGCCTCGGGTCCCCCTTTGCCCGAACTCGCACAATGAATCACCAAATTCGGGCGTCCCCAATCCGGCGGTGCGGAAAATGGCTTCGAAATATCGACCGCCATCACGGGATACGGCCTGCCTGCGAGATTGGCAGCGGATTCTTCCGAAGCACAGAGGCCAAGAACACTCCATCCCGCGTTAAAAAATAAACCGGCTGCGGTGTCCCCTAGGAAACCACAGCCGGCGAAAACAACCTGTTTCAAGTCCTAGGACGGAGGGTTGAAATTAAAGCGGATTTTCATTTTCGCACGCTTCGCATTGTTTTTGGCTTTGCGGCGGGTGCGTTGAACGGGCGTTTCGAAAGCGCGAAGGCGACGGACTTCGTCCATGAGGCCTTCTGCATCGATTTTACCCTTCAGGCGCTTGAGAGCGCGATCAATGGGTTCACCTTTTTTTACGATTATTTCCGGCATTATATTCACCTACTTTCTTGAAATTGGGATAGAAAGACTAACTGGCCGCTCCCAAAAGAGTCAAGCAGTGGTTTTTTGCTTTAAAAGCAACCACTTCTCAAATGGAGATTTGCATTTCCTGTCGCCGCACTCGCAAGATGCCTCTTCCCGTCGGATGTTGACAATCTTCCAGAGCACGGCACAAAAGGGCACCATCTTATCGCATTCATGAAAATCATCGCCATCTCGAATCAAAAAGGCGGAGTCGGAAAAACGACCACCAGTGTGAATCTCGCTGCGGCCCTCGCCGAAAAAAAAGCACGCGTCCTACTCGCGGACATCGACCCTCAGGGCAGCGCAACGAGCGTTCTTCTGGGCAAGGAGGAGGGGGCCCCGAGCATCTACTCCGCCCTCATTGGTGAAAGATCCGCCGTCGAGCTGGTTCTCCCCACACGCATTAAAAATCTTTCCCTCATCCCCTCCGATCTCGATCTCGCCGGAGCGGAAATCGAGGTGGCCAGGATGGATGACCATATGATGCGGTTGCGTGTCGCCTTTGAGAGCCTCCGCAAGCAAAACCTCTTTGATTACCTGCTCATGGATTGTCCCCCTTCGCTTGGCATTTTGATGTCGAACGCGCTCGCGGCCGCGGACGAGATCTTTGTTCCCATCCAATGCGAGTATTACGCTTTGGAAGGCCTCGGCCTGCTCATGGAGGTAACCGAGCGCATACGGGCCAGCGGAGCGAATCCCTCGCTCTCGATTTCTGGGTTATTGCTGACGATGTTCGATAGCCGCACCAACCTGAATCCCGCCGTCGAAAAGGAAGTTCGCAATCACTTTCAAGAGGTCGTCTATAATACCGTCATCCCTCGGACGGTCCGCTTCGCCGAGGCTCCGAGCCACGGCCGCACGATCCTCGAGCACGATCCCAACGGCATCGGATCCGTAGCCTACCGCCGGCTGGCCAAAGAATTCCTCGATCGACAGAAAAAAGGCATCACCTTCGTTAACGCGCCAGGACAGTAATTTTCTTTGCCCCTTTGCCATTCGCACTCTACAAAAAGCCCTGACTTTGCTTAATCCGTCACCATTCCAACTGAAACTTTTGTGGGCGGCCATCACGGCGCTGTCGTGTTTGGCTATTGGCGCCGTCGTATTTCTTGTCGGTTCGCTGATCGTGATGGGGATTTCGTTTCTCCAACCCGTATTAATCCCCGTGGCCGTGGCAGCGATTCTCGCGTTCCTTCTCGAACCGGTAGTGAGGTTTTTCATCCGATTGCGTCTGAGTCGCCTGCTCAGTATCGTCATCGTCTACATTGCGGTCACAGGCATACTTGTGGGTCTGCTCGTTTACATCCTCCCTCCCGCCTACCGACAAGGCACGACCCTCGTTAAAAACTTCCCCCAGTATCTACAAAAAACCGAGGCCCTTTCGGTCCAGACAATCAATAGCCTCCAACGTTTCGCAGAGATCGAATTTTTCCGACGGGATCGCGAAATCCAAACGCCCGGCGATCAGGTTTCCGTCATGTTCAGCAACGCGATCAAGGATGCCGGTAACTGGATTCAACAAAAAATCCCCGATCTGGCCGTCGAGTCAGGAAAATTCCTCCAGCGCAGTGTCGGTGGCTTTCTGGGAGTCTTCGGCCTCCTCCTCAGCATGATCTTGGTTCCGATTTTCCTGTTTTTTTTCCTCAAGGACAGCCCTTCCATCGCGGATAACTGGAGTCGCTATCTGCCGCTCCGCGCCTCTCCTCTCAAAAATGAAATCGTCTCGCTCGTGGTCGAGATCAATTCCTATCTCATCAGTTTTTTTCGCGGTCAATTGATCGTCAGCCTCATCGATGGAGCCATGATTGCGGTGGCCCTTCTCGCGATGGGTTTGGATTTTGCGATCCTCATCGGACTCATGGTCGGCGTGCTGGGTTTAATTCCTTATCTTGGAATGATGATCTGCTATGTGCCCGCCGTGATCATCGCCGCAGCCCAGTTTGGGGACTGGACGCACCCGCTCATGGTCACAGGCATTTTTGTCCTCGCCAACAACATTGACGGCATTTTTATCGCCCCAAAAATTGTAGGCGAGTCCGTTGGATTGCAACCGCTTACCGTAATCCTTTCCGTGCTTGCCTGGAGCTTAATTCTCGGTGGACTTCTTGGCGCTCTGCTGGCCGTTCCGCTCACAGCCACCATCAAAGTTTTGCTCAAACGTTACTTTTGGGACCGCCCTGCGGAACCTCACGCGGCAACGTTGCTTACCGCCGAGCAAGAGATTTAAATTGAATCCCGGTCGGTTCCGTGTCTTTTTTAAAACGTTATTTACCTTATGAAAAATTCTTCAGTGATTGTGCTTGGTTCCGCATTGGCCGTTTTTGTCATGGCCGCCTGCGAATCCAACAGTAATTCCAACTCCAAAGGATCAAACCGATTTGGGTATCGCGGCACGTCCGGCTCGACGCAGTACGCAGCCCCGACCCCTACACCGGAAGGTTTAACTGACCAACCGCCGGCTCCAATTGTTCAGCCCACACCTGTGGCCACGCCCGCTCCGACGCCTGCGCCTGCTGCTCCTAGGGATGTCGCCTACGGCACACCCGTTCCTGGAAAGCCCGGATTTGTGACGAGCCCACACTCACCGTATGCCGGCTATGTGGACGTGCGTGGGTTTCCGCCCAACACCGAGGTGAAATGCCCCTACTCGGGCAAGATCTTTCTGGTGCCCTGAGCCGTCGCGTCGCCATTCTTGGTCCAGGGCTCATTGGCGGTTCGCTCGCTTTAGCCCTGAGCCGTTTCGGCCAGCCATGGCAAGTGAGCGTGTGGGCCCGTCGCAAAGAAGCAGCGCTTGAGGCGGCCTCTTTATTGACTAACTGCCGCGTCTCACGCGATCTCTCTGCGGTCCTCGACGATTGCGACATAGCCGTCCTTTGCATGTCGCCGCAGGCGATTCAGAATTGTGGCGAGGATTTAAAAAATCATCTCCCGGCCAACGCCACGCTCACCGATGCTGGTAGCGTGAAAGCGAATATTGTCAAAGCTCTGGAGGCCACGTTCGGCGGACGCTTTATTGGCGCGCATCCGATGGCAGGATCCGAGCAAAGTGGGATCCATGCCGCCAGAGCTGATCTCTACGAAGGAGCCACCTGCATCCTCACCCCGACCGCTCAATCCCAAGCCGAGTCACTTCAGAATACTCGCGAACTCTGGATTGCCGCAGGCTGCAAGGTCCGCGAAATGAGCCCGCAAGATCACGATCGCGCCATCGCTCGAGTGAGCCACCTGCCCCATGCGGCAGCCTCCTGCCTTGTCCACGCCGCCGTTGCACGCGACCCCTCGTTGGCCGAACTGGCTGGACCAGGATATCGTGATTCGACGCGGGTTGCCGCTGGACCAGAAGGCATGTGGACAGAAATTCTCTTCGACAATCGCAACGAGGTTGTAGAAGGAATCCGCGACTTGCAAAACACGCTCGAGACATTGAAGCTCGCCCTCGAGCGAGGAGAGCGAAAGGGAGTTGAGGTCATTTTGGCGGATGCCCGAAAACTCCGCTCCAATCACCCGTTTACGAAATGATGGCATCCAAGGAAAAAAACACACTCAAATCCCGCAAGGCGGCCCGCATCGAAACCGAGATCACCGTTCCACCAGACAAAAGCATCTCTCACAGGGCCGTGCTTCTTGCCTCGCTCTCGAATGGAGCCTGCACGATCACGAATTTTTTGGAGGGTGAAGACTGTCAGAGCACCGCAAAGGCGATGCGCCAACTCGGCATCTTCATCGAATCTCCGGAACCCGGCACGCTTGTGGTGGTGGGCAACGCCGGCCGTTTTACGAAACCCTTTGGTGATATTGATTGCGGCAACTCCGGCACAACGATGCGTCTCATGGCCGGCATTCTGTCCGCTCAGGGATTCCGTTCCCGAATGATCGGTGACGACTCGCTCTCGAAGCGCCCCATGCAACGCGTCATTGATCCCCTTCGCGAAATGGGTGCAGAGCTCTCGGCCGAGGGCCCCAAGTCCTGCCCGCCTCTTTGCATCGAAGGCGACAGGGAACTGCATGGCATCACCTACCGTCTTCCCGTAGCCAGTGCCCAAGTGAAAAGCGCCGTCCTTCTGGCCGGACTCTTTGCAAAAGGGACAACCACGGTGATCGAAAATGTCCGCTCCCGTGACCATACCGAACGAATGTTCGAATTTTTCCTCATCAAAACGAAACGCGAAGAAATCTGGGAAAACGCCAACTCGCCCAAATCCCGACGCCTCGTGGAAGTCCGCACCACCATTGAGGGCGGACAAATCCCTGAGTCGAGAGACTTCGCGGTTCCTGGCGATATTTCCAGCGCCGCATTCTGGCTCGTCGCCTCAGCCGCCCAACCAGGGTCCCGTTTGTTAGTGAAGGATGTGGGACTCAATCCCACCCGCACTGGCATCATTGACGTCCTCATCCGCATGGGCGCCCGCATCCGCGAGGTCATCGAAACCTCCCTCCACGGTGAGCCAATCGGGAATATCGACATCAAAGGCACCACCCTCCAAGCAACAACGATCTGCGGGGCCGAGATTCCGAACGTGATCGATGAAATCCCCGTGATCGCGGTCGCAGCGGCACTGGCGAAAGGCACCACGATCATACGTGATGCCGCAGAACTCCGGGTCAAGGAAACCGACCGCATCGCGGCCGTGGCGTCGAACCTCCGAGCGATGGGAGTGACGGTGGAGGAATTTCCTGACGGCATGGCCATCACGGGCGGTTCGCCACTCAAAGGTGCCACTCTTCCTTGCCACGGCGATCACCGCATCGCCATGGCCTTCGCGGTCGCCGGTCTTTTTGCCGAAGGCGAGACCATCATCGAAGATGCCGCTTGCGTTAATACCTCCTACCCCGGATTCGCTGAAGCCCTCCGCCACATTCAAAAAGGCGGCCACATCAAGGGGAGCACACCCGTTCTCAGCGGCTTCAAAAATCCAACACCATGACCATTATTGCCATCGACGGCCCAGCCGCATCAGGAAAAAGCAGCGTTTCCAAGCGACTCGCGCGACGCCTCGGATTTTCCTATGTGAACTCCGGCTCGATGTATCGCGCTGTCACATGGGAATTGCTCCGTCAGAGCGTTGATCCCTTGAATCCTGACAGTGTAAGAACCTCCCTCGACTCCATGGAGCTAGGTTGCGGGTTCACTCCTGAAGGCGAATCCTTCATTCGCATCAACGCCCAAGTCCCGGATGCCGAACTCAAGGAAAGCGTCGTTAACAACAACGTCTCCACTGTCTCCGCCATTCCTGCCGTGCGACACCTGATTGTTGCACGCCTACGCGCCCTCGTGAACGAGCGCGATGTGGTGATGGAGGGTCGCGATATCGGATCTGCCGTTTTCCCCGATGCACCCCATAAATTTTATCTCGATGCTTCACCCGAAATTCGCCGTCTCCGACGTGCCGCTGAAGGCCAGACGGACAGCATCGATTTGCGCGACAAGCAGGACTCCAGTCGTGCGGAGGCTCCGCTGCAGGTGGCCAAGGGCGCGTGTGTGGTGGACACCTCCCACCTGACACTCGATGGCGTTGTGGAAAAAATCTCCCAACTTCTTGCTGTCGCTGGCCTTCATCCGCGATGACAATTATTTACAATATTTTTTACAACCTAGCGAAGCTCTTCGCTCGGATGTTTTTCTCCATGCGGGTGGTGCATCCCGAGCGCATGGTGGAGTCTGGTCCACTTATTATCGCCGTCAACCACTCGAGCTTCTTTGATCCACCCCTAGCGGGCATCTGTAGCCGTCGTGGCGTTTACTATCTTGCCCGCAAGACGCTTCTCAAATGGCCGTTCTTTGGTCCGCTTTTTCCTGCCATGAATGTCATTCCCGTCGAGCGTGACGGCAACGACATGTCTGCCTTGCGTGAGGTCATCAAAAAAGTGAAGGAAGGCAATGGCATCATCCTATTTCCAGAGGGAACTCGCTCAAAGGACGGCCACTTGCAACCAGCCCGTGCTGGCATAGGCCTCGTGATAGCGAAAACCGGCGCTCCTGTCCTACCGATGCGAATTTTCGGGGCCTATGATGCGTTCCCAAAAAATGCCAAGCGACTCCACCTTTCGCAAATTACCGTCGTGATTGGCGAACCGATTCACTTCACAGAAGAGGAAATTTCCAACCCTTCTCGCGAGACATATCAAAACCTGAGCGATCGGGTGATGAGTGCGATCGCCGACCTCCAGATCGCATGATTTCCACCGAACGCGCCTGCGCCCCACTGCCCTACCTCGCCATCGCGACCCTTTTGCTTTATGTCCTTCTGACGGCATCCCCTTATGTGCTCCCTCCTGCCAAGCTCGCTGTGAAGGTTTTTGTTGCCCAGCCCGCACCTGCAGGGAATTGATTGAATCGCCATGCACTCCGTATAAATTGGAAGCATGTTCAAAGAACACGACTTCAATTACGCGATGGAAAATACGCGCGTCGTGGTAAGCCCGCAAAGCGCCATTGAGACATTCGGAGCCACGCGCTTCAGTTTCACCCTGATTACCGAGCCATTGGATGAAGTGAATTGCGTACGGGTTCGGTCCGGCATGATTGAGGCCGAGCGACCGCGCATTCTTTCGCCTTCGCATTTCAGAAAGTTGCTCTTGGACGGCTTCGGCGATGAGGCGAGGGAATATGCCGATTGGCTGGAATCGAACGCCTCCGTTGCTCGCGTCCTCCGCTATGGGTTCCAATTTAAAAAAACCGACCTTTCCGAGAAGGTGCTGCATGAAACGATGGAATCCGCTACCGACCGCCTCGAGGACGAGATCCGCGCGCTCGCCGACCCCTTCGGCGTTCTCATCGCGGGCGTGGACGACGCTTGGGAAGTCTGCCTGCTGAAGTTTTCTATGGAAATGATCCAACGATCCGCCGGTGGAAACGTAGCCGAGTGGACGAAGCGCGGCCTAGTTTGATTTACGTATTTTCATTCTCCCTTGGCAAAGGGTAGATTTAAAAACCATTTTATGATTCTCAAAGCTCTCACTATTCTCCTACTCGTCGCCGCGATTTTGGGCGGGAGTGCCTATTTTGTTTACGACCTCTACTACAAAGAGAAAAAACTGGATGTCATCGAGCAGACAGCGCCGCCAACACCCGTTCCGACTCCCACACCGGATCAGAGCATAGCGGCTTGGGAAAACCTTAAGCCAAATGCCGCGAAGGACACCATTGAGGCACGCGAGAGCATTAAAAACTTCATCACAACTTTCCCGGATTCTGCCCGTCTTGCAGAGGCTACGGCCGCTCTCGGTCGGATCAATCTCGTCCTCTTTCGGGACACCGCCGCAACGCCAGCCAACACCATCTATATCGTTAAGAAAGGCGACTCTCTTGCTAAGATCGCGTCTGTCACAAAGAGCAACGTTGAGCAAATCTACTGGATCAACCAACTCCCGAACATCAATCTCCAGATCGGCCAGCAACTCCTCATTCCCGCGCTCAATACTTCCGCTGTGGTGAGCCGAGAAAAATCCACCATCACCGTCTTGAACAATGGGGAATTTTTTAAGGAATATCCGATCGTTTCTCTCACTCTCACTGGGGCCGCGGCGAAGGGCGATTTCGAAACTAAGGTCGCTGACCGCGTCGCCCGAAAAGGCGAGACGCGCGTGGCTTTTGGAGCCAAGGACTACGCTGAAACGGTGCGTTTCGTTTTGCTGAGTTCCGGCGGCGTGTCTATGCATCCGGCCCCAACTCCAGCGGCGGATGGCACGATCCCGCCAAACCCGACAGGCATAGTCCTGAGCCTAGCCGATTTTAACGACATCTTTGCCCTCCTCAAAACAGGAACCCCAGTCACCATCAAATAATCAGCTCATGAGCAAGACCACCTTGGACTTTGAGAAACCCATCATCGAACTCGAACAGAAGCTCCATGAGCTAAAAAAACAGTCCGAAGATCGCCACATCGACCTGTCGGGGGAAATCGCCTTGATGCAGAAAAAGATCGAAGCCACGCGCGACAGTATTTACGGCAATCTCAGCGCTTGGCAACGGGTCCAGATTTCCCGTCACATCGAGCGTCCGTTTTTCCTCGATTACGTTCGGATGGCTTGCACGGATTTTGTGGAACTCAAGGGCGACCGCCTCTTCGGCGACGATCCCTCGATGCCCGGCGGCCTAGCCACCATTGATGGCATCCGGTGCGTGATCATCGGACAGCAAAAGGGCCGTGATACCAAAGAAAACCTCTACCGCAACTTCGGCAGCCCACATCCAGAAGGATACCGCAAGGCCCTTCGTCTCATGCGTCTCGCTGAGAAGTTCGGCTTCCCCTTTGTCGCCCTC
>Ga0214919_10008931_pt1 | contig 13039 bp, 15 predicted proteins | sample LL1503_MetaG_FD_177994 | JGI IMG/M metagenome (GOLD analysis project Ga0214919, IMG submission 177994) | Freshwater microbial communities from Lake Lanier, Atlanta, Georgia, United States - LL-1503 | ecosystem: Environmental > Aquatic > Freshwater > Lake | place: USA: Georgia | collected...
ACCTCATCAACTAGCGGCAAATCTTCACGCAAACGGTTAAATAGGTCAGGTGCAAGCACTGAATCCCAAGTCACAACCGATCCAAGCCCTGGTACGCGAGCATTTGCATTACCCAAAGGAATTGTCAAGGTGCGAACCTTACTTGGGGAAAGATTTTTGAGTTGCTTAGCCAGAACAATTAAGTCATTTCGATTGAGTTCTGAATCTGTTCGAACTGTTGCAATAGTGGCATTGAAGAAATTGACTAACTTAACTGGATTGAGAAGAACGCCAGTACTTGTCACCTTTCTCAGCATAGCGCTCATGAATTGCTGTTGGCGTTGCATCCGCCCAAGATCACCCATACCGTCAAAGTCACGCGTGCGAACATATTTGAGCGATTCGATTCCATTAAGAGTGTGAACTCCTGCGCTTAATACAAGGTGACTATTTGGATCATCAATATCGCGCTTTGTACAAACATCAATTCCGCCTAATGCATCAACCATTCCTGCGAAACCAGCGAAGCCGATTTCAATATAGTGATCAATTTTAATGTTTGTTTCTTGTTCAATAGTTTGAATTAAAAGTGGTGCTCCACCCCAAGCAAAAGCTGAGTTGATTTTTCCTTTTGCTGCAGGGACAATCTTTTCTTTGTTTAAAGAAGAGGGATGTTCTGGAATAGTCACCAGTGAATCTCGCGGGATAGAGATGATGGTTGCTTTGTCGCGAGCCTTACTGATGTGAACAAGAAGCATCGTGTCTGATCGTGCACCTGCTGCTGACTTGGTAGTTCCTACTCGCAACAACTTTGATTGTTCTTTAGTTAAACCTTCGCGCGTATCTGAACCCACCAATAAATAATTGAGTGCTGAACTTGGCTTATCTGGGCGATTATCTAGTGAGCCAAACACATCGATCCGGGTAATTGCTCCGCTGACTTGTCCTAGACCCAACCAAGAAAATGCCGAGATTGCGACGACGGCAAGGGATAGGGAAGTAATAATGCGTATTGGTCGCGTCGCTTTCACCGTGTAAGAGTACTTGGGCGATACGGTGTAGGGGTTATGACGACATCAGCAAATGAGTTATATGGCTCACCGGAGCCCAAAATCTCAGTCATCCTGCCGGTCCTTAACGAATCAAAATATTTAGAAGAGGCTGTGAAGGCTGTTCTTGATCAGGATTTTGGTGGCGCGATTGAAATTATTTTGGCTATTGGGCCTTCCAATGATGGTACAGAAGTGATTGCTCACTCACTGGCTAAAGCGGATTCGCGTGTGGTAGTTGTTTCAAATCCTTCAGGACGCACAGCTTCAGGACTTAATTTGGCAGTTGCCGCAAGTAGATACTCCATCATTGTGCGAGTAGATGGCCACTCAAAAATTCCTAAGAATTATCTATCCCTTGCTTTTGAAATCTTGAAAGAAACTGGCGCCGTAAACGTAGGTGGAATCATGGCTGCAGAAGGTCACACTGTTTTTGAGAACGCCATTGCGCGAGCAATGCGTAGTCCATTAGGTGTTGGTGCCTCGCGTTTTCACACAGGAGGTGGCGCTGCATCTGTGGATACGGTTTACCTAGGGGCATTTAGAAAAGAAGCATTGGTTGCAGTAGGTGGATTTGATGAGAGATTCACACGTGCGCAAGATTGGGAGCTTAATTTTCGGTTACGCGCTGCTGGAGGCACAATCTATTTTGATCCTCGATTAGTTGTGACTTATCGTCCGCGTTCAACTGTTAAAGCTCTTGCTAAACAGTATTTCGAATATGGTCGTTGGCGACGTGTTGTATCTCGAAGACATGAAGGAACAATTAACCACAGATATCTTGCCCCGCCGTTTACCGTAATCGGTGTAGCTTCATCACTGATCCTTGGTGCAATTGTTTCACCAATTCTTTTTGTGCCAGCATTGATTTATGCCTTGTTTATTCTTATTGCTTCGGCAAGAATTGGAAAATCACTCGGTGAATTTGTCTCGTTGCCACTCATTTTGCTGACAATGCACATGACATGGGGTATTGGCTTTCTAACTTCGCCAAAGTCGTTAGCGCCTGCGGTAACCTTACGACCGTGAGCACTCCAACGCAGGTCTATGAGCCATTTCGCGCTGGCCTGCCACCCCTAAGGAAATATTGGAAGTCTCTCTGGTCACGCCGCACATTCATCTCTGAATACTCGCGCTCAGAACTTCGGGAACAGCATTTTGACTCAGTATTTGGTCAACTATGGCTGGTTCTTAATCCCTTGCTGTTATCAGCTGTTTATTTCTTGCTGATCGTGATCATTAGCGGGTCATCTGACAGCACGCGTTATGCTCATCTAACTGCAACGCTTTTTCTGTTTTATCTAGTAGCTAATTCATTAACTGGTGGCGTGAAGTCAATTACAGCAGGCCAACGTTTGATTCTAAACACAGCCTTTCCTCGCATTATGTTGCCAGTCTCAGCAGTTGTGATTGCTATCTTTAAATTCCTGCCAACTCTTGCCGTCTTTCTGGCAATTAGGACAGTATTAGGTCTGCCATTTGCTTGGGAAATGTTTTGGGCCATTCCAGTACTGCTAATAACCATGTTGTTGGCGTTGGGCCTTGCAGTGACAATTTCCTGCATCAATGTGTATTTTCGCGACATTGCAAGTTTCTTGCCATACATGACACGCACCCTTTTGTACTTATCACCAATCTTGTATGAAGCATCTGACTTAAAGCCTGAGCTAAGAACTCTTGAGCTCTTTAACCCACTATTTCCAATTTTAGATAGTTGGTCTCGTGCATTAGTTCATGGGCAGGCACCACTTACTTCTCACTTGCTTATTAGTCTTGGTTGGGCAGTTGGAATTTTCTTGATAGGTACATACTTCTTTTTATCAAGGGAGCGTGAATTTGCCGTCCGTCTCTAGCTCTCACAAGACCAATGAAGTCGCGGTATCAGTTCGCGGGCTTGGCCTTACATACACGACTGCAATTGATCGCAGACCAACACTAAAAGCACGCGTCAAATCATTGGGTCGTGGCGGAAAACAAACTCGCGTTATCCGTGCTTTGGATGAAGTAAATCTTGATGTTGAATATGGTCAGGTATTAGGAATTATTGGAACAAATGGTGCGGGAAAATCTTCACTGATGCGCGTTATTTCAGGAATTTTGCCCCCCACACAAGGGCGAATTGAAGTCTATGGAAGCGTTAGTACTTTATTGGCACTTGGCGTTGGCTTTAATCCATCTATGTCAGGCCGTGACAATGTTTATTTAGGTGGATTGGCTGCGGGAATGTCTCGTGATGAAATTGATAACCACTTCGAAGAAATCGCAGAGTTCTCTGAATTAGGTGAAGCAATTGATGCTCCGATGCGCACATATTCATCAGGTATGTATGCCCGCTTAGCATTCTCGGTTTCAGCGACTGTTCGCCCAGATATTTTGATTGTTGATGAGGCATTAAGCACTGGTGATGCAAGATTTAAAGAAAAATCTCTTAACCGTATCAAGGAACTACGAAGTGATGACCGTGCATTAATTTTAGTCAGTCATGCAATGGCTACTTTGGAAGATGTCTGCAATGACGTTGCTTGGCTCCATAAGGGAAAGCTCGTTCAACGTGGAGATCCAAAAACTGTGATTACTGCATATCGCGAATTTTTGCAGGTAGGAAAGAGCGCAGCCATCGATGAGGATGTCTAAAGCTTTTCTAGCTCTGTTATTAGTTTTTTCAACGTTGATTCCTACTGCACATGCAGTAGATATACCTGCAACTTTTTCATTCCAAGGATCAGGTTACGGACATGGCGTTGGCTTAAGTCAGATGGGCGCGCGTTACATGGCAAATGCAGGACAAAGTGCGGAGCAGATTATTAAGTATTTCTATAAGGATGTTGAGATTGAACCAAAAGATGATTCAAAAATCCTTAGAGTTAATATTGGAAACCTAATTTCAAGTGCAAAGATTTCAAGCACATCAAAGGGATCACAGCTTCAAATTATTCAAGGAGATGTGGGTAGCGAAAGCGTAATCCCAGTCTTTTCCTTGGCAGATTCAATAAGTTTTTCGGTTATTGGTTCAACGATTAGCCCAAGGGTAACTAATGGGAAAACTTCACAGACACTACCTCGAAGCAGAGTTTTCACAGTTCGTTGGTCAGGCACTCGATATTTAGAAGGACCAGAGACAGTCATAGCTGTTAATCATTCAGGTGTTTCTCAGCGACTTAGATATGGACAGATTCAAGTAAAGGCCATTAAAACCCCAACTGGATATCGAATTGCAATGACAAACTCAGTTCGATTAGCTGATGAATATCTCTGGGGCGTTAGCGAGATGCCATCATTTTGGCCTATAGCAGCACTTGAAGCGCAAGCAATTGCTTCACGCACATACGCGTTGAGTAAAGCAGGCGTATATAAAAGTGCTTGTGATTGTGATTTATATGGATCGATTTCTGATCAGACTTTCCTTGGTTATGCCAAGGAAATTGAAAAGAAATTTGGTGTGGTTTGGAAAGATGTTGTTACGCGAACCGCAGGTCTAACAATCACGCAATCTGGTTTACCAATTACAGCTTATTTCTCCTCTTCATCAGGTGGCAAGACAGAGCTTGCGCTAAATGCCTGGGGTAGTGCCAAGGCTTACACGCAGATTGTTGATGACCCTGGTTCATTGGATCTAAGTATTAATCCACGATTTGTTGCATGGAATCGTGAAGTGCCACAGAGCGTTATTGCCGCCGCATTTGATTTACCTGATGTGGTGAGTTTAGAAATCTTGGGAATAAATGAAAGTGGAACAGTTGCTCAGATTCAAGCAATATCTAGTACCGGAGTGAAGGTTGCTCTGCGTGGTGAGCTTTTTCGAAGTAGAACTAAAATACCTTCAGCGTGGTTTAGCTTAGTTAGCATGCAGAATTGAATTAAGTCCACCCCAAGTACCAGTGCGGTTAATTGCTTCAAGTGCACCATCGAGTGAGTTACGGCGAAAGAGTAAGTTGTTTCCACCAGATAGTGCTGCAGCCTTAACTATTTCACCATCAGGTAAACGGACCTTTGAAGCAGCTGTTACATAGGTTCCAGCTTCAATTACGCAGTTATCACCAAGTGAAATTCCACATCCAGAGTTTGCGCCCAGAAGTGATTTCTCTCCAATTGAGATTACTTCTTTTCCTCCTCCGCTGAGAGTTCCCATAATGGATGCACCGCCACCCACATCTGAGCCATCGCCTACAACAACACCAGCTGAGATTCGACCTTCAACCATTGATGTTCCAAGTGTTCCAGCGTTGAAATTAACGAAACCTTCATGCATAACTGTTGTGCCTGAAGCTAAATAAGCTCCGAGTCTTACGCGATCGGCATCAGCAATTCGAACGCCACTAGGGATTACGTAATCAAGCATGCGTGGGAATTTATCAACAGAAAGTACAGTTACGTGACCATATGCAGATTTGAGGCGAGCACGAGTTAATTCAAAACCGTCAACAGCGCAAGGACCAAAGTTTGTCCAGACAACATTATTGAGTAAGCCAAATATACCTTCGAGTGAGAGGCCATGAGGCTTAATTAAGCGATGAGATAACAAATGTAAACGCAAATATGCATCTTTTGCATCAGCAGGTGCTGAAGTGATATCAATTTCAACTGCAACAAGTTCTCGAGTCACACCTCGAACATCATCTTTGCCGACCAACGCGTTTAGTTCATTAGGAACAGTCGCTGGCAAGGATGCAAGTTGTGGGGTCGGAAACCAAACATCAAGAGTTTTTCCGGCAGCCATCGTTGCAATGCCGTGGCCAGATGCAATGGTGGTCATGTCCTAAGCCTAACCCCTATCCTTACCCGCATGCGCATTGCAGTCTTTTGTTCATCATCACCAACGATTGACCCTAAGTATGTAGACCTTGCCTTTGAACTCGGTGGGGCTATTGCAGCTAACTCATGGGAATTAGTCACTGGAGGCGGTCACATTTCAATGATGGGCGCTGTTTCTAGGGGAGCTCGTCAGGGCGGCGGACGAACTATTGGTGTTATCCCACAAGCCCTTGTTGATATTGAATTTGCTGATCACGATAACGATGAACTACACATTGTTGGGACGATGGGTGAGCGCAAGGCAATGATTACTGATATTGCAGATGCGTTTATAACTTTACCTGGCGGTGCAGGAACTCTTGAAGAGTTCTTTGAGATTTGGGTAGGACGTTATTTAAAGTTTCATAATAAACCAGTTGTAATTCTAGATCCATTTGGAATCTACAATCCATTACATGAACTAGTTGAGCACCTAGAAGTTGAGAACTTTATTAAGCCGGGAATGCGTGAATTAATTTCTTGGACAACAGATGTAACCCAAGCACTAAAGGCCTGTTCTTAATGTCAAGTAACCACATTGCAATTTCTTTAAAAATTAATGCACCAATACAAAAAGTTTGGGATTCGCTGGTGCAATGGGAAAAACAAGGCGAGTGGATGCTTCAGACCAAAGTCTGGGTGACTTCGGAGATTACAGAAGGTGTTGGAACATCTATTAATGCAGTCACTGGCGTTGGTTCATTTGGAGTTTTGGATTCAATGACCGTTACTTCATGGCAGCCCCCGCATACATGCGATGTGCTTCACACCGGCAAAATAATCAAAGGAACAGGCAGATTTCATTTACGTGAAATCACTTCAGATACAACAATCTTTGACTGGTCTGAAGAAGTAATAGCTCCGCGAGTACTCTTCTTGGTGATGCTTCCTGCGCTCTATATTGGTGTGCGAATCTCTTTATCCCGCTTTGCACGAACATTCCGCTGAGAGCATCCTCACCCGCATAGGCGTTAAGAGCCAGTAGCCTTATAACCATGAGCGAGTCCCCAACATTGGCCCAAGTGCTGGCCTCGCTGCCGGAAGAAGAGCGGATCATTTTGACCTTGCATTACATGCGCCAGATGACATCGGCTGAGATTGCCCTAATGCTTAAGGTGCCAGAGCGCGCAGTTGATGCTGTCATTTCTGCTGGAAAAGCCAGATTGAGCGCGGTTCTAGGCTTTTAACGCCTTCTCGATTTCGCGCTTGTGCTCTAAATGCGAGATACTTCTCCTCTTGAACCTTCCTCGTCCATCTTTAAAGGAGTCCCCACATGGCAGCCATGAAACCTCGTACCGGTGATGGTCCAATGGAGGTCACTAAAGAGGCTCGCTCACTTGTGATGCGAATCCCACTAGAGGGTGGCGGACGCCTAGTCGTTGAACTCAACTCTGAAGAAGCTAATAATCTCAGCGCCGCACTTCATGCCGCGGTTGCACTAGTTAAGAAGTAAATCACTAACAGGCGATAGCCTTCAACGCATGTTCTGGACACTTAAAGCTGCCAAGCCTCAACTTTCTATAGCCACTAGCGCTGATTCAATTGCGCTCGCTTTCGCTAGAGATTCAGAAGGAATTGTTTCCTTTTCTGCTCTTGGAAATCTAGTTCAGGATATTGAAAAGTTTTTTGAAATCAACCTATTAGATGAGCTGTCATTCTTTTCTCCTACATTCAAATCAGGGGAATTATTTGAAATTCCAGTTAGTTCACAAGATGCTCAAACAGATCGAATCTTTTTAGTTGGAGTAGGTGATTCATCAACTGCATCACTTCGTATTGCCGCCACAACAATTGCTAGAAAAGTTCGTGGCAAAAACACCACCGTCTACTCTGCATGTGCAGTAAATAGTAAAGACGTTAAAGCACACGCCATCGCTTTGACTTTAGGTGCCTACCTTTGGAATCTCAAAACTGGAGAGCCTGCAGGTAAGCCAAATTTCCTGGTTGCCACAGATGAAAAAGAGGTTATAGATGTTGCTATCACTATTTCGAAAGCAGTTACGCGCGCTCGTGATTTGGTGCATACGCCTTCTAATATTAAAAATCCTGCGTGGATGGCTACAAAAGCCCAAGAATTCGCCAAAGGAACCGGGCTCACAGTAAAGGTACTTGCCGGAAAAGAACTCAAAGAATTTGGTGGTTTGCGAGCCGTTGGCAATTCATCTCCAAAACCCGGACCACGCTTTATTGAAGTTGGTTACGCACCTTCAAAGAAGAAAAACGCGATTAATGCCCTTCCACACGTTGTATTAGTAGGCAAAGGAATTACCTATGACACTGGTGGAATAGTTCTCAAGCGCCCTTATGACTTGATGATTCCTATGAAAACCGACATGGCAGGATCTGCTGCAATTTTGGCAACATTGACTGCACTGGAGGAATTGCAACCAAATATTCGCGTAACAGCCTTGATGATGTGTGCTGAGAACGCATTTTCAGGTACCGCCCAGCGTCCAAGTGATGTCATTACTCATTATGGTGGAACAACTGTTGAAGTTCTTGATACAGATGCAGAGGGACGTCTAGTTCTAGCTGATGGCTTGGCATATGCTGATAAAAACTTGGATCCAGATTACCTAGTAGATATTGCCACTTTGACTGGTTCAGCAACTCTTGGACTCGGTAAGCAGCATGCCGCGATGTATACGCGAGATGAGCAACTGGCACGTGATTTGGAGTTTGCAGGAATTGAATCTGGTGATCGAGTCTGGCATATGCCATTAATTGACGATTACAAGGATGCCCTTGAAAGTGACATTGCTGATTTCAACCATATTGCTAAAAAAGCGAAGTATTCTGGCGGATCAGTTACAGCCGCACTATTTCTTGAACACTTTGCAGGCAACCGCCGTTGGGTTCACTTAGATATTGCTGGTACCGCACGCAGTGAGAGTGATGCAGGAGAGAATCCAAAGGGCGGAACTGGATATGGAGTTCGCTTGTTAACGCAGTGGATAATGAATCTTAAATGAAAATAGATCCGCATTCATATGCTGAAAGCTTTATAACTGAAGATCCATTTAAAAGCTATGCACGCGCTCGTGGTGTTGAAATTGGTGCACACGATGTCACGCCAGGAGTAGGTGCTTATCTCAAACATTTGGCTTTTACGCTCTCGGCACAATCAGTCGTTGAGATTGGCACGGGCTCTGGTGTTGGAAGTCTGTGGTTACTAGATGGCATGTTGGCTAGCGGCACACTGACTTCCATAGATGATGAAATGGAACATACGCAGATCGCAAAGTTGGCATTTGCTGATGCAGAGATTTCTCCCACTCGCTATAGATTAATTACGAACTCAGTTTTAGATGTCATTTCAAAGTTAACTGACAGAGCCTATGACCTCGTTGTAGTCCGCCATGATCCTCAAGATTTAGCCTTTGTAATCAGTGAAGCGCATCGCATTTTACGAAGTGGCGGGGCATTGGTTATTGATAGCTTTTTTGGGGGCTCAAAAGTCAACGATCCAGCTCAGAGAGACCCTAAAACTGTGGCACTTCGTGATGCTGGGAAAATCATTAAGAATGACACAGAGCATTGGGTGAGTACCTTGATTCCAACTGGCGACGGTTTGTTAATTGCAACAAAGATGTAGGAAGATATAAACATGATTTTTCCTAGAAAAAAAGTTACCCCCAATGTTCGACCTTGGTGGGAAACAAGTGCGCCAAGTAAGACCTCACGAGGCAAGGTATTTATCATCGCGTTACTGGCAAGTTGCCTTGGTGGTTTTTTAGGAGTTACAGCTACAGGTGGAACTATTTTTAATTCTGCCAACATTGTGAACTCTTCCAGCACAATCGAGCGTGCGCCAGATTCTGTTGCAGGAATAGCTGCCAGAGTTTTGCCTTCAGTTGTTTCTGTTAATACTCGCTCTGCAACAGGTCGTGGGGGAACTGGCTCTGGTTTTATTTTTGATAGTAATGGTTACATCTTGACCAATAATCATGTTATTGCTGGAGTTGCTAATGGAAATGGTGCAATACGAGTTACCTTGAATAATGGTGATATCTATAGCGCGAGCATAATTGGTCGTGATGCTTCTTATGATTTAGCAGTTTTAAAAATTAGTGCGACGAATTTGCCAGCACTTGAGTTTGGAGATAGTGACAAAGTTGCTGTTGGAGACTCAGTGATAGCAATAGGCTCACCGCTTGGACTCTCAGGCACTGTGACACTTGGAATTATTAGCGCTAAGGATCGACCTGTAACTGCCGGTGATTCTGGTTCTGGAAGTTCTTTTATTAATGCACTACAAACCGATGCCGCTATTAATCCAGGAAATTCTGGAGGCCCACTAGTGGATGCAACAGGGGCAGTAATTGGTGTTAACTCGGCAATAGCGACTCTAGGTTCATCTTCACAAACCGGTTCAATTGGTTTGGGTTTTGCAATTCCTATAAATCAAACCAGAAAAACTGCCGATCAATTGATTAAATCTGGCAAAGCAACATATCCGTTCTTAGGCGTTTCATTGGATATGAATTACAGTGGAGTGGGTGCACTTGTTGCCAATTCGGGCACATCTATTTTGCCGGGCGGACCAGCAGCAAAAGCTGGAATTCGTGCGGGTGACTTAATCATCAAATTTGAAAATAAGGCAATTGAATCCCCTGAACAATTAATTGTTGCCATCCGCGCTATGAATGTGGGGGATAAGGTCACATTGACTTACATCCGAGATGGTAAAGAGGTCACAGTCACCGTTACCTTGGTAGCTAGCAATAACTAGAGGGCGAATTAGAAGGTAGGCTTTCGCCATGTTCTTCGATCTCGGCGCAGGTGAAATTCTCGGCCTGGCTATTGTGGGAATGCTTTTGTTAGGTCCAGAGCGACTTCCAAAGGCTGCAGCAGAGGCTGCAAAGTGGGTAAAGAAGGTTCGTACTTTGTCACAGACAGCAACTGCAGAACTTCGAGAAAACCTAGGACCTGGCTTTGAAAATCTTCAGCCAGCAGATCTGCATCCAAAGACTTTTGTAAAAAAACAGTTGGGTGAATTGTTGGAGGAAACTCCAGCGACAAAACCAAAGCGACCAACTGCAAAGATTGACCCAGACCTCATATGAACTTTATCGATTCACTCAATGAAGCACTCTCAAAGGTTCAGGACCCCGAACTACATCGTTCAATAACTGACCTTGGAATGGTTGAAGAGCTTACTGAGGTCAATGGCGACGTGAGTATTAAAGTATTGCTAACGATTTCTGGTTGTCCAATGCAAGATCGACTGCGTGGTGATATCACTACGGCTCTGAATAATGTCGAAGGAGTGAAGAGCGTTGAATTAGCTTTTGGAGTCATGTCACAAGAGCAACGTGACTATGTTAAAAAAGTGGTTCGTGGTGGTCGTGAAAAGACAATTACTTTTGCCCAACCAGAATCCCTCACGCGAGTTATTGGGATTGCTTCTGGAAAAGGTGGTGTTGGAAAGTCATCTGTGACTGCAAACCTCGGAGTTGCATTTGCCAAAAAAGGTTTACGCGTTGGAATATTAGATGCAGATGTTTATGGTCACTCAATTCCTCGTTTAATGGGCTTAATGGGTCAGCGACCAACTGCCATTGATCAGCTCTTTATCCCGCTGGAGTCTTTTGGTGTAAAAGTAGTTTCAATGGAGATGTTTAAGCCAGAGCGCTCAGATCCAGTTGCATATCGTGGCCCTCTATTACATCGGGTGCTTGAGCAACTTCTTTCAGATGCTCACTGGGGTGATCTAGATGTTTTGCTTATTGATCTACCTCCGGGCACTGGTGATTTAGCAATTTCTCTAGGACAACTCATTCCAAACTCAGAGATAGTTGTAGTAACAACACCACAAATTGCCGCAGCTGAGGTTGCCGAACGTGCTGGGCGAATTGCGCACCAAATTCATCAACGTGTTATCGGTGTCATTGAAAACATGTCTGAATATGGCTGTCCAACATGTGGTGAGAAGATTGCACTCTTTGGATCCGGTGGTGGTGAAGAAACCTCACGGCGCTTATCGGCACTTGTTGGTATCGACGTCCCGCTTCTAGGCAAGATCGCTTTTAATCCAGAACTTAGAACCGGTGGCGATGATGGAGTACCGCTAGTTCAAGCTGCTCCTAATTCTGAATCTGCGCAGTCAATACTTGAAATTGCAGAAATTCTTGTTAAGAGAAGCAAATCTCTAGTGGGTGTTCGCCTAGGTATTTCTCCGGAGAGCAATTGAGTTCGCAAGCAGATTCGCGCGATAGTCACACAACTATTCCAGCAAGACCAGACTTAATTCGCCTAGGTATTGGAATCATTGGCATTGGAACTTCAGGCCCACTTATTGCTATGAGTGCAATGTCAATTCCCACGTTGATTTTTTGGAGAAACCTTGGTGGGTCTTTATTAACACTTCCCTTTGCTCTCAAACATCCAAGGGATCGCGAAGGCATTAAGTGGTCAATTCTGGCTGGATTTATTTTAGCTATTCACTTCGTTGGATTCTTTCTAGCAATGCGCTGGACAACAGTTGCAGCAGGCACAGCACTTGTTGCACTCCAACCAATTTTTGCAGCTTTGTTTGTAAAGCTCAGTGGTGGATATATTCCTTCTAAAGCCTGGCTTGGGATGGTCGTTAGCTTTTCAGGCGTGCTGTTGATTTCGGGGATTGATTTACAGATCTCTCTGAGGGCATTTTTAGGAGATATTGCTGCACTCATTTCTGCAGCTTTGGCTGCTCTCTACATCATGGTTGGTTCGCGAGCACAGCGCACAGTAGAGACAACTGTTTACACGACAGTTTGCTATTTCGTTTGTGCCATAACCGCGCTACCAATGGCGTTGCTGATGGGCTTTCCAATATTTAATTTTGATGGGCGTGAATGGTGGATACTTTTAGGTCTAGTTGTTGGGGCACAAATTCTTGGACATTCAATGTTTAATGCCGCTCTTAAGCGCGTATCACCAGCAATAGTTTCACTTATTATCTTTTTTGAAGTGCCTGTAAGTTCTCTACTTGCCATTTGGTGGCTTGGACAAAAACCCCCACTTGGAATTTTGCCTGGAATTGCCTTGATATTAATTGGATGTGTTTTAGTTGTTACTCGCTCAAAATCTGGCTCTGTGGAGCTGGCTCCATGATTGATTTACACACGCACACCAACAAAAGCGATGGAACAGATAGTCCTCGTGAACTAATAAATAAAGCAATAGTTCAAGGGTTAACGGTTCTGGGTATCAGTGATCACGACACTACTTCTAGTTGG
>Ga0214919_10008932_pt1 | contig 13039 bp, 9 predicted proteins | sample LL1503_MetaG_FD_177994 | JGI IMG/M metagenome (GOLD analysis project Ga0214919, IMG submission 177994) | Freshwater microbial communities from Lake Lanier, Atlanta, Georgia, United States - LL-1503 | ecosystem: Environmental > Aquatic > Freshwater > Lake | place: USA: Georgia | collected 2015-03-15
TGAGAAGCGAACGATGGAGCGAATCAACGAGACCTTGCGCAAAGGGTTGAGCAAGCAGCAGCGGAGGGGGTAGTCGAAAGTGCGCATGGCTCGATCAGAGCATGTGTCGGGCTGAGCGCAAGCGGAGGCGGGCTTGAAATTGTCGGGGCGTTCGGTGTTGGTGGGAAGCTGGTTTACCCCTTTCACTCGCCCTATGTACCTCGCTCGCCTATTTAACGCCTTCGCTCTTGCTGCTCTTTTTAACACTACTGCCCAAGCTGCGGAGACAAAATTACCCGAGGACGCGTTAAAAGCCCAAGGTAACGTCGCACCGAAAATTGTGCGTTTCACGCCTGAGCAGGAAGCGGCCATTTTGAAAGACGTCAAAGTACCGGAAGGTTTCGACGTCACGCTTTTTGCCAACTCGGCAGCGGCAAATTATCCGGTATTTGTGGCGGCGGCACCCAACGGTGATCTTTACGTCTCGAGCGATGGGAACGGCTCGCTGGGCCGCGATCCGCACCGCGGGCGCATTTTGCGACTCCGCGACACCGACGGTGACGGCCGCGCGGATCAAGTAACGGAATTTGTCAAAGACCTCGATTCGCCTCGTGGCCTCGTCTGGGATCACGACCGACTCTACGTGGTGCACCCACCGCACGTGAGCGTGTTTATTGACCGTGACGGCGACGGTGTCGCCGAGGAATCCAAAATACTCATCAAGGACATCGCCTTTGGTTTTGCCGATCGACCTGCAGACCACACGACCAACGGTCTGAGCCTAGGCGTTGACGGCTGGCTTTACGTCGCGGGTGGCGACTTCGGTTACATCAAGGCCGTTGGCACCGACGGACGCACGGTGCAACATCGTGGTGGTGGTGTGACGCGCTTTCGTCCCGACGGCACCGGTCTAGAAATTTTTAGCCGGGGCACCCGCAACATCGTCGATCTCGCCGTGGGGCCGTTACTCAACATCTTCGCCCGCGACAACACTAACGACGGCGGCGGTTGGGACATCCGTCTCGAAAATTTCACGGGTCTTGAGCATCATGGTTATCCGTATCTGTACAAAAATTTTGGACCCGAGCACGTGAAGCCTTTGGCAGATTACGGCGGCGGTTCAGGCTGCGGTGCGTTGTTTCTGGATGAGCCCGGATTCGGCAAATGGAATGGGCCGCTGACCTGCGACTGGGGCACGGGCGCACTCTGGCACCAAGCGGTCGCCCCGCGCGGGGCAAGCTATGTCGAGACGGCGCCGCCTCAGAAATTTGTGGCGATGACACGACCGACCGACGCCGACGTCGACGCGTTGAGCCATGTTTACCAAGCAAGTTGGAAAGGTGCGACGTTCAACTGGGCGGGCGCAGATGTAGGCTACATCGTGCGCGTATCGCCGAAAAATTTCACGGCGCCGGCTTTGCCAAATTTTGGGCGCGTGAGCGACGCGGAGTTGGTTGCGCTGCTTGAATCACCCAGTCACCGGACTCGCCTTGAAGCGCAGCGGACGCTCTTGCGCCGCGAAATGAACGCGGAGACGACATCGCGGTTGCTGGCTCTCGCGCGCGAACCCGCAAAACCGCTCGTGACGCGCGTGGCGGCAGTTTACGCGATCACGCAACGCGCCTTCGGCGGCAACGTCGATGCGGCCGTCGCTGGCCTGAGCCGCGACGTGGCCTTGCAACCGTATGTGTTGCGCGCGCTCGCCGACGGTGGGAACGATGCGCCGACCGACTCCTTTGCCGCCGGACTGGCGAGCGCGGATGCCCACGTGAAACTTGAAGCGATCATCGGCACCGTGCATCGCAATCTCACCTCACTTGCGCCGCAAATTGCTGCTTTGCTCGGTGATGCAGACGAACGCGTCGCTCACACGGCCTATCGAGCGATCGCTCAACTCGGAGCTTATTCTGCCGGTTTCGCGGTCCTCGATCAGCCGCAAGCAGCCAAGGCGCAACGCACTGGAGCGGTATTTGCATTGGCGCGCATCCACGCGAAGCCCGTCGTCGATGGCGTGCTCGCGCGATTGGAAAAAGAAAAAATACCTGAACATCGGCAGGATTTAATCCGAGTTTTGAGCCGGCTGCATTTCTCCGACGGCGAGTGGAAGGGTGATTCTTGGGGTACGCGGCCCGATACCCGTGGACCGTATTATCAACCTGAAGCCTGGAGCGAGACCCCTCGGATTGCTTCCGCCATCAAAGCGTTGCTGGCAAACGCGACCCCCGCCGAGGCCGGCGATTTGGTCGCAGAAATGAATCTTAATCGTATCCAATCTAATGAAGCGCTCGCGCGTATTATCGCCCTTGCAGCGCAGAATCCGGAGTTCGCAGCCGATGCGGTTATGCAGATGGCTGCGCTGGATGAAATTCCTGCGGAAGGCGTGCCGTTGTTGGTGCGCGCCGCGCGAAACCCTGCGGCCAATGCGGGGGTGCTTGCGCAGGCCGTGGCTGCTTTAGCCAAGACCGATAGCGTGGAAGGCGCGCGTGCGATGTTGGCTGCGCTGGTCTCGTTGAATGACATGAAAGGCGTTGGCAAAGAAAGCGACGCAGCGCGTCAGGCTTTTTTAAACGCGGCGAAACTCGATGTGATGCATACGGTGTTTGAATCAGAGGCGGCACGCGTAGGCACGCCTTCGGCGGTCTGGGCCGAGGGGGCGCTGTTAAAAATTTCGAGCCGAGCGTCGGGTAGTCCTGAGGCGCGTGAACAAGCCGCTAAGACCTTGGCGAGCGGCTGGGAGACGACTGCGCGTCGTATTCAAATCATCAAGGCCGCTGATAAGTTTAAACTCCACGCGATCGACCAGAAAATTCTCGCCGCGGTCAACGACACGGATGCCGACGTCGTAAAGGCGGCGAAGAGCGCGGTGACTTCGTTAAAGTTAGGCGCAAAGGGCGCGGGTGGTGGTCCGCTCGTGGGGACGTTGAGCATCGACGATGCGGTGGCGCAGGTCGTGAAAATGAAGGGTGATGTGGGACTGGGGGAGCAAATTTTTGTGCGGCAGACATGCGTGGCATGTCACACGGTGAGTCAGGCAGAAATGCAGAAGGGGCCTTATCTAGGCAATATCGCCCAGACATACACGCGGCCTGAGTTGGCGCGGAATATTCTTAATCCCAATCTCACGATCGCGCAGGGTTTCACGACCGAGATCGTGAAATTGAAAGATGGCTCGCAACAGGTGGGTTTCATTACGCTCGAAGCGGCCGATCGCGTGAAACTACGTAACGTCGCGGCGCAGGAGTTTACGTTTAACGTGAAGGATATCGCAGAGCGGCAGCGCTTGCCGATTTCCGTCATGCCCGCAGGTTTGGTCGATGGGCTGACCTTACGCGAATTCGCCTCACTGTTGGACTACCTCGAAGCGCTGGCAAAGAAGTGATGGCGCGCTCAGTGCACGAGGGAGACAAATTTCAGCGGATGTAGATCCAGTAAATTCTCATGCCAGCCGCGGACGGAAGCGGCGTGGAAGCGGCGCATTGGTACGTGGTAGAGCGGAATCACGGGCGCCTCAGCGAGGAGTATCGCCTCGGCGCGGCGCAGGAGAGCGTAGCGGGCTGTTTGATCGATGGTGCGTGTCGACTCGGCAATGAGGCGGTCGTAGGCGGGACTGGACCAACCGGTCTGGTTGTTGCCGCCGTCGCTCAGGAAGACATCGAGAAAGGTCGCCGGGTCTAGGTAGTCGCCGTTCCAGAAACCTGCGAGAATGTCGTAATTACGGGAGCGCCGAGCGGAGATGGCGGTTTTCATTTCCTGCTGCACGAGAGCGATATCGATGCCGAGCTGGGTACGCCACATTTGTTGGAGCGCTTCGGCGACGGGTTGCTCGGTGCCGTGGTAGGAATAAAAAATAACCTCGGTCTTAGGGAAACCACGGCCCTCGGGAAAACCAGCGGAGGCGAGAAGACGGCGGGCTTCGGCGATGTCGGTGCTGACGCCGGGCTCTGCGCTGTAGCCGGCGCAGGCGGGAGGGGTGAATGAGGCGGCGGGCGTGTTGCTGTGAATGATGCGTTGGGCTAGTTGCATGCGATCAATCGCGAGGGCTAGGGCGCGGCGAACGCGCGCATCTGTGAACGGCGGGCGTTGGCAATTGAGCCGGAGAATCGCGGTGGAAAGAGCGACGCCATCGTGCAGCAAGGGAGCGAGTGTGGGGTCTTTTTTAGCGGCGAGAATCTTAGCGATAGGCGGGATGGCGATATGAAGTTGGCCTGCGCGGAAAGCGGCTTCGCCGACGGCTGGGTTTTCGATGGGATAAAAAACAGCAGCTTTGAGCGTGACCTGGGCGCGGTCCCAGTAGGTGGCGGATTGGGTGACGCGGAGATTTTGGTTGGGCGTCCACGCTGCGAGGATAAAGGCGCCGTTTCCGACGTGATTGCCAGGGCGCGTCCAAGCGGTGCCGCGTTGATCGATGCGTCCATGTTTCTCAATCGTTGCGCGGTGGAGTGGGTACCAGCATATTTGTGTCACAAGCGTGGGCAGATACGGCACAGGTTGGTGCAGTGTGAGTACGAGTGTGTGCTCGTCGGTTGCGCGAACGCCGACGGCGTTGAAATCGGTGAGTTTGCCGGTGGCGTAGGCTTCGGCGTTTTTTAAAATGTGGAATTGGTCCCGGAACTCGGCGCCGAGAACAGGGGAGAGAATGCGGCGGTATGCGTAGACAAAATCGTGCGCGGTTACAGGATCGGTATTGGACCAGCGAGCATTGGGTCTAAGGTGAAACGTCCACGTGAGGCCATCGGGTGAAACAGACCACGTGGAGGCGACGCCGGGAATCGGTTGGCAGGTGATGGGGTCAACTTCGCAGAGGCCCTCCATGACGGCGCGAATGACGTTGATGTCGGCGGGAATGGTGGTGGTGTGCGGGTCTAGATCGCGCGGCTCGGCGGAGTTGTTGAGGTGAAGTGTCTGCGTGCGATTGCCGGCGGCCACCGCAGTTTCGCGGGCGCTACAGCCTGAAAAAATCACTCCAAGTAGCAGTCCAGCGCTTAGGTAAAATGCGTACGACCAACGCAGGCGTTTGTGGAAAAACATGCGCGCGGGCATGGGTTAAGCGGTTACTGGTGCAACATCTGGTCGCGTCGAGCCTTGAACTCGTTGCCGAGTTTCCACTCGGGCCAGTGCGGGTCGTTGGCGATGCGTCGTCCGACTTCGAGCAGAAACGCTCCGTCTTGCGCGGCGCCTTCAAACGTCCAATCGGGGCGCACCTCGTCGCTGACTTTGTGGTAGTCGTTGGCCGTGTAAGCATCAGCGATTTTTTGGCCGTAATCGGCAGGTTGTCCGAGGTAGGTGCGTCCGGGTTTGGGGTAGTAAGCGGGAACGCCCACTTTCGCGAATTCAAAGTGGTCGCTGCGGTAGTAACCGCCTTTTTCGGAGGCGGGATCGGGTAGCACGGTACGACCCTGGGTTTGGGCGACGATCACGCCGAGCTCGTCGATCGACGAGGCGCCATTACCCACAACCACGATATCTGATGTAGGGCCATGGGCGTTGGCCCCGTCGATGTTGAGATTGGCGAGGGTTTTATTGAGGGGGTAGAGCGGGACGCGGCCGTAGTATTGAGATCCAAGCAGGCCTTTTTCTTCTCCGGTAACGGAGAGGAAAAGAATGCTGCGCGCGGGTTTTTCAGCGGCAGGCAGGGATTTGAAGGCTTGCGCGATCTCGACGAGTAAAGCGGTGCCGGAGGCGTTGTCGTGGGCGCCGTTGTAAATTTGATCGCCGGTGAGTTTCGGATCGCGGCCGAGGTGGTCCCAGTGAGCGGAGTAGACGATGTATTCGTGGCGGTGCTTCGGATCTGACCCAGGGAGTAGGGCGGCGACGTTTTTGGAACCGACGTCGCGTGTGAGGTTAGAGACAGCGAAGGAAGCCTGGGCTTTGAAAGTGACGGGCTTGAAGTCGCGGGTGGCGGCGGCGGCTTTGAGCGCGGCAAAATCTTGGCCGGCTGAGCTAAAAAGTTGCTTCGTGAAATCCAGCGTGAGCCACGCTTCGACGGCGACCCGGGAAGCGTTGGCGTCGGGTGTGCGCAGGTCGAAATTTTCGCGGCCCCAGCTGCCAGCGACGACGGCGAAGGGATATCCGGCGGGCCCCGTCTCATGGACGATAAGGCACGCGGCGGCGCCTTTGGCGGAGGCGATCTCGTATTTATAAGTCCAACGCCCGTAGTAGGTCATGCCTTTACCTCCGAAAACCTTCGGATCGAGTTGGCCCGTCGCGGGATCGGTGACGGGTGGATCATTGATGAGCATGACCACGGTTTTCCCGCGCACATCGAGGCCCTTGTAGTCGTCCCAACCATACTCAGGCGCGACGATGCCGTAGCCCACAAAAACGATTTCACTGGCATTTACATCGACGCGCGGCGTGACGCGTTTGGATAGCGCGACGTAGTCGATGAGGTGCGTTGGTTTGAACGTTTGTTCGCCGGCGATGAAGGTGGCGGTGGGCTGCGAGGTGATGCCGATCATCGGCACGTTTTGCACGTAGGTGCCGTTAGGGTTGCCGGGAGCTAGCCCGATTTTTTTGAATTCCTCGACGAGATAGGCGACCGTTTTTTCCTCTCCGGGTGATGCGGGCGCTCGGCCCTCGAATTCATCAGAGGCGAGGACTTTGACGCGCTGGAGAATGCTCGCGCCAGAGAGCGTCGGCGGCGTGGCCGCGGAGAGCGAGGCGGTGCCGGCGGCGACCGCGAAGAGCAGGGTAAAGAAACGCATACGCCGACGCTTTAGAACGTAGGTTTAAATGGCAATCCTGCGGGTTTGTTCGCGGCAATCACGGTGCGACTGTAATCGCACTGAAATCGGGCGACCATAAACCGTCTTCGCGCCAACCTTTGACTCGGGGCGAAAGTAGAAAGGTTTTTACATTAAAATAAAGCGGAGTCACGGCCGAGGCGGCGAGAAGCTCATTCTCGGCGGAAACAAAATCTGCTCGAGCAAGGGCTGCGTCGAACGCGGCTGAGCTCCAGCCGGGGTAATTTTCGGGCGCGCCCGTAGCAAAATCACCGAGCAGGTTGGAGGCGTCGGCTACGTCGGGGATCGCATTGATTAACCCGATATCGTAGTCGCCGGTGGCGAGGGCGGCGAGGTGAACGCGGGCTTCGCGCTGGGTGAGCGCGATTTCGAGGCCGAGGTTTTCGCGCCACATGGCTTGAATGGCTTCGAGGACAGCCGGACTGGTCCAGAAGGAAAGTTCGAGGCGCGGAAAATTTTTAGCGTTGAGGCCGGCGGCGGCGAGCAGCGCGCGGGCGGCGGCGGGATCGTGGCGGTGTGACGCCGGTAATTCGCTGGAAGCCTCGGCGAGACGTAGCGCCGGAGGCATCATGCGACCGGCGGCGGGTTGGCCTCCTTGGAGGATTTTTTCGACGAGTTTCTCTCGATCAATCGCCAGAGCGAGGGCTTGGCGTACGCGTGGATCATCGAGCGGGGGGCGGCGCGTATTGAAGGATAGATAACGTGTTTCGATAAGTGGGGATCGTTGTAGCTCGTCGGGATGTTCGGTTTGGTAGGAGGCGATTTTTGACGGTGGCACAGACATCGTGGCCTCGATCTGGCCGGCGCGATAGGCGCGTTCTTCAGCGTCACCGCTGTCGAAGCGAATAAATTGAATTTCGTCGAGGCGCACCTGGGAGGCGTTATACCTATTCGTATTTTTGCGGACGATAATACGTTGATCAGCGCGCCATTCGCTGAGGACGAAAGGCCCGTTACCGACGAAATTTTCGGGGCGCGTCCAGTTACGAGCGTACTTAGCAATGACATCGACGCGTACGGGCAACCAGGGGCCGCTAGCGACTATGTGGGGAAAACGTGGATTCGGCTGCTCAAGAGTGATGACGAGTGTGCGCTTGTCGGGGGCACGAAAGCCGACGGCGTTGAAATCGGTGAGCACACCGGTGGCAAAAGCGCGGGCGTTTTTTACGAGGAAAAACGTATTCGCCTTGGGTGCCGCCGTGGCAGGCGTGAGGAGGCGATGATAGGCGGCGATAAAGTGCTCGGCGGTGACGGACATTCCGTCGGACCAGCGGGCGTCGGCGCGCAGATGAAAGGTGTAAGTGAGCCCGTCGTTGGATACTCCAAAACGTTCGGCCGCTCCGGGGCGCGGCGCGGTGGTGTTTTCTCCGGGAACGAGTAGGCCCACTAAAAGCGTGCGCAGTGTGCCAAATTCATCAGGCAACGTCGTGGTCGCGGGATCGAGCGAGGCGGGTTCGTTGCGCTGGCTGACGCGTAAAACCTGGATCGGCGCCGTCGGATTGGGCGGCGCCTTGGGTTCGGCTTTACGTGTGCATGCGGTCCAGCAAAAGCCCGCCAGCAGAAAGACAACGACGCAGCCGAACCCGCGTTCGGTGAATGCGGCGTGGTTTGACGGTGGGGCCATGGGAGCGGTGCGGAGCAGGTACCGACGCGTTCTGGCTGGCGGGACGCGTCGTTTACTCCTTGGGGATTTGGTTGTCGGTTTTCAGAACGAGTACTGGTACTTTAGATTTTACCCATACCTCGGCTTCTTTAAAAAACTTAGCTGGAACGTTTTCGAGCGCTTCACCGACCGTTTTGGCTGGATAAAGGCGTCCTTTTTTGGAGGCGTTGTAATCGTAGGCTCCGCGGAAGATGCGGTCTTGGGTGGTGGCGACACTTTCGTCTTCCGGAATCTGAAGGACCCAGGCGACGAAATCATGCTTGGGGAGGCGGTTGTCGGGATCGCTGGCGAGCACGACGAATTGTTTCTTAACCGCGGGCGGTTTGTCTCCGTCTGGACCCTCGGGCTGGGCGGCGAGGTTCATTTCCTCGATGACTTGGCGGAGGAGCTTGGGGTCGAGTTGGTTTTTCTTGAGAATCTCGGCTACGAGGTTGACGTCGATTTTCGGCATAGGGAAAGGCTTGAGAGAAACAACTGCATACGATCGCGCCGCAATGTAAAGGTCGGCGGCGTTGCGGAGTTGCCTCGGAGGCGAAGCTCGGGCGTGAATCGGGTCATGAAGAGCGAGGAATTTTTTGATGTGGTGGACGGCAACGACGTCGTGGTCGGCCGGGCCTTGCGGCGTGAAGTTCACGCGCGGGGTCTATTGCACCGAGCGGTGCATGTGTTGGTGTTCAATGCTGCTGGGCAGACGTTTTTGCAGAAACGCTCCATGAGCAAAGATATGTCGCCGGGGTGCTGGGATGCTGCGTGCTCTGGGCATCTCGATAGCGGAGAAGATTACGATACGGCGGCGGCGCGCGAGCTAGGCGAAGAAATCGGCGTGGCAATAGAAGCGGATGAATTGACCCGCTGGCAACGGGTCGAGGCGTGCGCGCGTACGGGCAGGGAATTTCTTTGGGTATACCGTTTGCGGCACGAAGGACCGTTTGTGTTGCACCCGGAGGAAATTGAGCGCGGACAATGGATCGAACCGGCGGCGTTGACGGCTTGGATGACGGAAAAACCAGCGGAATTTACACCGGCGTTTCGCCTGATCTGGGAGCGCGTCGCCTCCGAGGTGACGGCGCGATCCTGAGGGCCGCTGCGCTAGTTGTAAGATGGGCCTAGGCCTGTCACACGTTTGCCGGAGATTTTGCCGGAGCCGTCGCTTTGGCTGAGGGTCTTAATTTCCTCGAATTGTTTTTGGGTGATGAGGCGGCGTGGCACGCGACGCTCGGCTTCGGCGACGAGGCGTTCGCGATCTTCTTCAGATGGCTCGTGCGGAATCCAGGACGTGTTGTGACCTTGGTGGCGCGTCCACTCAATATTGCCCCCGTGGACGTCTACGTGGATCTGATATTTGCCTTCGACAGGATCTCGGTGCCACCAACCAAACGTGATACTCATGTCGGTATTTTTGCGGAAGCAGGCGTTTCCGCGAGAGCAAATTCTGCGATGACGGGTCCGGGCAGAAAATTTCCGGCGCGCGCCACGATGCGGCGCACGGTGAGTTGAGTGGGGTTGAGATCTACGGCGAGGGCGCCAAACGGACGACTCAATGAGCCGGTGTTGATGACGGTGAGGCCAGAGGGCGTCGTCCACACGCCGGGGCGGTGGGTATGGCCGATGAGCATGAAGCGAGCGGCGGGGCGGTGCCTGGCGGCGATCGCTGCGGCGCGGGCCGGTGTCTCTTGCCAAGCGCGGAGGATGCGTAGGGAGCGTTGCGGCGGCCAAATATTGTCGGCGGCGACTTGGAGCGCGTATTTAAACGGGTTGGGCTCGGCTTGGTGGCCTTGAGGCAAACCGAGGCAGGCGGCGCGAGTGATGGTGAGACGCGAGTCGAGCTGGTGACGGCTTTTTTCGTCGAGAGCGGCAAGGTCGCGGTTGATACGAGTGGTGAAATAGTCGGTATCTCGCCCCCATGGTACAACGTCCTCAAAGAGGATGTCGCCATGGGTGACGAAGATATGACCGCCCGCGAGATCGAGTGAGTGATGCGCTGAAATATCAGGATCGTGGTTGCCTGTGAGGTGGGTGACTGTCGGGGCACTACTGGCGAAGTAGGCAGTTGTTTCCGCGCGGATGCGGGCAGTCTGTTGCGGGTGGGAACTGGGACGGGTGTCGAATGTATCGCCGTTAAGGATGAGTTGCTCGACGCCTTCGAGCAGGGGATCTAGCTGCCCGAGTGAGCGGAGACGGCTGGCACGATCGCCGTAGTGAAGGTCTGAAAAAATTCGGATTAGGCCGGGCACGTGGATGTGCTGCGAGGAAAGCGGGTAGCGTGAGGCTCCGGCAATGTTTTACCTTTAGGCGCAACCCGCTTTGTGGGGGAGAGGTGCTGCAATTACCTGGAGCAGCCGGGAAACGCGGGCGGCGACGGTAACGCAGAGCCATTCATGCTGCTGGACGAGAATTTTTCTCAGCTCCCGTGGCTTCTAGTCGCTGGGTTTCTTGTGCGTTTTCTGTGCTGGTGTTGATCTCCTCAGGTTCTTGTTTGCTGGTATGGTTATTGGCTGCGTAAGCAACGTTTCGTGGCTTGCCAGGTTTTGGCGCGGAATCGAGGATTCGGGCATGGCTCTATTCGGTTCTCTCGCTACGGTGCGCTCCCAGCTCGCCACTTCGGAAAATTTCAACACGGCCTTCGCTTATGTCGAAGCGTGTCTGCGCCCCGGTTCGCCGGAACGCGCGTTGCTTGACGGCCTCGCCGTGGAGCAGACGCAACGCGTGGAACTGGCAGGCGGCGTGTTTGCGCTGACGCAAGCGTGCATGTCCCAGCCTGCGGGCGTGCCTTCGGTGCCGAAATGGGAATCGCACAAGGCCTACATCGACGTCCAAGCCGTGATCGTCGGCAATGAAGTGATGGAGGTATCTGATGTCAGCAAACTTAGCGTGAGCGAAGATCTGCGTCCGGCGAAGGACGTTTTGTTTTATCAACCCTCCTCGACGTTTTCCTCGCTGCGCGTAACGGCGGGAGAAGTCGCGGTGTTTTACCCTATCGATGGACATCGTCCGCTTGTGGCGGCCGGCGCGCCGATGTTGGTGCGCAAGGTTGTCGTGAAAGTGCCGGTTACGGCGTGAACTACCGTCACCATTATCACGCGGGGAATTTCGCCGACGTGATGAAGCATGCGCTGCTTGTGCAGCTCGTGCGTGCGCTCCAAAAAAAGGACAAAGGTTTTCTGTGTCTTGATACGCACGCTGGTCGCGGGAGCTATGATCTCGCCGCGGCCGCGACCGGAGACACGCACGCGCGTAGGCCCGAGTGGCCTGAAGGGGTGGGCCGGTTATGGACACGCCCCGCGGCTGATCTACCGCCCGGTGTCGCGGAGTACGTGGAACTCGCGCGCGCCTACGATCGGCGAGAAGGCAACGCGACACCCGAACCACGGTTTTACCCCGGATCGCCGCTGCTAGTAAGTTTCATCGCGCGTCCGCAGGAGCGCTTGGTGTTATGCGAACGGCAGCCCGAAGAAGCGGCGGCGCTGAAGGAGCGGTTTCAATTTACGCACGGCGCCCAAGTGCGCGAGACGGACGGGTACGGTGCGGTGCGTGCCCTCTTGCCGCCCCATGAGAAGCGTGCGCTCGTGTTGATCGATCCTCCGTTTGAGGCTCAAGATGAATGGGCGCAAATCGTGGCCGCGGTGAAGGAAGGATTGCGTCGATTGCCGGGCGGAACGTTCGCCATTTGGTATCCTCTAACGGAGCGAGCGAAGGTGGATTTGTTTTTCGCGGAGCTGAGGCGGCTGGAATTGCCGCCGACGTTGGCGGCTGAGCTCGTGGTCAATCCACCGGGAGCTAAGATGGTGGGCTGCGGTCTTGTCGTAGTAAATCCGCCTTGGAAATTTGACGCTGAGGCGGCGGCGACAGTGGAGTTTCTTGCGCCATTACTCGCGCAAGGGCCCGGGGCGCGTGGCGAGGTGCTTTGGCTCGTGCCGGAGCGTTGAGCGAGTTTCTCGGGTATTACCTCGACGCGGCGATCTTCGCGGCGGCGCGGAACGCGAGCGCCATGATCGTGAGAGCGGGATTGAAGCCACCGTTGGTCACGTGGAGGGAGCCATCGCTAATCCAGAGATTATCGTGGCCGTGGACGCGACCAAAGGGATCAGTCACGCCGTCGCGCGGATCGGCTGCGAGTCGTGCGGTGCCGGCTTGGTGTTGCGAAGCGGATAAACGCAGATCCATCGGTGAACTCCAGACGCGTTCGGCGCCGGCGGCGCGCAGCCAATCTTCAGCGCGGGCACGAATGAATTCGGCGGTGCGGAGCGTCTCGGGATGGGTGGTACCGCTTAAGCGCGCGACGGGCAGGCCGAAGTGATCGCGTACGTGTGGGTCGAGCGTGACGCGGGAATTAGGCGAAGGAATTTCTTGCACGGGTCCACGCAGATCAATGCCGCGTAGATAGAGTTCGCGCATGGCTTTTTTATTGGCCAGACCCCAGCGGGGAAGCTCGGGCGGGAGGTGCGAGCGCCAGAAGATGATCGGGAGCTTGACGAAGTCGTTGGCGAGCATGGCGCCGCCGATGATGCCGGGGTTGCCGTGGTTAAATTGTGTGGTGGCGATGCTGACGCCGGGGCCGAGGTTGGGGTTTTCGAAACCGACAGGGAGCAGGCCGGAGACGACTGGATAATAATGACCTTGGAGATGACGGCCGACGTGGTCGCTGTGGTTGCCG
>Ga0214919_10008933_pt1 | contig 13037 bp, 9 predicted proteins | sample LL1503_MetaG_FD_177994 | JGI IMG/M metagenome (GOLD analysis project Ga0214919, IMG submission 177994) | Freshwater microbial communities from Lake Lanier, Atlanta, Georgia, United States - LL-1503 | ecosystem: Environmental > Aquatic > Freshwater > Lake | place: USA: Georgia | collected 2015-03-15
GTTGCTTTCTGCCTGTTTTCGGAATTCAAGAAAATCGTAGTAGTAGCCCCGATCCTTTACCTTCTCCGCCCGCGCGTACGCCCGCTCGCTTACGGAAAAGAGGGATGCACCAGGAGGTAAGGCCAACGCTTTCTGCGTTCCACACAACATCACGTCCAATCCCAAATCATCAAAAGGAATCGGCATCACGCTGAACGAAGAAACCGTATCCGTAATGAGCATCACATCTGGGAATTTTGTTCGAACTAGCTTCGCAATCTCACCAAGCGGGCTCAAAACTCCCGTGGAAGTCTCGTGGTGAATCAAAGCCAACGCATCATACCCGCCCTTCGAAAGTTCTTTCTCAATCATCTCAGGTTTGATCGCCATGCCCCACTCCACTTGAACCTTGCCCGCATTTTTTCCACACTTCTGGGCAACATCAAACCACTTATCGGAAAAAGCCCCGTTCATGCAAACCAACACCTTCTTTTGGACCAGATTCCTGAGCGCCGCCTCCATCACAGACCACGCTGAGCCTGTCCCCAAAAAGACCGGCTGTTGAGTCTGAAAGAGTTGCCGCAGAGAAGGTTGCACTCTGGCGTAGAGGTCTTGGAAGCCTTTTCCCCGATGACCGATCATTGGGGTGGCAAACGCCTTTAGAACAGAGGCAGATATTTCTACGGGTCCAGGGATATATAATTTGATGTGAGACATAATTAGGGTAAATAGGGGAACTATGCATTTGCGCAAACACAACCTGCTCGTTCTTGGGTACATCCTGTTGGCGAGTCCTGTCCTAGCCCAAGTCAACTCCCGCGACCCAGGGCGTAGCCCCAACTTCCAGACCACCTGCGACGAAGAGGTGAATAACGAGCGCGTCGCCAAAGCCGTCCCTGCGAACGAACCAACCCCTAGCCCATCCACCCCCGCAACTTCTGCCCCTGTGGTGACGAATGCTGAGAACTCGAAACTTTCCGTAGATCAGATCATCCAAAACGCCATCCGCAGGGATGAAGAACTTCGAGAACTCCGCGAAGAATATACCTACCAACTCAAACTCGTCACCCAACGCCTCGACGACGATAACAAGGTCATTCCGGATAAAACCAAAACAGTAACCGCCAAGATCAAGCCAGGAAAAGACATCACCTTTAGTGCCGACTTTAACGACGACTCCAAAGACAATGACAGTTCATCTCAAAAAACAACATATGCAGGTGCAACCGGTGGACGTGGACTTCAATCAAAACAAAAGAAGTCGGATGATGATGACGATTCCAATAAGGACGTTGAAGATGCCAAAAAAGTGAATGCGATGTTGGATATGGGGAAAATTGCGCCTCGATTTAAGTATGTACGTATGCCGGATCAGACACTCAGGGATCGCCCCTGCTTCGTGATCAAGTTCTCACCCAAACCCGACCAACCTTTTAATTCTCGCGAAGAGAAGGTCATCAACAAGGTCGGCGGCCTGATTTGGATCGATCAAAACGATTTCAGCATCATCCAAACAAAAGGGAAATTAACTGAGGAGGTCGATGTAGCTTGGTTCTTAGCCACAATGAAGGGCATGGATTTCAATTACGAAACATCCGAATTATCCGCCATCAATATTCCCGTTCCCTCAGGTTTCTTCATGAGCTTCGACTTAAACATTATGGGCTACAGAATGGCACAAAAACAGGTTAGTCAAATGACGGACTATCAACCAGTCTCACCCAGCTCCGCAACACCTCCTGCCCCTACTACTCCGCCCAGCGGGAATCCTTAATCTAATTCGATCGCTCGATTGGGGCACGCACTCGGTTTCCCCACTCCGTCCAAGATCCGTCGTAGTTACGCACTTTTTTCCTGCCCAATAGATAACTCAGGACAAACCAGGTATGGCTCGACCGCTCCCCGATCCGACAGTAGGCAATCACCTCCGTTTCAGGCGACAAAGAGCAACCCTCAACATAGATTTTTTCCAACTCCTCCGCTGACTTGAAGGTTCCATCCGCATTCACGGCAGTTTTCCAAGGAACACTCTTCGCCCCAGGGATGTGGCCACCCCGGAGAACCCCCTCCTGCGGATATTCGGGCATATGGGTGACATCTCCTTTGAACTCACCGGGCGAACGAACATCGATCAGTGGCAGTTTTTTCTGACTAAAAGCCAAAGCATCTTCGTAAAAAGCCCGAATCTCCGAATCCAGCCTACGCGGGGGGACTGGATAGTTCACCGCAGGAACTTTTACTTTCTCCCGAGTTAACTCTCTTTCCTCCCCTACCCACTTATCCCGACCCCCATTCAGAATTTTTACTTTGGTATGACCAAAAAGGCGAAAAGCCCAAAGAGCATAACATGACCACCAGTTCGACTTATCGCCGTAGAAGATCACTGTGGTGTCGGGAGTAATTCCATTCCGGCCACACAGCTCTGCAAAGGCTTGTGGGCTGATGTAATCGCGCACCAAGGCATCCTGCAGATCTCGCCGCCAATCAATATGGACCGCCCCCGGAATATGCCCGGTATCGTACAGCAGCACATCCTCATTACTTTCCACCACTCGGATTCCCGGGTCATTCAAATGTTGAGCCAGCCAGTCGGTTTCGACCAAAGCTTCAGGATGAATGTACTCTTTTTTGCTCATAGGTTTGTTTCTTTCGAACCTCCAAGATGCCTCACCGCAAGACCGCGTGCAACCGCCTGCCGTGTCATCCCCTATCCCTTTGTTTTTTCCTCCTCCAGAAGCGGGAAAAGCGGCTCGATTTTACCTAAGAGCCGACCCGCCTGACCGCGCGGCCACTGAGGCCAATCTTTTGACCGTACCTCGACAGACCCTTCGAGTCCAAGTTGCCTCAACCCTGCTTGTGCCGTGGTCGGAATCACACACTCCACCTCCTGCAAGACCAACTCCAACACCGCCATCGCATCGGCCAAAGTGGCTCGCAACTCCCCAGCCAAGGCGGGATCTTTGGCCAATTTCCACGGCGCTCTGCTCTCGATCATCTGATTTCCTGCCTGAACCGCCTTCCACAGCTCCCCCAATGCCAAATGAATCTGATTCGCCCTCATCAAATCATCCCACTTTTTCAGGGCACCCAACACCGTGGCCCGAAAAGCTACGGAAATCGAATCCGGTGTCGACGCATCAGGGATCTTTCCATCGCAATAACGTCCGATCATCGAGCCTGCCCTCTGAAGCAGATTTCCCAACTCATGGGCTAACTCACCTTTGCGTCGCGCCGCCAAGGAGGCTTCTTCAAAATCCGCATCGTGCCCCAATGCCATCTCGCGCAAAACATAGTACCGAAACGAATCCGCCCCGTACTTTTCCGCAAGAAGTTTTGGATCCACCACATTGCCCGTTGATTTACTAAGCTTCTCGCTCTTCCTAGTCCAGAAACCGTGGACCAGCAATTTCTCAAAGACAGGCAGCCCGAGAGCACGCAACATACAAGGCCAATAAATCCCGTGAGCCGGCACCATGATGTCCTTGCCGATTACGTGCACCGCCGGCACCCAGTCAGCCAACTTCCCCTCACCTTTCCCGGCACCTGTCACATAATTCAGCAAGGCATCAAACCAAACATACGTCACCTGACTCTCATCAAAGGGAAGTGGGATTCCCCAGGCCAATCTCGTTTTCGGACGCGAAATACAGAGGTCAGGCAAAGGCTTTTCCAAGGCACCCAAAATTTCCTTCGCTCGAAACTCCGGAAAAATGATTTCAGGATTCTTTTGATACAGCTCCTTTAACCACTCCTGATGTTTGGAAAGTTGAAAGAAATAATTCTCTTCCGTCAGCTCCACTACTTCCCCAAAGATTTCAGGCCAGCTGCCGTCGGCCTGCCTTTCTTTTTCGGTCAGAAATTGCTCGGCCCGGACGCTATAAAATCCATGAAACGTCCCTTGAACAATATCTCCCTTGGCATAGAGAAGCGCCAAAACCTCTTGGACCAACTTTTTGTGTCTGGAGTCCGTTGTCCGCAAATAATCATTTGGCTCTACCCGTAGGTCCTTCCAAAGATCTAGAAAATGAACACTGATGCCGTCGACAAACTCCTGAGGACTCTTGCCTGCTTTTGCGGCGCTTTGTTGAACTTTCTGCCCGTGCTCATCCAAACCGCTTAAAAAGCGAACTTTACGACCCTGCCTCCTTGCATAACGAGCCAAGGTATCCGTTAGGACCTTCTCATACGCATGGCCCAGATGAGGCTGGGCATTGGCATAATCAATCGCCGTTGTGAGGTAGAGGGAATCCATCCTTAATGCTTATACCAGACTGAGAATTTGGATTCGATCAAAGAAGATCCTGCGGATCGACATCCACGGAAACCTGCAAAGAGGAAGGCCACTTCGGTGTTAGCACTTCCCTCTTTAAATCAGCCAAAACCACTCCCACCTGTTCCACCAGAAGGAAAATATGAAAACGGAATCGTCCTTCTACACGCGCAATTGGAGCGGGGCTAGCGTCCGGAACATCCACTTTATCTCCCCACAGTCCACGGAGCTTTTTTACAACATGCTCTGCCGACGCAAGGGCCTGGGCTTCGCTCGTGCCAGAAAACGAAATAAGTATCGCCCTCCGGAAAGGCGGATATCCGTGCGCCTTTCGATATTCCAACTCCTGCTCCCGAAAACCAGTGACATCATGATGCCTCGCAAACTGAATCGCTGGATGAAACGGTGTGTATGTCTGTACAAACACCTCCCCAGCCACCTCTCCCCTTCCTGCCCGACCCGCTACCTGAACCAAAAGCTGAAAAACACGCTCCGATGCACGAAAGTCAGGCAAATTCAGAGCCCCGTCGATTCCTACCACGCCCACGCAGGTCACTTTGGGAAAATGCAGTCCCTTCGCAATCATCTGGGTTCCGACCAGAATATCCGTTCTTCCCTCTCGAAAGTCACCCAAAGCAATCGCATGAGCTCCTCGGACTTTCATGCTGTCCGAGTCCATCCGAGTTAGCCGGACTCCTGGAATGGCCTCAAGCACCGCCTCTTCCAATCGTTCCGTTCCTGCCCCTGTATACTGCAAGACCGGAGACCCACACTCCCGACATTGGGTGGGCGAGGATCGATCCGCATCGCAGAAGTGGCACCGCATTTTCCCGTCCTGCCGATGGTACGTCATTGGAACTGCACACCGTTCACACTCCTCCACTTTTCCACAGTGTGGACACTGAACGCTCGGGGCGTAGCCCCGCCGATTTAAGAGGACAAGACTCTGCTCCCCTTTCTGAAAACGCCCCCGAAGGGCTGCAATCAGATCTGCAGACAAAAGAACCGGACCCTTTTGGCGAGCAGATGTCTCTTTTCGTAAATCCACAACATGAACTTTCGGTAATCGCGCCCCATCCACTCTTTGGGTCAATCTAACGCGACGATATTTGCCACGATCTCCATTCCAACCGCTCTCCAAACAAGGAGTCGCACTCCCAAGAATCACCGGCGCCCCCTCCATCTTTCCCCGAACAACTGCCAGATCTCTCGCTTGGTAGCGCGGAGATTCCGCCTGCTTGTACCCCCCATCATGCTCCTCATCTACGACAATCAGCCCCAGATCCTCTATAGGCGCAAAAAGAGCAGAACGGGCTCCGATGACTACCCGAACCCTCCCTTCACGAATTTCATGCCAAGACTCCCGCCTCTCTGCCACCGTTTGCCCACTATGTAAAACTGCTAGGCGAATCTTTTGACCGATAAGTCGTCCTCGAAATCGGGCAACCGTCTGAGGCGTTAAGGAAATTTCAGGAACTAGAATAATTACGTTTTTTCCCTCTTTTAACGTCATTTCCATCGCTCTCAGATAAATCTCCGTCTTTCCACTTCCTGTAACCCCCTCCAACAGAATCGGCAGCCCCCCACCCTCTTTTTTTCTCTCATCTTCCCACGCCGACATTGCCTCGATCTGCTCCTGTGCTAATTCAGGCCTGGTTTCGCTTCCCGGCCAACCCACTTCAGGCGCGTCCTCAGCGCGTACCCACCTCTTTTCAGATCGTTCAGCTAAACCCCGATCGACAAGCGCCCTCCATACCGCGGTTCCCACTCCTGACTCCTTTACCAAGGCGGTTTGCCACCCACCCCCACAACGATTCAGGTAAGCCCAAGCTTTCTCCTGCGCTTTTGCACCCCCAAGGATCTCTTTGGCCATCTCCTCTCGACCCTCCACAGGAGAAATCCACCACGCCATCTTTCCGCCCCCCTCATGAGATCGGACAGGCCCCGGTAAGATTGCCCTTAGAGCCGCCCCAAGATCACACGCATAATAATCCGCCATCCAACGGGCCAATCGGCATAATCCAGCTGGAACCAAAGGCTTCTCCCCTGTGATATCCTCCACATCCTTCACCTGATCCACCTCAGGACGATCGGGAAACTCCACCGCATAGGCCATAATACTCTTCTTACCCCAAGGAACCCGTAGACGCTGACCTAACCTAACTTTACCCCTTAAACGCTCAGGAATACTGTAGTCAAAAAGCCGATCCAAACCCAATTCGGGAGCTACTCGCACAAATTCGGACTCTTTCACCCCTTGGCTCTGCTCTCTTTTCATCACTCTGGCAAGTTTTGCCCGCCTTCCCTTTTAAATCAAATTGGATACCATCACTTGGATGCTTCTTGCTCGTCCGCGGATTCTGGCTGCCCTCTTCGTGATTTTCGCTCCACTTTCACTCATCACCTTCTCCTGGCTTGGGGAGATTCGTCGCTCGCAAGAACTCGAGCCTCTTATCGTCCAAGCCGCCAATCGCCACGACCTCCCCATCTCTTTGGTTCGTGCCGTAGTGTGGAGAGAGAGCGATTTTAACTCAAGAGCCGTAGGCACCTCGGGTGAGCGCGGACTCATGCAGGTGACCCCCGGAGCTGCTCAAGATTGGGCGCAAGCAACTCGACAGCGATCCTTTCAAAATACCGATCTTTTTGATCCACAAACCAACCTCGCGGTAGGTACCTGGTACCTGACTCGAGCCATCAAGCGCTGGTCGAATGCGGACAGACCCGAAGTCTTCGCTTTGGCCGAATACAACGCCGGAATCACCCATGCACGCCGTTGGGCAAAACAGAGCGAAACTCTGAACGCGAAGGATTTTCTCAATTCGATTGATTTTCCAACCACCCGATCCTACGTGGTCTCCATTTTAAAAAGAGCCGATCTGTACTCATCAGGAAAGAATCCGAGTCCTCTCGAACTCCTGAACCGCCGCCTCGCCTTGCAAAAGGAGCGGTGGATCAAAAAATAGCCTTCTTCCCAAACCTGAACGAAGAAATCCTGATTCGCTGAAGGATATAAAAAGTGTCGAACACTCACTATCACGAAGGGTTTGGGAATCTCTTATCGCATTTTCTTCATCGCTACTTTCTCGGACTTCTGATCAGCTCATATGTTCTGGGGGGCCTTTTCCCAGGGTTCGGAAAAGTGATTTGCCATATTTCCTTGGGCCAGATTTCAGCATTCGGGGAAACAACCTCTTTTTCCATGAGCATGTTGATGCTTGGAATTCTCTTATTCAATGCAGCCCTTTCGCTTGAAAGAGTCCGTGATTTAATTCGTACCCCTCGGTTTCTGGTCGCTGGTCTGGCTGCCAACCTGTTTCTTCCTGTCATTGTCCTCTATTTTACCTCGTATGCTATGAGTTTTTGGAGCACATCCGAACACTTGCAGGCTGTCATCGTAGCACTCGCGCTTCTGTCCGCAGTCCCGGTTGCAGGTTCTGCCACCGCCTACACGCAGAATACAGACGGGGATGTTCCCCTTTCGATCGGTCTCGTACTCCTATCAACATTCCTGAGCCCATGGCTCATGCCTATCTCACTACATCTAACCAATTATTTTTCGTTCGGCGACTATACCCCAGCCCTTCTCCAACTGAAGAAAGGATCACCCACTCTTGTCCTATTTCTTTCCGTGCTACTTCCCTCCATTCTTGGTCTCGGCATGCGTCCGCTTTTGGGGATTCAACGAATCCAGTCATTCAAACCCACCCTCAAGCTATTGAACTCCACTTGCCTTTTGCTTCTCAATTACGCCATGGCTTCTATCGCCCTGCCCCAGGTCTTCGTATCTCCTGATTGGGGCTTTTTAGCGACGGCGTTGGGTTTTGGCTTTCTCCTTTGCGCGATCGATTTCATGTCTGGTTGGTGGATCGCGCGAATCCTCCGAGCCAAGACAGCACAATGTCTGGCTCTCATGTTTGGGGTTGGTATGAACAACAATGGCACCGCTTTGGTTCTTGCCTCACTTGCTTTCGTCCATGCGCCCAAATTCCTCATTCCAATGATCTTCTATAATCTCGTGCAAAACGTTATCGCCAGCGGTGCTGTCACTTTCTTCTCAGCACGTTCTGGCCGCTAATCCCAGTCTCCTAATTTTATCATTCCCAGCTGAGCATCATGCCAACGCTCAATCCAGCCCCCCGGGCATACTCCGCCGCATTCATCCGTTTCCGACCTTCCAGCTGAACTTCCCGAAGTAGCACCCCGCCTTTCTTCGCAGCCACTAGAATCCCATGCGAATTGACCTCCACAACCTCCCCAGGCTTACCTTTTGCCCTTCTCGATAATATAACGGAAAAGATCTTCAACATCTTTTGATCCTGACCGTCCGGAATCCAAGTATAGGCACCAGGCCAAGGCTGCATGGCTCGAATGTGCGCATCAATCTCCTCAGGATTTTGGGCCCAATCGATCTTACCATCCTCTTTTTTCATGCGGGGAGCCACCGAGGCCTCTTGTGAATTCTGCCTTACTCTCTTTAATTTCCCTTTTTTGGATCGCTCCAAAAGATACAAAAGCAGGGGACCGGCTTTTTTTGCCAACCGATCGTGCAGAAGACCTGTTGTCTCGCCAGGACGGATACGCGTGGCCACTTTTCCAAGGATGTCCCCGGTATCCAGCCCCTCATTCATCTGCATGATCGTTACCCCTGTTCGCTTCTGTAAATCCCGTACTGCGGCCGCAATCGGGGAGGCTCCCCGATATTTCGGAAGAAGCGACCCGTGCACATTCCAGCAGCCCAACTCAGGTAGTTCTAGAATCGGCTTTTTTAGGATCTGACCGTACGCAACGACCACCATTAAGTCGGGTTTCTGATAACGAATTTGGCTTAAAGAAGTGACCGAGTTCACATCCTCAGGCTGAAATACGGTCAATTGATGCCGTAAGGCACACTCCTTGATAGGGGAAGAAAGTAGCTTCTGAGCCCGTCCAGCAGGACGATCAGGTTGGGTGATAACAGAAAGAACAAAATGGTCGTCCGAAGCGACCAATGCTTCCAAACAGGGAACCCCAAACTCTCCTGTTCCAGCGAAGACAATCCGCACTCGCTACACGCCCAAGGTGGATAAGGCTTTTTTCGAACGACTCACCTTCGTCGTTTGAACTTGATTTAGAATATCCCGCGTAACCTCAAAGGGAAATTGCTCCGCATCGATTTCCTTAACCGTTTTATCGCCATAATACTCTAAAACGGGCTTAGTCTCTTTTTCATACGTTAAAAGCCTGTCGTGAATTACCGTATCACTGGCATCGTCCAAGCGATTATCCCTCAGAGCTCGCCTTTTGAGACGATCTTCCAGCTTCTTTCGGTCATGACAAACTAGATGAAATAAGGCTTCTACTTTTAGATCATTCACAAGAAGTTTTGCCTGCTCCACATTTCGAGGAATTCCATCCAACACCAAATGATCAATCTCAGGTTTAAATTTTCCAAGGGTAACCAAATGCGCCATATGCTGACGCCACAGATCCACAGTCACATCATCAGGTACAAGTTGCCCAGCACTGGAGTACTTCAAAAAGGCTTGGCCCACCTTAGTCCGAAGGTCCATCCCGCGAAAAACATCTCCACAGGAAATATGACAAAAGGCAGGTATCGTCCCCAGCACCTTCCCTTGCGTTCCCTTTCCAGAACCAGGCGCCCCGAAGAGTAAGATGGCACGCCAGCGCATATCCTATTCCTACACCTGATCCCCCGCTTTGTGCAATCCGACAAATCCTTTACGCGATGCCAGTAACCGCAGACTATTCAAAACAACAATCACGGTGCTGCCCTCATGACCTGCCACCCCCCAAGTCAAAGGGATCGACGCCCCCAAAGCCGCACCCACAAGAAGGACAATTGTGCCAAGAGATAGAACCAGATTCTGGGTGATGATTCTGCGCGTTCTCCGACTTAGATCATAAGCTTCCGCAAAACTTTCTAATCGATCACGCATTAAAATAATGTCCGATTCTGCCAAAGCCGCACCTGTTCCCCTCGCTCCCATCGCCACCCCGATCTCAGATGCAGCCAAACTGGGCGCATCATTCACACCATCTCCTACCATCGCCACTTTGTCCCCTTGCCGAGACCACTCCCGTATCGCCTCCACCTTGTCCTCAGGATGCAGGCCAAACCGGTACTCTTTCAACCCTACCTGCTCCGCCACCAGTCGAGCCGCCGCCTCACGATCTCCCGTCAGCATGGTCACTTTCAATCCTTGGGCAAGTAACCACTCGAGTAATGGCCGACTCGATTGTCGAATCTCATCCTCCAGCAAGATTCTTCCACACAGACTGCCCGATCCGAAAAAGACCTCCGTTACCCCGGGCTTGGGTGCGGGCAAGGAATCCACCCACTGCGCCCCATTAAAAAAAGATCTCCTTCCAAGCCGACTCTCCTCTCCGCTCTCCGTTTTGCCTGTTAACCCACCCCCAGTCGCAGAAGAAAAGTCCTGTACTTCGGGAATCTGAAATCCTCGCCGACGCGCCTCTCGAACAATCGCCACGGAGACAGGGTGGAGCGACTGCACACCCAAACCAGCGGCACCCTGGAGTAAAGCATCCACAGCACCGTCCACAGCTTCTACGGCACGCACTTTCATCTCTCCCGTCGTTAATGTCCCTGTCTTGTCCAAAGCCACTCGTGTCACACCTCCCAACCGCTCGATCGGGCTACCACCTCGAAACAGAATCCCCCGCCGTGCCCCTGCAGCAATTCCCGCCAAAATTGCTGAGGGTATGGAAAGCACCAACGCACAGGGAGACGCCACCACCAACAAGGTCATTGTCTTATAAAAAGCTGGGCGCACATCCGCTTTGCCCCATCCCGCGAGACCCCACCATACAAAAAACATAATTGCACTTAAAGCGAGAATGGACTGCGTATAACGCGTGCCAAAACGATCTGTAAACCTTTGCGAAGGTGCTTTCTGTTCCTGGGCCTCCCGAATCAGCCTTAAGATGCCCTCTAACGCGCTCTCCTTCGCTCTACGCAGAACTCGCAGGTCCACCCGACCCCATAGGTTTAATGTTCCAGCCAAAACTGTGGAGCCGATCTCTTTAGACACCGCCGCAGACTCTCCCGTCAAACTCGACTCATCCGCACCACTCCTTCCCTCAATAACCTCTGCATCGACTGGAAAACCATCCCCGGGTCGAACTCTCACTTTCATTCCAGGCTCCAGCAAGTCCACCGCTACTTTCTCCTCCGTTCCGTCATCAAGAATTCGGATTGCCTCTCGAGGCGCCGCACGAAAAAGACCTGCTAACTCTCGCTCCGTTCGATACGCAGCCAGTTCCTCTAGGGCACCACTCAATGAAAAGAGAAACAGAAGAAGAGCTCCCTCATCCCAATGCCCTACACACGCCGCCCCTACCGCAACCGCCAACATCAAGAAGTGAATATCCAAAACACCCGATCTAATTTTATGCCAAACCTCCTCAGCCGTTTTCCATCCCCCCGCAATATAAGCCACCACGAATAAAGACTTTTCAATCCACCCGCCTGCCCACCAACCTGCCAAAGCAGCACCCCCGCACACCAGCGCTAAGCTCAGTGGAACTTTCCACTTTTTACCCGCTCCCACAACCGAAGGTAAGTGCCGAACATCTAGCTTCACCCCACGGAGTACTCTCCAAAACCATAACTTGGGTGCCGTAGGACAACTCTCTCTTTCCAAAATAATCTTTTCACTCTCTCTTCTCATCCGAACTCCCTCCCCCCAATCCCCTTGAAGCACTCTTCCACACTTTCCACACCGTGAGTCCCCCAACTCCCATCGGCAGACACTTTCCCCGCGCAAACGTCTGACCGCCTCAGCAAGTTGGGCGGCCCCCTTTTCTCCCGCCCCTGAGGCAGCCGTCGCGTAATCAATCTGACCTTCATGAAAAGACACGGAAACAGCACGCAGGTCTGCGGACTCTCCTAGCTCATGGGCGAGCAGGTCCAATCCGCAGTTCGGTGTTCCATGGTCGTGCACAGCCTTAGACTATCTATTCCCAATCCCCTTTGACCAACTTTCCTCAACCACTTGCCAAGGTTTTACCCCCTACTACTTTTAGAAAGTGCCTACGTCCCTTCCTGATCACCCTTTAACAACTCCAAAAGGTCAAAATCGTAAACCCCCCATCCCCACTACTCCTGAGGATCTCTCTTTCCTTTCGCGCCACCTCGGGCCCAATAAAATCACAGAAAAGCAGATGCTTGAGACCCTCGGGCTCACCTCCCTTGAGGAGCTTGTTCGGGCAACCCTACCCCAAGGACTAGCTTCCGCTCATCCTCCTCGCCTACCCGCTGCCCGTTCCGAAACGCGCGCTCTTGGCGCCCTTGAGGAAATGCTATCCAAAAACCTCCCATTCCGCTCTCTCATTGGTCTTGGCTATCACGGAACCATAACCCCTCCTGTCCTGCGTCGAGCCATCATGGAAGACCCCGGCTGGTACTCCTCTTACACCCCTTATCAACCCGAGATCTCTCAGGGCCGCTTAGAAGCCCTCCTCAACTATCAAACTATGATTCTCGAACTCACGGGCATGGAGATCGCAAATGCGTCACTCCTCGACGAAGGTACCGCTGCCGCAGAAGCCGCCTCCCTAGCCCAAGCAGCTGTTTCTGACAAAACGCGGAAAACAATCTGGCTAACCCCTGGCCTACACCCCTCGACAGCCTCTGTCGTCACGACACGTGCCGCCGCCTTAGGCTGGAAGGTGATCACATCGGAATCTTTTCCAGAAAAGGAAGCCGCTCACCTTTTTGCAGGTGTCGTGGCTTACCCAGAAAGCGATGGTCGTTTGGCCAACCCCCAAC
>Ga0214919_10008935_pt1 | contig 13035 bp, 12 predicted proteins | sample LL1503_MetaG_FD_177994 | JGI IMG/M metagenome (GOLD analysis project Ga0214919, IMG submission 177994) | Freshwater microbial communities from Lake Lanier, Atlanta, Georgia, United States - LL-1503 | ecosystem: Environmental > Aquatic > Freshwater > Lake | place: USA: Georgia | collected...
CAACTTACGCCTGGCAAGGCCGCCGACGTCGCGGCGTTTCCCTTGCGCCGCCTGTCGCTCGCGGGCGCCGTGCTCGACCCGTTGGGCGCGTTGCTGATGGCCGGTAGTGATCCCTACGCCTCGCTCACCATCGTCAACGGCAGGATTCGCGTGCGCGACGGCCATATGGTGGATGTGGACGAAATGCGCGCCTTCGAAGGCGCCAATGCGGCAGCGAGCCGCCTCATTGACGCGGCGCAAAAGCGCACCGGCCTCGATTTCAGCCGCCACGCGTAAGTTTTGGGGTTAATCGAGCCCGGGTGGGCAGGCCGCGCCGCAGCTGTGGTGTCTGGCGGTCACGCGGATCCTTATCGGCGCTGCGCTATACGCTGGAAACCCCCGTCTGAAGCGGCTTTCCAGCCGGTCAGCGTTTCGGCGCCATGCGCGCCAGACGCGCTTCCAGCCGCGCCACATCGTCACGCAAGGTCTCGACGTCAAGGCTGAAGCGTGCCACTTCTTCGGGGCGCGCGAGCAGCGGCTGTTCCTCGGTCCAGTACTCGGCAAGGTTCTCACCGGTGCGCAGCAGCGCGTCTTTTTGCCACGCGAAAAAATCGCGCGCGGTGTTGGCGATGCGGTGTGCCGCGATGTCGCCCACCAGGCGCGACAAGTCGTCCTCGAAATCCCACTTTAGGTTGCGGAACAAGAATTGCACCGTGCTGGCGAGGTCGGCGTTGCCGCTGATCTCGACATGCTGTAACAGCGCATCGCTGCCACTGAGCAGGTGCGGCAGCGCCCCCGGCTTGATGGTGAGCGTGAGATCGAAGGTGTCATCGACGCCGGCTGCGGCCACCATACCCTCGGCGCCGACGGCAAGGCGCAGTTCGGGTAGCGGCGCGGCGCGAAACAGTACGCGCTTGCCGGCAAAGGGCTTGAGCCGGTCGCGCGCCCAGTCCTCGCCTTGCAGCAGGTGATTGAGGGCGTGTACGGCCGGCTGTGCATACAGCGGCGGTGACTTGCTCGATGCGGAGTCCATGCTTGCAATTATCGTCCAGCTTGGCGAGGCGCGCAGGCATGCAGCACCGGGTCGGCTCGGGTAAGCTGCCAGGCAGGGCGATACCCGGCCGGGCAGAGCGGGCGCGCCGAGAACACTTTATCAAGGAGGAATCATGAAACCAGGCCTAAATTTTTTCAGTGGGCGGGTGTTGTTACTCGCGTCCTTTGCGTTTGCACTTGCCATCGCCGCCGGCTGCGCGCAACAAGCCCAGCGTATTGAAGGCGCCGCCGCCGGTTCGGGCGGACCGCGGTACGCCGTCGATCCCTACTGGCCCAAGCCGTTGCCCAACAACTGGATCCTCGGACAGGTTGCCGGTATCGCCACCGACAGCCGCGACCACATCTGGGTGATTCACCGTCCGCGCACGGCCACCGAGGATGAGCGCGGGGCCACTCTGAATCCGCCGCGTTCCAAGTGCTGTATTCCCGCGCCTGCGGTGCTCGAGTTTGATGCCGCAGGCAACATGCTGCGCGCCTGGGGCGGCCCCGGTGCCGGGTACGAGTGGCCCAAGAACGAGCACGGCATTTACGTCGACCCCAAGGGCAATGTCTGGATCGGCGGTAATGACAATACCGACCATCAACTCCTGAAGTTCACCGCCGAGGGTAAGTTCCTGCTGCAGATCGGTCGCGCCGGTGCGAGCAAGGGCAGTAATGCCACCGACCAGTTGGGCCGACCGGCCCACATGGAGCTGGATGTCGCGGCCAACGAGTTATTCGTTGCCGACGGGTACCTCAACAAGCGCGTCATCGTGTTTGACGCCGACAGCGGCGCGTATAAGCGGCACTGGGGCGCCTATGGCAACAAGCCCGACGATGCCAAGCTGCCCTTTTACAACACCGAGTCGCCCCAGTTCGCCAACCCGGTGCATTGTGTGCGCCAGACGCGCGACGGTTTGTTGTACGTGTGCGACCGTGCCAACAACCGCATCCAGGTGTTCCGCAAAAACGGTCAGTTCGTGCGCCAGTTCACCCTCGAACCCAAGACCCTGGGCTCGGGCTCGGCCTGGGACCTGATCCCGACCGAGGATGCGGCGCAAAAATACCTGCTGGTCGCCGATGGCAGCAACAACGAAGTGCACATCATGGTGCGCGAGACCGGCGAGAAAATCGGTTCCTTCGGCCGTAACGGCCGTAACGCCGGTGACTTTCACTGGGTTCACAACATTGCCATCGACACACAGGGCAGCGTGTACACGTCCGAGGTGGATACAGGCAAGCGGGCGCAGCGCTTCAGGAAGGTGCAGTAGGCGTTACGCGACGCAAGTCGCCGTCGTACTCTCTCTCCGTTGACGGGGTACTTCGGTCCCCGGAAGGCAGAGCGCAGGAGAGGGGAGGAAAGCAGGCCGACCGCTTGTCGCATCGCAACCCATCCAATTCAGAGCCGTTACACTCAAGCCCTTGGCCGGGTTGTTCGCCCCCGTCAATCTTTATAAAGGACTTTTCCAGATGACATCTGTTTTGAAACGGGCGTTGCTGGCCTTTGCTGTATGTGCATGGGCCGCTTTGCCGGCGATTGCGCAGACTTACCCGGAAAAATCCATTCGCATCATTGTCCCGTTCAGCCCGGGCGGGGGCACGGATACCTTTGGCAGGATCGTCGCGCAAAAACTGCAGGAGCGTCTGGGTCAATCGGTCTTGGTTGAGAACCGGCCCGGCGCCGGCGGAAACATCGGTGCGGATGCAGTGGCCAAGGCGAGCCCCGACGGTTACACGCTGCTGCTGGCGCAGGACAGTCTCGCAATTGTTCCCTGGCTGTCTAAGGCATTGCCCTTTGATCCGATTAAGGACTTTGCACCCATAGGCGTGGGCGTGTTCATGCCGATGATGCTGGTGTCGGCCAACAACCTTCCCGTCACCTCACTCTCCGATTTGATCACTTATGCAAAGGCCAACCCGGGCAAGCTCGCTTACGGCACACCCGGGGCGGGCACGGCGCATCACCTGAATTTCGAACTGTTCCTGTCCCGCATCGGCGCGACAATGGTTCACGTGCCGTACAAGGGCGCGGCGCCGATGACGGCGGACCTGGTGTCGGGCAACCTGCAGGTGGCGTTCAGCGCGCTCAGTTCAGCAATGCCGCTCGTTGCCGGTGGCAAGATGCGCGTGCTGGCGGTGGCGGATCAGGACCGTGTGCCGCAGTTGCGTGATGTACCGGCGATCAACGAGACGCTGCCCGGGTACACCGCACACGTCTGGTTCGGCCTGATGGCGCCGGCCAGAACGCCGGCGACCATCACCAACAAACTCTCGGAGGAATTGCGGACCATCATGAATCTGCCCGATGTGCGTGAGCGGCTGGGCAGCCTCGGTTACCAGGTCAAACCGACCACGCCGGCACAAATGATCCGGCTTATGGTCGACGAGTACGAAAAATGGGGGCGGGTGATCAAGGCTGCAGGAATCAAACCCGAATGAGCGGAGGGTAGTGATGGAAAACGAAATGGCCGGCAAGGGTGTCCGCGACGGACGCAAGGGCGTGATCGAATTGGTGCCAGAAGGCGTTGCCTACCCGCCAAAATTCGGCAGTCCGACCGCGCTGGGTGTGCGTGCCGGGGATTTCATTTTTATCTCCGGCATGATCGCCTGGAACGCCGAACGTAAAATCGTCGGTGTCGGTGATTGCCGCACCCAGACGCGGCAGGCGCTGCACAACATGCAGGTCACGCTCGAACAAGGCGGCGCGTCGCTGCTCGATATTGTAAAAATAAGCTTCTACCTGACGGACATCCGCCAAAAGGCGGAGATATGGGAAGAACGCAAAGTCATTTTCGGCAACGCGCGGCCGGCGTCCACGCTGGTGGAGGTGAGTCATCTGGTTGATCCGCAGGCCTTGCTGGAGATTGATGCGGTGGCTTACGCGCCGCTGAAGTAGCCGTGGGCGCCGGAAATTTTCGGCGAATTTCCCGTCTCAACCCGCCTGGCGTGGCTTTCCAGCCGAGGGCTGTATAGCGCGATCGCGCTGCCTAAGTCGGCAACACCGCCCTCGCCTTGGCAAATATCAGCGCAGTATCCAGCGTTTCCATGAACTCATTGACGTGGACCGACTTGGTCAGGTAGCGGGAAAAGCCGGCTTCCATGCCCCGTTCAATGTCGCGCGCCATGGCATTGGCGCTAAGGGCGATGACCGGGATGTGCGCCGTTGCCCGGTCGGCCGCGAGTATTTCCAGTGCGTTGAGCCCGCTGATGCCCGGCAGGTTGATGATGATTTGCTGGACGCGCGTGCGGTCCGCCGTGACGAAATAGCCGAGCATGCGTGTGGTTTTGCCAAGTTTGTGCGCTGGCACACGGACGCCGGTGGCTATTGCGCATTCGCCGGACAGGATCCGTGATTTCGCCCAAACAACCCACTCAAACAAAAAGGCCGCCCGGAGGCGGCCTTTTTGACTACAGAAAAACGCTGCTCAGGCTGCTGCGACCTGCTGGATTCCGGCAAGCGTCCATCCGGATCCGCCCGATACCGGCTTTTGCAGGTTCCAGACTTCCTCGAAGGGTGCGGCAATCGTTTCGCCGTCGTCTTTGATCATGCCGGCGAAGCGCACGCTGGCGACGTGCATCGCGTTCTCGGTGACGACCTCAAGCAGGTCGGCGGCGAGGGTGACGACCTCAGTGCGTTGCTTTGCGCCAAAGCGCGAGTCGATTTGTGACTTGAACATCGTGAACATCTCGTCGGTGCTCATGTCGCGCAGCGTCTCGAGGTCGCCGGTGTCATTGGCTTGTTGCAGGTTCATGAAGGATAGTTTGGCTTGCTTCACAAAACCGGCGGCGTCAAAGCCGGCGGGAATGTTGGGCTGGAACTGGCTGCGGAAGTCAGGACCGCCTGTGCCGGCGTTACCGGTCATTTGCGACGGCGGCGGCGCGGCCACGGTCTCCTGGCCCATCATGTTGTAGTTGCTTGGGCCGCCTGCCGGTTGCATTGGCGCGCGTGACTTCATGAAGAAGCGCATGGCCAGCATCACGGCGCCGAAGGCGAGCAGGCCCATCAGCAGCGCGCTCAGGATGCCGCCCATTCCACCCAGTCCGCCCATACCACCTTGCGAGAACAGGTAGCCTAGGCCAACACCGGCGGCGAGGCCGGCAAGGGGGCCGAGCCAGCGGTTGCCGGCAGGTGCGGCTGCGGGTGCCGCGGCCGGGGTCGCGGGTGCGGCGGCGCTCTGTGCCGGAGTAGCGGACTTTTGCGGCGTGGCGCTCTGGCGCTGCATGCCTGTGCTGCTGCCGCCGCCAAGGCGTTTGGCCGCTTCGGCGTCGATGGGGGCGAGACCGATACCCACCATTACGGTAAGCGCGATCATGATCCAAGTTTTCATTTCGTTTCCTCTTCTTTCAGTAAGTGCTTTTATATACTGGTTTTGTGTTGCGGTTTGATGATTGTTTTCACCAGTTCACGGTGACTAAGGGTCTTCACGGTGTTTCCTTCTTCAACAATCAGTATTTAGTATTTGAAGCCACGATGCAGCGCCACCACTCCAGCGCTCAAATCATTGTATCTGACATCTTCCAGCCCTACTCGTTCCATCATTAACTTTAATGTTTCTTGGTCTGGGTGCATGCGGATCGATTCGGCGAGGTAGCGGTAGCTGTCGGCATCGCCGGCGATTTTGCTGCCCAGCCAGGGCAGGGCGGTAAAGGAGTACCAGTCGTAGGCCTTTTCCAGCGGTTTCCAGACTTTGGAGAACTCCAGCACCAGCAGGCGGCCGCCGGGGCGCAGCACGCGTGTCATTTCGGCCAGCGCAGCCTCTTTGTGCGTCATGTTGCGCAGGCCGAAGGCGACGCTGACACAGTCAAAGTAATTGTCGGGGAATGGCAGGTGCTCGGCGTCGCATTGCACCGCCGGGGCAATCACGCCATCGTCGATCATGCGGTTGCGGCCGACGGCGAGCATGCTGCCGTTGATGTCGGTGAGCCAGACCTGCCCGGTGGCGCCGGCGCGCCTGGCAAAGGCGCGCGACAGGTCGCCCGAACCGCCGGCCACATCGAGCACGCGGCTGCCTTCGCGCACGCCGCTCTGCGCCACGGCCTGCGCCTTCCATAGCCGGTGCAGACCGCCGGACATCATGTCGTTCATGAGGTCGTACTTGCCCGCGACCGAGTCAAAGACTTCGGCGACCTTTTTCGCCTTGTCTTGTTCGTCCACGGTTTTAAAACCGAAATGGGTCTGCCCGGACATGGTTTGGTCTGCCGCTTGGCCGGGTTATTTGCATCCGGCACTGGCGCCGGCGCTGGTGCTATCGACTTCGCGGCTGGCACCGGCTTGTTCGAGGCGCTTGAGGTATTGTTGCCACAAGCTGTCCTGATTGGTGCCCAATTCGTACAGATAGTCCCAGGAGTAAATGCCGGTGGCGTGGCCGTCGGAGAAGGTCGGTTGCACGGCATAGCTGCCGACCGGATCGAGCGCGTTGATGCCGACCTTGATCTTGCCCGTCTGCAGCACTTCCTGGCCGGGGCCGTGGCCGCGCACTTCGGCCGAAGGCGAGTGCACGCGCAGGAATTCGTAGCCCAGCCGAAAGTTTTTACCGTCGGGAAAGGCGATTTCCATCACTTTTGACGCCTGATGTAGTTTGATTTCAGTTGGAATCGGCGAATCTTTGACCAAACCGGCCATTTAATGCCCCTAAAGCGTGTTTTCAAGCGCCTATCATAGCGTGATCTGCCTCCGCGACACGGCCTCACATTGAGCTTGTCCGCCATATCGGCAAGAGGGAGTGAGCCGGATAAAAAATCTCGACGATGTAACATGAGTGTCATGTGCGTTTCGTAGAATTGTCACAAGCTAATAACCGGATTCTCATTTCCCTATGTCTGCCAATATTCTGGTGGTTGAAGACGAACCCGCGATACAGGAACTGATTGCGCTCAACCTGGAGCACGCCGGCCATAGGGTGCTGCGCGCCAAGGATGCCGAACACGCCCAGAATCTGGTGCGCCATGCCCTGCCCGACCTGGTGTTGCTCGACTGGATGTTGCCGGGGCAATCGGGTGTCATGTTCGCGCGTGCCTTGCGTGAGGATGAGCGCACCAAGTCCATCCCCATCATCATGCTGACCGCACGCGGCACCGAGCAGGACAAGGTGGCGGGTCTGGAGTGCGGCGCCGATGATTTTGTTACCAAGCCGTTTTCGCCACGCGAACTTCTCGCGCGCATCAAAGCGGTGTTGCGCCGGCGTGCACCGCAACTGACCGACGAGCCGGTTGAAATTGCCGGGCTCAAGTTGAATCCGGGCACACACCGCGTCAGTGGCGGCGGCACGGCTCTGGATCTTGGTCCGACAGAGTTTCGATTGCTGCATTTTTTGATGACCCACACCGAGCGCGTGCACAGCCGCGCGCAGCTGCTCGACCATGTCTGGGGCGACCATGTGTTTGTCGAGGAGCGCACGGTGGACGTGCATATCCGGCGCCTGCGAAAATCCCTTGAGCCGAGCGGACATGACCGCCTGGTGCAGACGGTCAGGGGTACCGGCTACCGTCTGGCCGACGGCGATTGACCGCGTCCATGCGGCGTAAAATGGCCGGCATGACCGGCCATTTTTCTTTTGCAGCGCGGATACGTGCGCACCTGTTGCGCCGGCGTGTCCGGCGCCCGCGACTATGAACACGATCTGGCTGCGCACGCTGGCGATGCTGGCTGTTACGCTTGTCGCGGCACTGCTTGCCTGGCACACGCTCGGGCATTTGCCGGCCTTGGTGATTGTGGTGCTGGGCCTTGGCCTGCTGCTGACGCGGCACATCGTGAACCTGCGCGCGCTGGTGAATTGGCTCAAGGATCCGCAGTTGCTGCCGGTGCCGCAGGGCAGCGGTGCGTGGGAGCGGGTGTTCACCGCGCTTTACAAGTTTGTGCGCGCGTCCGACCAGCAGCAGCAGCGTTTGACCGGCACGCTGGCGCGTTTTCGCAAGGCTTTCCAGGCCCTGCCCGATGGCGTGATCGTGCTTGACGCCGACGACCGCATCGAGTGGTGCAACCCGATCGCCGCGCGTGATTACAGCCTCAACATCGCAAAAGACGCCGGCCAGCCCATCGTTAATCTGGTGCGCCAGCCCGATTTTGTTGCCTATATGCAGGCCGGTGATTTTACCGAGCCGCTGGTGATGCGGCTGCAGCGCGGCGAGGCGCTGGTGTTTTCGGTGCGCGCGGTGCCCTATGGCCAGGACCAGAAGCTGCTGCTCTCGCGTGACATCACACAGGTGGAGAAGCTTGAGATCATGCGGCGCGATTTTGTTGCCAACGTGTCGCACGAACTGCGGACCCCGATCACCGTCGTGAGCGGTTTTCTCGAGACGCTTGCCGACGGCAAGGTGCGACTCGACGAGGCGCGCGGCATGCACGTTATCGGCATCATGCGCGAGCAAAGCGAGCGCATGCAGCGCCTGATCGAGGACTTGCTCACCTTGTCGGCGCTAGAGTCGAGCTCGTCGCCGGCGAGCGAGGCGCCGATCAACATGACGCGGCTGCTCGATTCACTGGTCGAGGAGGCGCGCGCGCTTTCAGCCGGCCGGCACGGCATCGTCGTTGATGCGGCGGCGCCCGACTGGCTCGATGGCAATGAAACGGAGTTGCGTTCGGCCTTTGCCAACCTGATCAGCAACGCCATCCGCTATACGCCCGATGGCGGGGCGATCCATCTGGCCTGGGAGCGGCGTGCGGACGAGGCAATTTTTTCCGTGCGCGACAGCGGCATAGGCATAGACCCGCGCCATATTCCGCGCCTGACCGAGCGCTTTTATCGCGTTGATTCGAGCCGTTCGCGCGAAACCGGCGGCACCGGGCTTGGTCTTGCCATTGTCAAACATGTGTTGACACGTCATCAGGCGGTGCTGGAAATTCGCAGCGTCGCCGGTGAGGGCTCGACGTTCTCGGCGTTGTTTTCGGCGCGGCGTGTCAGGGCTGATGCGCCGGCCGGTGCTCCGCTTAGCGCCGCGCGGTGAAGTTGGCGCGATCGTAATCGCTGCCACGGCCGAGCAAGCCGAACAGGCTCACCACAAACGATTTCTCAGCGAGGTGTAATTCGATTTCGCGGCTGTTCTGGTACCAGCCCGCGGGTAACACCAGGCTGGGCGCGAGGCCGGGCGCGACCGGCAACAAAAACGCCTGCGAAAAAGGCGTCTTGTGCGCCGGGTCTGCGGGTTTGATGCGCAGCATGCAGGCACGGGCGATGCCGGGCAGGGCGTGCGCACCGATTTCGACGCTGTTGTCGTGCCCGGCCACCAGCCAGCGCACTTCGGCGAGAATCAGGTGTTTTGCACCCTGCGGCCGCAACGCCACCAGTTGCCGGTGCTGCAGTCGGGCGCCTGCGCCCTTGCGGCGCATTCTGAATCCGGTCGCGCTCTCATCCAAGGTTTCCCATTGCTCGAGCATCGGCGCCGCCTGCCGGGCAGCGGCCTTCTCGGCCGTCCCCGGCGCATGTTGAAAGATATGCAAGTGCTCGGCATCGCGGCGCGAATAGTCCCACTGTGTGAGGCCGGATTGGAAAGGTTTCCCGCTAAGGGCGAAGTGGATGGCGGTAAAGCCGCTTATCAGTTCGGTCGGGGCCATTTGCAGCCGGCGCGGGAATTGCCGCGCCTTGGGCGCCTCGGTCCAGGCCTGTACTATCTGCGACAGCAACTCCCCGCAGGCGGGCTGCACGCAATCGATGCCAAGTCCGATCTCAGCGGGGAACGCGCCCTCAGCGAGCAGTCGCTGACGGCGCTTGAGGCTGCGCGCCAGTTCGGACATGTCGAGATAGCGAAGCGAGGTGTTGGACCCGGATAGGGGGGCACCGACCCATTGCGGGCCGTCGCTTGCGCTCATATCGATGCAGTTTGCACCATGGTGTTCGACGGATGTGGTGATGCGCGGTTTGTGTGACCAGCGGTAGGCCCAGCGGCGCGTGAACATGAATTCGCGGCTGGACAGGCGGTATGGCTGCGCAAGCTGTAGCAGCATCGGGCGCAAGTAAGTCGAGGTGCAGGTTCTTACCGCGCCGGCGCTCAAGCCGACATTGAGATTGGCAAAGCCACGCGTTTCGGCGGTGGTGTGGAGCTCGTGCATCAACTGCCACAGGTCGGGATCGACTTCACGGCGTGCCAGCCAGAACGTGGCGAGCAGTTCACCGGTGGCTTCGATCGAGCGCTGGCAGAGTAAGGCCAGGCGGCCCGACAGTTCCGGATGCGTGTCTTTGAGTGCGGCGCGAAAAAGCCGGCGGTAGCCGCGCATTACGGCGCGCCACAAATCGTAGCTTTGCTCGAATGCGGTGTTTTCCAGATGGCCGAGCGGCAGCGCTTTGGCGAGGAATTTTTTCGCCAGTTCCTCCTGGGCGGAGGCTAGCGGTTTGCGCAGGCGCTCGAGGATGTCGAGGTAGGCGGGGTGTCGCGGTGGAGCCTCTTCCAGCGCCTCGATTAGCAGGGTGAGTTCATGGCAGGCCTGACGCGGGTCGGACAGGTAGGCTTTGGCCAGCCAATCCTCGCAACTCTTGAGGTCGGATAGTAGGGGTCGGCTTGCGGGGAGGAAATCGCTTTGGTTCATGGCGCCTCCAGAGCCCGGGAGCGGGCTGGGAAAAAGATGACATCAGGCTTGTGACACCCGGTCGTCAACATTATGACGAAGTCATATTGCCGCTTTGGCAGGGGTGCGGCGAGGAACTATTTGGCAATTCGGCGGTAAATGGGAGCTTCGGGCCTGAACGGGACGCGCGGTGTGCCGTAGCGGGAATTACGCGCCGGGTTTCGCGTCCCGGCCAATGGGCGGGTATTTACTTCACCTCGAAGGAGACACGCTCGAAGTCGACGCCGCGTTCAAGCAGGGTCGTCAGCATGACCTCCTGTGGCGCTTCGTGCCATACCTCAATGACGCGCTTGGCGCGAAACCATCCGCTTGGCAGTAGCAATGAAGCGGGCGAGCGCAGCGCCGTCACTTCGGGCAGGGCGAGGGCGGGAACGAATTTTTCAGCAGCGGCGTTGATGCCGGTGGGTTTGACGGCGACCGCCTGCGGCACGCCCGGTATGATGCGGACGCCCGCTGTGATATTCATTTCACGCGTTGACAGCAGCCGGCGCACGGCGCAAAGCATGAAGTGCCGGCTGTTGCCCGGACGTATGCCCACCAGTTGTCCTTGTGTGAACCGCATGCCCGGTTTGTCGGCGGCGCGCATCATGCGCAGTCCGGTCAGGCTTTCGTCGAGCAGCGTCCACAATTCCACGGCGTAGCCATGAATCTGGCTGTAATCGTTTTCTGCACGCGTGGCGATGCGGCCGAAGGTGGCGATTTCCTGGCGCTCTTTGGAGCTCAGTTCCCTGATGCTGCCCGGTTGCTTGAAGGGCAGACCAGATATGTAGTGGTGAATGCCGGCGATGCTGCAGGCGACTTGAGCCGGGGTGGAGGCGCTGCTGCGCGCCTGATCCCGGGCGTTGTTTGGTTCGCACCATTGCCGGTATAGCAGCAGCAGGGTCTTCTCGCAAAATGGCTGTACGCAATCGTCGCCGAGTTTAAGGCTTTGCGGAGTTTCGCCTTTGCGCAGCAGCATAATGCGGTTTTTCAGGCTGGTGGCCAGGCCGTCCATGCTCAGGTAGCGTGCGTGCGCACCGGACACCGCGGACACCGGCGTGCGCGAGGCGCCGGCCGAGCCTGCGAGGTTGACGCTGAGCTGCGGCAGCCCGGATATTTTTGCCTCCGTGCTGACGGTGACTTTTTCCGTCCAGCGTTCCAGCCATTTGGCGATCATTGTGATCTGGCGCGGTGACTGTTCGTTCGGGGTGGCGAGGTTAAGTAGCAGCATCTTCAGCCAGGTCTGTTTCGGCGTCGTGAGGGTGGTGGCCTGGCCGAAGGGGTCGGAGACTGCGATCTGCTCGAGGCCGCGTTCCTCTGCGAAGACGTAGAGGGCATGCGCCAGCTGCCAGTCATCCGGTTCGAGGTCCTGGCAGGCCTTGTAGTACTCGTTTAGTTTTTGTGCCACGCAGTCAAGCGCACGCTGGCAGGAAATCGCGCCCTCACCGATGAGTTCGCCCGCGGCTATCGCTTCGAGACAGTGCTGGTAGCCCTGGCCGAGTGCGTCCCACAGCGCGGTGACATTGAGGAATATCTCGCGCTCGTGTTTGGCCAGTGGTATCGCGCGAGCCGAGAATTTTTTGGCCAGTTCGGCCTGGACAAAAAATATCGGCTCACGCAACAGTTCGAGAATTTTCAGCCGGACGCTTGCCGCCAGCGCGAAGGTGTTCAGTTCCTCCAGATGTGCGAGCAGCGCGCCCTGCGCCGGTGCGACGTTGATAAGGGGAAGGGTCTGCAGCCACACCGAACAGCTTTGCGCGTCGGTGAAGCCGGGCTTGTTATCGGGGCTGGTGGCGGGAAGATTGAAAAAGCGCATGTCAGTTTGGGCGCAAAGTTTGCCGCGCACCATCGGGCTTGCGCCGCGGGAACGCTTTGACTGTCACTTTGCTCATCCCCATGAACTGGATTTTTGCCCCCGACCCCGCTCGCGCGCGGGCACGAATCAAATCTTCACCAAGAAAGCATAGCAGAGAGCAGTCTAGAGTAGCACCCGTTCGATGCCACCGTTGTTGGCCGTTTCGACGTATTCGCGCATCCAGTCCGGGCCAAGCACGTTTTTGGCGATTTCGACCACGATGTAATCGGCGCTTACACCGGTGTCATCCGAGTAGCGGGCGAGGCCTTGCAGGCAGGACGGGCAGGACGTGAGGATTTTCACCTCGCCGGTGAAAACATCGTCGCGGTTTGTGCCCGGTGCAGATGCGGGCGCCGCCCGCAAAGCCGCCACGCCCTTGCGCATTTCTTCTTCTTTGCGGTAGCGAATCTGCGTAGAGATGTCCGGGCGCGTCACCGCCAGCGTGCCCGACTCGCCGCAGCAGCGCTCGTTCTGCTGCACGCCACCGCCCATCAACTGGTTGACGACCTTCATCGGCTGGTGCGTCTTCATCGGCGTGTGGCAGGGGTCGTGATACATGTAGCGCACGCCGGCGACGCCCGCGAGCTTGACGTCTTTTTCCATCAGGTACTCGTGGATGTCCAGCAGGCGG
>Ga0214919_10008937_pt1 | contig 13033 bp, 4 predicted proteins | sample LL1503_MetaG_FD_177994 | JGI IMG/M metagenome (GOLD analysis project Ga0214919, IMG submission 177994) | Freshwater microbial communities from Lake Lanier, Atlanta, Georgia, United States - LL-1503 | ecosystem: Environmental > Aquatic > Freshwater > Lake | place: USA: Georgia | collected 2015-03-15
CCGGAAGCACCACCTCGGTATCCGCCATTGATCCACGCACCCAACAAGGCATCGTGGTTCCCTTTGGCCTGAGCCCGGATGGAAATTCTTGGGTTGATCCCCGAGGAGTCAATGTGACCACTGCCGGAATGCCGGAGAAAGAAATTCGTCTGGGAGCCAAAGTGATTAACCAAGAGACGAATTCCCAAATCGACTTGCGAGGAGGCGGGGATTTGCTGGCCTATCGCTGGATTTCTGGTCCCGGTGGGAGCGCGGATATTCTTGGCACACCCTCGCCTTTCAGTTCCAGTTCTGAGTATTCCTCCGCCGAATTGGTTTCGTATAACGGGAAAACCTACTCCTCACGTATGGCCCTGGACCCCACAGATTTCAATGGCAAACTGCCAACTCCGGGTAAAACCGTCTATTGGTTGGAAATTCCTGATTCCTATGCTATTATCCCCGGATTTGACGCGGGATTCGCTCCCTACAATCCATTCAACTCAGGCAGCAATGCCGGTTCCTTGGGCGGTGATCCCGGATATGTCTCGAGCTTGAAAATCGGCGACCAAGTGGTTTTGGATCAAAATCCTGCCTTGGCTGCAGGCTCTTATACACTTCTTCCCAGACGCTACGGAGTTATGCCGGGAGCTTATCTCGTGACTCCTGTATCAGGAATCCCATTGATATCTCAAACTCTTGAGGGTGCCGCTTATACTTCGGGATATCGTGCGAACACTTTTTCAACGACTGTCCTTGAGCCATCTTTGCGCTCCAATTTTGAAATTCTGCCCCCTGCTGTTCTTGCCGGACGAGCTGAATACCAAACCTATTTTGCAAATTCCTTTCTGCCTGAAGCGGCGAATGCATTGCGCGCAGTCCTAAGCCAACCGCTTCCGCGCGATGCGGCCTCCCTCGCTATCCAAGGTTTGAACTCCATGGTGCTTCGTGGAAATGTCCTCACCCAGAGTCCAGCTGGTCTTGGAGCAAATATCGACATCAGCTCGGAGGGGGCGATCACGATCGGAGGACCTACCACGGTAGCGGATGGCGTTTTGATCGATGCTGCCCAACTGAACTCCTGGGGAGCCGCAAGCCTCCTCATCGGCGGTCTGCGGCGGAGCACCACAACGGGAACAGTCGTGGATGTGAATGCCGACTCCCTCACCCTCGCCGGCTCCCTTAAAGGATCCGACCTGATCTTAGTATCCAAATCCTCCCTGACTATGGAAGATCGTTCCTCCCTGAATTCCAACGGGGCTCCCACCATTTCCTCCGGGAAAATCTCGATCGATAGCCCTGGAACGCTCGTCCGCGTCAGCTCGGATGCTGGCGCCGACTTCGCCCGCACCAGCACGGCGGGCAAGAATGAATCGGCCCTGTCTCTCGTAGGCAGCGCCTCGATTTCCGGGGCCGGGGTGATTCTTGATTCCACAAAATCAGCAGCCATTTCTCCCCTCGCAACGATCTCTGCCCAAAGTCTCTCACTGGGCAGCCAAAAAGTTGTCCTCGATTTCGCTGGCACATCGAAAGATTCCAACGCCCTTGTCGTGAGCGGTAAACTTCTCTTAGACCTATCCTCCGTTCAAAACTTAAAATTGAACAGCTATTCGAGTATCGACTTTAACGGATCAGGCACTCTCGGTTCTCAGAATCTGAAAAACCTCTCGTTCCATGCGGCTGGAATTCACGGCATCAGTTCTTATGTGACCCTGAAAGCGAACAAACTTTCGTTTTCAAACCCTCTGAATTCCGAATTCGCTCCGACAGAACTGGGAAGCATTTTGGTGGCAGATACCTCCCAACTGGATTTGGGATCAGGTGCCTTCCGTCTTGCGGGTTTCAATACCGCCATCTTGCAGGCCACCAATGGCGTGTTGGCATCCACAAGCGGTGCATTGCAGTCAGAAGGAACGCTCATCATTGAAGCTCCTGCCATTGCTGCCAGCCGTCTCACAAATTATGAGATTTCCGCTTCCAGTGATCTGCTGCTGAACAAGTCGGAATCCACCGCTACTGTATCCAGTGAACTCGGCGCGACCCTTTCCTTCATCGGCTCCTCGGTAGCTGTCAACTCCAATATTTCTTTGCCGAGCGGCGGGCTGAAAATTCAGGCCAAAACCGGAGATGTCACCATTGGTTCGAAGTTGAGTGTGGATGGTTCGGCCCAAACCTACTACGACACCACGCGCTATGCCGACGCCGGTTCGATGACAATCCAGTCCGACAAGGGCAACATTGTTTTGTCAGAATCCAGCGTTCTTTCAGCCTCGGGAGCAAATGCTGGCGGCCATGCCGGATTGCTCCAAGTGGGCGCCAGCGAAGGAGAGTTTCAAAATTCCGGGACACTCCTTGGCAAAGCCGCCAACGGCTATGATGGTGGATCGTTCCAACTGGATGTCAAAGCCCTCTCGAATTTTGCCTTGATTAACACACCTCTCGAAGACGGTGGTTTCTCCACTTCCAGAAACTTCCGCATCCGCACCGGAGATGTTGCTATCAATCAGGATGTGAACGCCCACGCCTTCGAACTCGCGGCTGACGATGGAAGTATCACCGTCTCCAAAAAAATCGATGCCTCTGGCCAGACTGGCGGCCGAATAGCTCTTTCGGCCACTGGTAGCTTGACACTCGCCGAGGGATCAAAACTTTCCGTGGCTGCAAAAGATTTCAATTCCGCCGGCAAGGGTGGTGAGATTTTCCTCGCAGCGGGTTCCCAGCAAAATGGAGTCGTTGATCCCGATGCCCTTCTCAATCTCAATGCGGGCGCGCTCGATCTTTCAGTCGCATCCTACAAGGCCGGTCACTTTGACCAACCCGGGAGCAGCGCGTTTGAAGGAAAATTCCAAGGCCTACTCCACTTGCGCGCCCCGCAGTCTGATTCAGCCATACAAATCGCCCCGATCGCCAGCACCATCAATGGAGCCTCCGCCATAGTAGCCGAGGGATATCAACTATACGACATTACAGACAGCAAAGGCGTCATGAACATCGCCCTCCGAGATCAAATCAACTTGGACGCTTCCGATTTCATGGTTCATGAGAGCGACATTACCACAGCACTCTTCGGTGATTCCACTCCTGCCAACTTCGTCCTCGCTCCCGGCGTCGAAATCATCAACCGAGACGGCGACTTGACACTTGGCCTCGCCAGCCCGACAGGCATCGATGACATCGAAGGAAAAAGCGCCGCCGATTGGGATCTCTCCAAGATGCGCTACGGCAGCAAAAACTCCCCCGGCTTCCTAACCCTCCGCGCCTCGGAGAATGTCTTTTTTAATAATTCCCTGAGCGACGGGTTCACCTCGGTGGCAACCGATGACCCAACGGTCTTCACCAACGGGCTTTCTTACGATGCCAACGGCCACTCCACATTGTGGCTTGCCCAGTTGCAGACCATCAATTCCGACCTTCCAACAAATGTCCAATCTTGGTCCTACACCATCTCGGCTGGAGCCGACTTGGCAGCCGCTTCTTCGAGCGCGCTGCTGGCAGCCACCAGCCTGATCGGTGAAACAGGTTCCGTCCTCGTAGGCGAATTTTACCCGGCAAAACCAAACTCCAGTGATGGATCCGACGACCAGACGATCGCCGCCGCCGGTCAACTGGGCATAACCGCAAACAGCCTGCGGATTAACCTCACGGAAATCGACGAAACGATCTATCGCGTGGATGCTGATGGCAATTATGTGACTGATGAAGAGGGGAACTTTATCATCGACTATGAAGGCACTGGGCTTCTCAAAGACCTCGGCACACGCTACGAAGTCGTCCGCACCGGCACGGGCGACATCCGCGTGAATGCCGCCCGCGATGTTCAACTCCGCAACCAATTCGCCACCATCTACACCGCAGGCGTTGCGATTCCCGAGCCGACAAAAGTTTTCTCGGACGGAGACTTTGTTGTTCCCTTGGTCAATTTCGAACCCGCCTTGCATCCAGAACAGCCCGGCTTCGGTGCCCCGTCGCAGATTTTTAATCCCCAATGGGCCATGGCTGGAGGAAATCTCAAAATCTCGGCTGCAAATGATATTTCTCGTGTGACGCAATTCACAAATGCAGAGGGCACAACAACGACTATTTACGACTCCAGCCACCAAATAACCTCAAACTGGCTCTACCGCCGTGGCCATGTGGACGCCATTTCAGGCAAAATTGGAGCGATCCGGTTCAATGACTCCACCGGCACGCCCCAAGAGGATTTGGCCGCATCGACAACCTGGTGGATCGATTACAGCAATTTCTTCCAAGGCTATGGCGCCCTGGGTGGCGGAAATGTCGATCTCGCCGCAGGCAAAGATGTGGTCAATGCCGACGCGGTTGCGCCTACCAACGCCCGCATGGCAGGAGTGAATTCCGATGGCGAAAATCTCGCCCCATCTCTTGCAAACATTGTGGAATATGGCGGAGGCGATGTCTCGATCAGCGCCGGTCGTAATATCGATGGGGGGATTTATTATGTCGAACGCGGCCAAGGTCTTTTGAATGCAGGTGGGGCAGTGAAAACAAATTCAAGCCGGTCTCCCTCCCTCGGTCTGCTCAACCGATTCAATGAGACGGATCTCTCGGATCCAGGCTACTACCCAGAGTCCACATGGTTGCCTACTTCCCTGCTCGTTGGCAAAGGAGGGTTCGACGTGAGCGCCAAAAACGATGTCCTCCTCGGGCCGATGGCCAATGCCTTCCTATTGCCGGCCGGATTGGGCAACAAATTCTGGTATAAAACCTACTTTAGTACCTTTGCTCCTGATTCCAGCGTGAATGTGACTTCATTGGGTGGCTCGGTAACATTCCGCACCGCCACCTTCCTCCCCACAGACTCACTGGGCACTTCCTCACGAAATATTCTTTTGTCCTGGATGGAGCAGCAAAATCTCTTCAGCGAAGCAAACCAAGCTACTGCCTCTTCCAATTTCCAGCCATGGGCGAGGCTCACGGAGACCGATCTGCTCACCTTCTCTACGGCGATCAATTTGGCTCCTCCAATCCTTAAGACAACGGCTTTCGCTGGAGGCCTGAATGTCGTCGGCAATCTTCTTTTGAGTCCCTCAGCCAAAGGAAACTTGGAATGGCTTGTCGGCGATTCCATGGCCGGTCTTCAAGCCGCTGGACAACTAGCCGATGAACAAACGGGCTCCAGTATTTCCGCATGGATTTCCTCCACCCTCAATGTCTCCGATGCCAATCCAGCCTTGATCCCCTCATCCCTCTCCCCTCTCAGCTACTACGGCTTCGCCGGGGAATCCGGTGTTCTCTCCCAATCAAGCGCCGCACTGTTGACTGATCTGGACAGTGCACTCATTGAAAGCGGTTCCTATGCGGGTAATGATGCGGCCATCGATCTCAAAATCAAACGCCACGGCTCCAGTTTGCTTCATGCGTCCGATGTCAACCCAGTGAAAATTTATGCCCGTGGCGGGGATATCAGCGGCTTGAATGTTTTCACTCCCAAGCAGACTCGCATTCTCTCCGGTGGGGATATCACCGATGTGGCCTTTTACATTCAGAACGTAAACCAGTCGGATGTTTCGATCGTGGCATCCGCAGGCGACATGCTTCTTTACAACGAGAGCTCAAAACTCCGTAGCATCGCCACCGATGCCTCTGCTGGCAATGCCATCTTCGATCTCGAGCGTCAGACCGTATCTGGGAAGCCTGTCACGGCCCTTTCTGGCGACATCCAAATCAGCGGTCCGGGCCTTTTGGAAGTTCTGGCCGGTCGGAATCTCGATCTCGGCACCGGCGGGAACCTCTTCGACGGAACCGGTAGCGGCATCACCAGTATCGGCAACTCCCGTAACCCAAACCTTCCCTTTGCTGGTGCTTCGCTGATAGCCATGGCAGGAACCTCTGGCAAAAGCTCTGGGGCAGCCACCGGCCTCGCCAATAGTCAACTCGCCCTATCTGGATTGAAAAATATCGACTCCAGCGTGTCTGCCGGTGCAACCGAATTTTCCACCTCTGAGTTTGAGGCCGTTGCGGGGTTAAAAACCCTCTTTGCGCTCCTGCAAGTCACAGGAAAAACCTATCCTGAGACTGGCAGCTACGAACCCGGTCTCTCAGCCATCGAGCAAGCCTTTGCCGCTGTATCATCCAAGGGAGATATTTATACCCGAGCCAGAGATATTCGCACGGTGAGTGGGGGCTCGATCGCTCTTGTTGCTCCCAAGGGAGGACTCACCATGGCTTCTGATATCTATGGAAACCCACTCACGCCACCCGGTATCGTTACCGAATATGGTGGCAGCGTATCGATCATCACCGATAGTGATGTCGATATCGGCCGCGCCCGTATCTTCACGTTGCGAGGCGGTGATATGACGATTTGGTCCACCAATGGCGATATCGCCGCTGGAACCTCGCCAAAAACGGTAGTCACGGCTCCGCCAACCCGTGTCCTCATTGATTCGCCTAGTGCAGATGTCGCGACCGACCTGGGCGGCCTAGCCACAGGTGGTGGCATTGGAGTGCTCGCTGCTGTCGAAAATGTGGAGCCGGGGGATGTTTATCTTCTCGCTCCCCAAGGCACGGTTGACGCTGGGGATGCAGGAATTAAAAGCACCGGTAATCTCAACATCGCAGCTGTTTCTGTGCTGAATGCTGACAACATTTCCACGGGAGGAACTTCAGCAGGGGTCCCCTCCGCTGCTCCAGCTGCCGCTCCGGTCTCCGTTTCCCCTGCATCATCCAGTGCTACGGCTGCCGCAACATCTGCCGTTGATGAAAAAGCATCTCAATCCCAAGCTCAACAGCAGCAGGAAGAACCTCCGTCGCTTATTACTGTTGATATACTAGGTTACGGTGGCGGAGAGGGTGACAAAGAGGAAGAAGAGAAGGTTAATGAAGAAAAGGATAAAGAAAAGTCCGCAATGCTATAACTTCAAGTCTGCTAAATTACCCAACTGGGGTTTATAATGTTTCTTGCAACGTGAAAATTTCTTCAAGATTCATAATCCAATTTTGAAATCCTTGAAATTAATTTACTCCGCCCACTCTTTGGACTGGCTTGGTCAGTCTTTCTTTGTTGTGCTTCGATTTTCTAATCCTGTTCAAAAATCCGTTCTAGCGTTGAAACAATCTCCTTCGCAGTGGTCCATAAATCTCCAAAGTCCTTTCTCATTTTTGCTCTATCGCTAATCCTTCTAGCGAGTTTTGTATTCTGTGAATCGTTCTTCGGGCATTCCCTCATCACCGGCCTCGGAAAAATTCACACCACGGATGAACCGGCGGGTTCTTTTCCAATCCCGCAGGGAGCCTATCAGCAGACCACCATCCTGCCGCCGGCTTCGATGGATATGCGGTGGTGGATTTTGCATTCGCAATCTTTGCTGGAATCTCACACACTCAGGGTCCGTGAGACACGGATCGATAATGCCCCCGAAGGCCGTGAGGTGCATTGGAGCTCAGGCCTGATATGGCTCATCGCGGGCTTGGCTAAGCTGTTTTCCTTTTTTAGTGGTCATTCGGCTGTGGACTGTGTGGCGTGGGCTGCCATCGTCTCGCCGCTCATCCTCTTGAGCCTTGCGGTAGCCGGCGTGGCGTTCATGGTCGCAAGGCGCCTCGGCTGGGGCATCGCTGGCTTGTTTGTCTTAGTGCTATTCACCTCCCGAACAATTCATGAGGGCTTCGTCTATGGAATGGTCGACCACCACGGGATTGTTTTCAGCTTTGCCATTGCTTCCGTTCTTGCCTTGTTTTTTTCCGGTGCGGGCTTGGTCAACTCAAAAAAAGCAAAATTTCCGTTTCTTTTGGATGAGGCTTCCGCTCGTCAATGGATGATCCTCTCCGGCATTTTGGGCGGAGCGGCGCTGTGGGTAAGCGCTGCCACGGCGCTTCCCGTGATCGTTGGTTGCGGCCTAGGAGCCATCGTTACCGCTTGGTCTGCATCCAAAGCCGGCATCACCATAAAACCAGACCTCTGGCGTTCTTGGGGCCTCGCTGGTTGCCTGACAAGTTTGGGGTTTTATGCACTGGAATACTTCCCCTCCCGCATGGGATGGCGTCTGGAGGTCAACCACCCCCTTTATGCCTTGGCGTGGTTGGCGGCGGCGGATTTGCTTTCGCGACTCTTATTTTGGATTTTCAACAAGGGCCGACTCACAAACGGCTCGTTGGCCGATCGGCTCCGCATGGGGATCGCCGTGGCTTTTGTCCTAATGCCGCCGGTGATGGCCGCCTCGCGCCCAGATTTATTTTTCTATGTCTCCGACAGATTTCTGCTCGCCCTCCACACTGAATACATCAATGAGTTTCAGCCGCTCTGGATTATTTTATTGGGGGAAGATGGGGCCTTTTTTAATATCCTCACCACATTCGTTTGGCCGCTTGTGGTAATGATCGGTGCCCCGCTTTTGCTCTGGCGCCCGGGGATTTCACCAGCATGGCGAGCTTTGGCGTTTTTTGTGATGTGCCCCCTGCTCGCGATGCAGTGCTTGGCATTTTCACAGGTTCGCTGGCAAGGCATGGCCACCGGCCTTTGGATCATTGAGGCCTTGATACTGTTCGTAGCCATACTGCAACTGCGCACAGTTTCGCGACTCCCGCGCGGCATTCTGAGCGCACTCACCGCTCTCTCGTTGCTCGCCGCTATCTGGCATCCCCAGGCCGTTTTTCGAAATGCGTTGGCCACAACATCCGAATTTCAAAATGGACTGCCAAAAAACTGCGCCCCCACCGTGTTACTTCGCGATGTGGCCCATCGACTCCTTCAAGCCAGTCCCCATCAAGTTCCCGTTGTTTTGGCGGGTCCCAACTCCTCGACCGATCTCTCCTACTACAGTCACATTCGCACCTTGGGCACTCTCTACTGGGAAAATGTCGAAGGCCTCAAAAAAGCAGCTCACATCTTCGCTGCTCCCAACGCCGCCGAGGCTCTACGCTTGATTCGCCAAGCCGGCGCCACTCACATCGTCGTTGCCTCGTGGGATGACTTTGGAATGGATTATGTGAAGCTCCTCAAAGATTCGGGAGAGATTCCCGAAATCCCAGCAGAGCCTTTTGTCAAATCCCTCCTCGACGGTGCGGAGCCTCCAGATTGGATTCGGCCACTCTACTACCCGATCCCAGCGGTATTCGGTCTCGAGGGCCAAGAGGTTCGCATTTTTGCCGTGCTGCCGGATCAATCCCCGCTCGATGCCCTCATCCACCGCGGCATCTACCAACTCGATGCCGGAGACGCACAGGCCGCAAAAAAAATCTTCCTCCGCGCAAGGGATCTTAATCCCAATGACCAGCGATCCGTTGAGGGCCTGAAGGCCGCTGAAGCCCTTCAATAATAGCGCCAAGGAATATAAATTGAGTTAGATTATTGTTTTCGGAGGTTGGCTGAAATCCACAATTTCTCTGATCCCATACCCTCGCAGATAGAAAAAATGGAAGTTGTTTTTTTGTCCGCATCGGCATCAGGAACTCAAAAAAGGCTCCCATTGGATTGTTACGAAAACGTCACACCAAACTTTTGGACTCTCGGAAACCCAGCGCGCAATGTTCGCTACGTGAAAGCGGATTGTTTTCCTCTTTCACGCTTTCACAACATCAAAATCACATACACCAAAAAACTATGAAACTCAAAACACTCCTTATCGGTGCTTCGGCGTTCGGCTTTGCGGCCGCGGCTCAAGCGCAGACAGTCATCAACATCACCGGCGCAACGGCCTTCCGTTCTGCCGCCCACGCAGCCATCATGGCAGCGTTTAACGAAAGTGGTGCACTTGGCACAACTTGGAATTACGCACACAACAACGCTACTGCAGGTAAAGGCGGCAGCGCTGGACGTGCAATCTATAAAGGCACTTTCCCAGGAATCACTGGCACAACTGTGATTCGCACCTCATGGACCGGTTCGGTGGAAGGCGTTCGCGCGCTGACCAAGCCGACTCTCGTCCCTGAGACCTACCTCACCGATTCTTCAGCAAATATTGCCGCAGCTGGTGAAAACTTTAGTAAATCTGCTACGGAAACTTCGACTGTCCATGCATTCGCTTTCGCCGATATGGCTCAAGCAGCTGCACCAGCAGCCTATGCATTGCCTAAGCTCTCAGGTGGTCCAGTGGGCGTGATTGCTTTTGCTCCCGTCATCAACAAAGATGCGGACGCTTCGATCACCAACATCACGATCAATCAATTCCGTCGCCTTGTTTCGAGTGGAACAATCCCTCTCAGCATGTTGACAGGAAATGCCAGCTCGAACGGCACTGTCTACAATGTCTCTCGTAACGATGGATCCGGAACACGTGTTATTCATCTTGCTGAGATCGGCCATGGCCAAGCAAACCCCGTCAAGGGCTACCTGCTCACTGGCAGCGCTTCATTGAACACACCAGTCTTATGTCCTACGACAGCAGATACAGTAACCTATCCTAACACAGCGGTATCCAATGATTTCAGCACGGTTTCCATTCTCGGTAATGGTGGCTACACCAGTGGCGGCACCATCGCTGGATGGATGAAGCTTGCCTCATCTGGCAACTTCAACATCGTTTCCTGGGTCGGAACTTCCGATGCGGTTACTGCTTATAATTCTGGCTCAGGCGGTCGCGTTCTCGCCTACAATGGTGAGAAACTCGACGGCGTTGCTGCAGGCGGTATGACATCAGCTGACAAAGCTAAAATCGCATTGGGCAAATACTCCGGTTGGTCTTTTGAGAATCTGTTCTATGTCGGAACACTCGCGACTGGTTCTGCTAAAAAGACTGTCTACAACAAGCTTGTGTCAGTCATCCCTGCTAACCTTAGCTCAGCAGGTGTCGCTCTTACGGACATGACCGTGACCCGCACGACTGATGGTGGAATGATCGCACCTAAGTAATAACAGCAAGAAGATTCAGTCATTTAAAACTCTAACAAAACTGGCACTGCTTTATGGCAGTGCCAGTTTTTTTTTGCTATCGATGCACGTTATACCATTGTCCCTTTGAAATTGAACTTTGCAGCGGAAAAGAAGGGGGCATGGCCGTCTCGGCCGTGTCGAGACTGGTCTACTTTCTCGCACCTGCCCATCGTAACCAAGGAGCACGCCAAAACACACAGGCGGGACGCACTGTACTCTTCTCCTCTCTTTTTTGCTGCCCTTCGGACTCTGTCATTCTGCCCCCTAAAATCCCTTTTTTGTTTTAAGAAAAAAGAAAGTTGAGTAAGTCATTTGTGTGGTAATCCAAAATAGATTAGCTGTGTGGGTCAGAGATACACCTTCTCGAAATTTTCAATAAGCATTTTGAAACATTCTCATATATGAAGCGTCTGAGATGGCGTTTGTTTGCTCTCGTTGTAGCCGGCCTTGGTTTATTTATTTATTTTTTGATAAAGACTCCCGTTGCGCCAGAAAGCAGTGTTGCAATCCCCAAGCCTCCATCGAGTTTATCGACCGCTCACCCTGGGATAATAGAGCCTGCCCGTATTCCAGACGAAAGACGAATGGGGCCAGCGCATCGCCCTGCTGCCGTGGATTCCCATTCATTTAGCGTCGAGCAGAGTTCCAACGCAACCGGGGAGGGAACAGGTGACATTGTGGTGCCGATTGGATCCCGCGTTCCTGCAGCCCTCATGGATGGGGGGAGCTCGGAGGATAGCCCTGAAACCAAGGCCATCATCAATGCCATTATCGAGGAATTCACCTCAAAAATAAACGATGCTAGGAAAGCCAATGCAAATCCGAATCAAGCTTGGGAAGATGCCCGATCAGTGGCTGACGAGCGGTACCAGCAATTTTTTGGATTCGAAGCCTACAACGCTGCGACACTCGAAACTGCGGGCGAGGCCTATGAAGAGGCCACCTTGCAGACCCCTCCGTCCTTACCGAAACATTGAACCCCCAAACGGATTTCAGACAGAATTTCTGTCTAAATTACTTTGGCCCCGCCTCCGCGATTTTCGCTTGCAACTCATCCGACATCTCGCGGGCTGCCGTGAAATCTTTTTTTGTCATCGACTGCTCGAGTTCAGCGATTTTTCGCGACGCGAGAGGTTCGTTTTGACTGGCTGCAAGTATGAGCCATGCGGTGGCTTCAATGCGGCGAGTGCGCTTTTTGTTGTCGGGGTCGATAAGATGGCCCAGATTGCTCTGCGCTTTAAAATCTCCTTTCATCGCAGATTTGCGAAAGCATTCCTCGGCGCCTTTCTGATCTTCATCGATCCCGAGACCTCGCTGCTTCATTACACCAAGCATATTGATAGCCGATGCCATTCCATTATCCGCGGTCACTTTTACATGAGGCGCGGCCTTCGTGAAGTCGGGCTTGTGATCACTGCAATAAAGACCTAGAAAATAAATTTCAGCCAAGGCTGCATGGGCTTCGGAGAGTCCGCTAGCTGCAGCTTCTTCCATGAGTCTCAAGCCTGTGTCCCTGCCGCTCAGGCCGCCTTTTTCATCGAGATAAAATCGGCCCAAGTTGAACTTCGCGAGCGCAGAACCTTTCTCCAAGCCCTTCTGGAAGCACTCCGCCGCTTTAACATCGTCTTTATCGACAACCAAACCGACGGAGTAAAAATATCCAATCGCGCCTGGAGCCTCGATGTGGCCTTGATCTGCGGCCGTTTTAAAATGTTCGAGTGCCTTTTCGGGATTCTTCTCCACACCGCGGCCATGGAGAAAACTTTTCCCCGCTTCGTATTCGGCATCGGCGCTTGGAATTGGGGAATCATGAGTGGCTACAACTACGCTGGGTTCTTGTGCTGATGCGCAAAGAAGGATGATCGTTGAAGAGGTAACTGCGAGAGTGAAGCTTTTCAGTTTCATAATTTATGAGGGAAAATTCGTTAATCTCATTTTGATAAAATTCAAATCTAAAATCGCAATGAGGCATTTTTCTTCGATGGAATATACGAGAATAAAGAGAAAGCGCTTAGCGGAAACGGCTCTTTGCGTGCGCTATTTTTTATTACTGATCTCTCTCGTCTAGGACATCTCAGGTTACGGATTTGTCACAAAACTTCAGTTGCTGACACGTGGGGAAAATGAGGAAGTGAATGCCACTCTCCATGAACCACGGCAATCAATTCCCAAAAATAAAACCATCAAATCTATTTCTAAGTGTAACTCATTGCAGCCTTCTTTTTC
>Ga0214919_10008938_pt1 | contig 13033 bp, 12 predicted proteins | sample LL1503_MetaG_FD_177994 | JGI IMG/M metagenome (GOLD analysis project Ga0214919, IMG submission 177994) | Freshwater microbial communities from Lake Lanier, Atlanta, Georgia, United States - LL-1503 | ecosystem: Environmental > Aquatic > Freshwater > Lake | place: USA: Georgia | collected...
TTGACGTTGCATGTTAGAACCCATCAATGCGCGGTTAGCGTCATCGTGTTCTAGGAAAGGAATCAAAGCGGCGGCAACCGAGACCACTTGTTGAGGGGAAACGTCCATGTAGTCGACGTCTTCAGGTTCGACTTCGAGAATGTCGTCACGGAAACGAACGGTGACCTTGCCCTTGAGTCGGCTGGACTCATCGAGTTCGGAGTTCGCTTGGGCGACCTTGAATTTTTCTTCTTGGTCGGCCGTCATGAACTCAACCTTGTCCGATACTTTACCACGCACGACTTTACGATAAGGGGCTTCGATGAAGCCGAATTCGTTGATGCGGGAGTAAGTGGAAAGCGAATTGATCAGACCGATATTTGGACCTTCAGGGGTCTCAATCGGACAGATACGACCGTAGTGCGAAGGGTGAACGTCGCGGACTTCGAAGCCGGCACGGTCTCGATTCAAGCCTCCAGGCCCGAGGGCCGAGAGACGACGCTTGTGCGTCAACTCTGCGAGAGGATTGATTTGATCCATCAACTGGCTCAGCTGACTGCGCGCAAAGAATTCACGAATCGAGTTACCGAAAGGCTTTGGGTTAACCAGCTTCTGAGGCGTAATGGAATCAACGCTTTGGTCGTACTCATTGATACGCGCCTTCACGGTTTTGATAACATTCTTCAGGCCAGCACGGCACTGATTAGCCAAGAGTTCACCGACGTTACGGACGCGGCGGCTGCCCAAGTGATCGATGTCATCGATGTTACCATCGCCTGCGCGCAAGCGACAGAGCAACTTCGTGGCTTCGACGATGTCGTCAGGAGTAATGGTACGAGTGTCGAGCGATACGTTTAAGCTGAGTTTTTGGTTAAGCTTATAACGTCCAACGCGACCTAAGTCATAACGGAGAGGATCTTGGAAGAGGCGGTGCATGTGGGCACGAGCGTTCTTAACATTCACTGGCTCACCGGGACGGAGCTTGCGGAAAATTTCTTTCAATGCCTCTTCTTCATTACGTACAGAGCTGATGTCCTTACGGAGCGAAAGAATCACGGCACCATCATCGAAGCGGGTGTCGAAGACACTGAACTTTTGCTTCGGCAATTGCTTATGGATTTCCTTCAGCGTTTCGCGCGAAAGTTTGTCGTACTGCTTGGCCACAACCTTGCCGGTGTCGACGTCCACGATGGGATCGGCGAAAACGAGGTGGGAAAGCTCTTCGGGCTCGAGGTCGAGCGCGTTCTTCGCCGTGACTTCGCGGCTAGGGTAGAAGAGGCTGAGGATGTCCTTATCGTCTTGTAACCAAAGGCGCGGAGCAAAGTAGTGACGAGAAACTTACGACGACGGCGACGGCGATCGAGGTAAACCCAGAGGAGGTCGTTCTGGTCGAATTGAACTTCGATCCAGGTGCCACGGTCAGGAATGATACGGAAGGCGTGCAGCGTCTTACCGCTGGTGTGCTGTGAGACTTCGAAACAGATACCAGGGCTGCGGTGTAACTGTGAAACCACAACGCGCTCGGCACCGTTAACAATGAAAGAACCTCGATCGGTAATCATCGGGACTTCGCCCATCATGATTTCTTCGTCCTTAAAGGCACCCTTCTCGCGCAGACGCAGTTTAAGCATTACGGAGATCGCGAAAGTCGTGCCTTCGCGGATGGCTTCTAATTCGGTCGATTTAGGAAGAACCAAACCGTACTCCAAATATTCGAGACGGAAGTTGCCGTTATTGCTTTCAACTGGGAAGGATTCGCGGAAAACCGCTTCGAGGCCGACATTGTCGCGCGTGGTCGTCGGCGTCTCCAATTGTAGGAACTCATTGAACGAGAAGATTTGGTTCTCGATGAGGTTCGGAGGTGGAATGACTTCGCTAAGTTTACCGAAGTTATTACGAGCTTTTTGCATGACGGTGAGTGTGGAGCGGAGTGGCGGAGGTGTTTCGATGAAATGGGTGGTGTCTGGTTGGTGCGGCCCAGACGGCCGTTGGAAAAAAGCGGGGAGGTGAAACCTGTGAGGGCCTCTGCCCTCCCCGCTGAAAATTGCGCTTTAGCGCCAGAGGAGATTACTTGACCTCAACTTCGGCACCAGCGGCCTTAAGCTTAGTCTCGATATCCTTGGCTTCGTCTTTGCTGACGCCTTCCTTAACAGGCTTAGGCGCACCATCGACGAGATCCTTGGCTTCCTTGAGGCCGAGACCCGTAATCGCACGTACTTCTTTAATTACGTTGATTGGGGTAGCGCCCTTGGTCTTGAGGATGACGTCGAAGGTAGTCTTCTCTTCAGCAGGTGCAGCAGCAGCACCGCCAGCGGCGGCAGCGACGGCAACCGGAGCAGCGGCGGAAACGCCCCACTTGGTTTCGAGGTCTTTGACGAGAGTGGCGACTTCGAGAACGCTTTGGGCGCTCAGCCACTCGATGACTTGATCTTTGGTGATGTTACTCATGTTACTGGGTTCCTTGAATGGTTAGCGTTCTGCGAGAGAACATTTGAGAGCGCGAGGCTCCTAACCGGGGTTCTTTGGATGTGTGTTGTTTTTGGTTTGGATTTACCACGCTCGAACCACTCCACATGGAGCGGCTTTTGCGCGGAAAGGGTTTAGGCAGCCTTCTCGGCTTGTTGGCGCTTCGCGTCCAAGAGACGAACGAACGAAGAGGCAGGAGTGGAGAGGAGCGAGAGGAGTTGAGCACGAATGCCGTCGAGCGAAGGCAGTTTCGAGAGCATCACGATTTCGTCCTTCGAGAGGATCTTGGAATCGAGTACGCCAGCTTTAACTTCTAGCTTGGAGAAATCCTTGAAGAAGGTGACGAGGACTTTCGCAACGCCCGTTGGATTCTTGCCACCGGTAACGAGTGCGGTGTGTCCGACGAGGTGCTTTGAAATGTCAGGCAACTTGGCTTGTTTCGCCGCGATGTCTAAAATGCTATTCTTCACCACGTGGTATTCAGCGCCATGGACATGGAGCTGGTTACGTACGGCGGTGGCGTCTTGCACGGTCACACCGGTAAAGTTAGCAATGAGGAGGTAATTGGAAGAAGCCAGTTGAGCGGCAACTTCGTCGACCAGGAATTGTTTTTCAGCGCGCATGTTCGTTTGCTATAAGGTTGTGAAATTAAGCAGTGGCAGCCGCGTAAGGCTTGAGGTCGATGCTCACACCTGGGCTCATGGAAGCGCTCATGGTGAGGGATTTGATGAAGCGACCGCCGGCGAAACCAGCGGGCTGAGATTTAACGAGGGCGGCTAAAGCCACGGCGGCGTTTTCGGAAAGCTGTTGGGCCGTAAATGATTTCTTACCGACGACGACAACGATGTTGGCAGTCTTATCCATCTTGAATTCAACGCGGCCGGCTTTGACTTCTTTAATGGTCTTAGGAAGGTCGTCCGAAACGGTACCCGACTTAGGATTAGGCATCAGGCCTTTAGGTCCGAGCACACGAGCGACTTGACGAACGTCTTTCATCGCCGAGGTCGTGGAGATCGCGACATCGAAGTCGAGGAAGCCGCCGTTCACTTTGGCAATGAGGTCGGCTAAGCCCGCGTAGTCAGCACCTGCGTCGAGGGCTTCCTTTGCGTTTTCAGTAAAAGCGAGAACCTTGATTTTCTTACCCGAGCCGTTCGGCAACGAAACGGTGCCACGCACCATTTGGTCGGACTGCTTAGGATCAACGCCAAGGAAGGCGGAGATTTCTACGGTCTCATCAAACTTTGTTCCGGGCATCTTCTTGATGATCTCGGTAGCCTGATTGACATCGTATTTTGCCTTCAAGTCGGCGACTTGAAGGGCGGCGCGGTAGCGCTTGCTGTTTTTGGTTTTCATAGCGACTTTTGGTCTCCTGCGTGATGCAGTGGTTGGTTTGGTTTTGGTATTGGGGGTGAAATTAGCCGACGACTTCGATGCCCATTGAACGCGCGGTGCCAGCAATCATGCGGGCAGCGTTATCGGGGTTAGAAGCGTTGAGATCCTTCTTCTTCAGTTCGACGATTTCCAAGAGTTGCTTCTTGGTAACTTTGCCGACCTTGTCGCGATTAGGAACCGCGGCACCGCTCTCAATCTTCGCAGCCTTCTTGAGAAGGACGGAAGCGGGGGGGGACTTGAGGATGAAAGTGAAGGACTTGTCTTGGTAGACGGAAATGATCACGGGGAGAATCAAGCCCGCTTGATCCTTGGTGCGTGCATTGAACTCCTTACAGAACGCCATAATGTTGACGCCTTTGGCACCGAGTGCTGGGCCAACGGGAGGAGCTGGATTAGCGGCGCCTGCGGGGAGCTGGAGCCTGATTTCGCCGATAACTTTCTTAGCCATGGTAGTGTAGAGTGGGTTGAGTTAAGTGAGGAATAAAAATTATTCGCGGTCGTCGCGTTCAACTTGCCAGAATTCGAGTTCGACGGGCGCCGAGCGACCAAAGATGTCGACGGAAACTTGGAGACGTCCGCGATCCGCATCGATGGTGTCGATGTTACCGGAAAGATTAGCGAAAGGCCCGTCGGTGATTTTAACGCGCTCTCCGATGTGGAAGCTGACCTTAGGTACAACCTTATCAGCAGCGTCCGCCATCTGTTGGATGATGGTGTTAATTTCTTCGGTCTTGAGAGGCACGGGATTCATGCCGCCAATCAGGCCGAGCACGCCATCGGTTTTCTTTAAGAAATTCCAAGGGGCTTCGAGGAGTGAACCTTCGTCATCGAATAAACGGGCGCGCACGAAGAGGTATGAAGGGTAAAGCTTCATTTCGCTTTCGCGCTTCTTACCGTTGCGGAAATCTTTGACCGTTTTCACGGGCATTAAAATTTCAGCGACGAAGTCGCCCATTTCTTCTTCCTTGATATTGCGATCAAGGGTGCGCTTCACCTTGCTCTCGTTGTTCGAGAGGGTTTGCAGCGTGTACCAGCGGAAATCAGAGGAAGGATTCGACATATGAGTTAATTAGCGAACCAGTTGGGTCGCGAACTGAACGAAGTTTGAGAGGGAGAAATCGCAGAGAAAGCCGACCGTGCCCATAATGGCGACAGCAGCGATGACCACGACGGTGGAGTCCACCAGTTCCTTCGGAGAAGGCCATGTCGCCTTAACGAAAACCTCAGTGAGGGTTTCGGTCCAGAAAGCGCGGAGGCGTCCGAGGAGGCCGATCATGGTGTGTGTGGTGGTTGAGATGTTGAAGGTGGCAGGACGGGAGGGAGTCGAACCCACAACCAACGGTTTTGGAGACCGCTACTCTGCCAATTGAGCTACCGTCCTATGTGGGTGTTAGAAAGTGACAAATGCCGGGCTCCTTTTTGGGGAACCTCGGCACCGTTGTCGGACGTTCTGGCGTGGATCTTACTTGATGATATCAAGGATCTGGCCAGCACCGATGGTCTTACCACCTTCGCGAAGCGCGAAGCGTTGGCCTTTCTCCATCGCGATAGGCTTTTGCAAGTCGATCGTGATGGTTACGTTGTCACCAGGCATTACCATTTCGACACCCTCAGGGAGGATGACGGTACCGGTAACGTCACAGGTTCCGAAGAAGAACTGTGGGCGATAATTGTTCGTGAAGGAAGTGTGGCGGCCACCTTCGTCTTGTTTCAAGACGTAGATTTGTGCCTTACCTTGAGTGTGAGGCTTGATGCTGCCAGTTTTGGCGAGCACTTGACCACGCTCAACTTGAGATTTTTCAACACCACGGAGGAGCAGACCGACGTTGTCGCCGGCTTGACCTTGTTCGAGTTCCTTACGGAACATTTCAACACCGGTGACGGTGGTCTTGATGGTGTCGCGGAGACCGACGACTTCAATTTCTTCGCCAACCTTAACCACGCCACGTTCGATACGACCAGTGGCAACTGTGCCACGACCGGTGATCGAGAAGACGTCTTCAACAGACATCATGAAAGGCTTGTCGGTTTCGCGCTTAGGCTCAGGAATTTCTGCGTCGAGAGCGTCGAGAAGATTTTGGATCGATTTTTCGCCTTCGGGTGTACCTTCGATAGCGGCCGTAGCAGAGCCACGAACAATCTTAGCGTTGTCGCCATCGTATTGGTACTTGTTGAGCAAGTCGCGAACTTCCATTTCAACGAGGTCGATTAAATCAGGCTCGGAGAGGTCGACTTTATTGAGCCAAACCACAATCTTAGGAACGCCAACTTGGCGGGCGAGAAGGATGTGCTCCTTGGTCTGAGGCATTACGCCGTCAGCTGCAGAAACCACGAGGATGGCGCCGTCCATTTGGGCAGCACCGGTGATCATGTTCTTAACGAAGTCAGCGTGGCCTGGGCAATCAACGTGAGCGTAGTGGCGCTTGTCGGACTCGTACTCAACGTGCGAGGCAGCGATGGTCACAGTCTTAGTAGCGTCACGCACGGTACCACCCTTGGTGATTTCCGCGTAGGACTTGGTCTCAGCGAGACCTTTACGTGCTTGCACAGCGACGATTGCCGCGGTGGTGGTCGATTTACCATGGTCAATGTGACCGATGGTGCCGACATTCACGTGTGGTTTAGTGCGATTGAACTTCTCTTTGGCCATGGTTTTTGTTGGTGAGGTGTTTGTATTTTTTCGGTTTGGAAAGTGGTGGAGCCCCCGACTGGAATTGAACCAGCGACCTCGTCCTTACCAAGGACGCGCTCTGCCAACTGAGCTACAGGGGCGAACCGTCAACGTACTTTGGACGCGAAGGGAAGGGTTTGAATGACCACCGCCCTGCCCACCGTCAAGCGGTTTTTTTGCAAGGCTTTTACAGGGTCAAATTAACCGGTCAGGGGCCCACAATCAGCCTGTAAGCGCCTGGAGGCAAACGCCTAGCCCACTCGACCTCACCAGCCCAGTTCCTGACGGCGGAATCGACCCCAGAAAACCCGGACGATTTAACCACCATCGGGGCTGCCTGCTGGCCCATCGTGTCTATACCTATCCTAAGCTCTAAAGATGACCAAAGTGGGGCGGTTTTATCGTTTTTTATGCCACTGAAGTGCTTTTTGTACATTTTTTCGTCTATATTACCGTTTAAAACGTAATTTTTTGCCCCACTAAGGTTGTAAATTTCGAAATATACCCCCCTTGGCCCGATGGACCCTTGGGTCAAATTGGCACTTCCAAAGGATTTGAAGGGTTCCGTCAGCGGCAAGGGGGTCGCAAGCCGGGGATCTACAGCGGCGGGTTTCTCAACTTCGAGAGGTAGGTCGACGGGCTTACCCGGACTAAACCTTAAGATGGGCTCGAACCCTGGCAGGGGTGCATCTTCGGGTTGAATCGTCTCCTTGGCGACTTGAAGGGGGGCCGACTTTGCCGTCGGGAGGTAAATCGTGGAGGTGTCCATGAGCCCTTGCGATTCAGCCAAGGAACTGCCTGGAGGCAAAAGTTCAGCTGCGACCGTTAAGGCGGGCGCCGGTGGCAGACCACCCGCTTGAGGTTTAAAAAATATCAGGGCCGATATAAATGCGACCCCCGCAACAATCATCGCCGTCCGCGTCACCGGCGGAACTTGTCCACCAGTCAGACTGCGAATGACACCGAGGAGACGCATTCGTTAAGTGCCCGCGGGGCGCTCAGCCACCGTGACGTTTAAAAGCGAGCGCAAGCCCTGCCGGATAATGGTGAACTGAATCACGTCGCCAGGTTTACGCTTAACGACGGATAAACGCAACTCATTCCAATTTTCAAAAGTCTTCCCGTCGATCCCAATAATGATGTCCGCGGGACGCAGCCCACACTTCATGGCTGGAGATTTATCCGTGACGTCCTGCACCACGACGGCACCGCCACGTAGATTCATCTTTGCAGCGTCTTCCGATTTTAAATCTTCACCAAACAGACCGACGAAGCCCCGGAGAAATTTTCGTCCGTTAGCCAAATCAGCCGCCACGAGAGAAATTAAATTTGAAGGAATGGAGTACCCAATACCGATATTACCACCTCCCTGCCCTTGTGTGCGAATCGCACTGTTCATGCCGACAATACGGCCTTCAAAATCAATCAATGGGCCACCTGAATTTCCTGGGTTAATCGCCGCATCTGTTTGAATGAAGTCCTCCACCGCATTCAGCCCAGGCGCACGTCCCAACGCTGAAACAATTCCGGACGATACCGAAAGCCCCACGCCCATCGGGTTGCCAATCGCAAAGACGACATCCCCGACGCGCACCTTGTCGCTATCACAAAAACGAGCGTACGGCAAATTGCGTTCCTCCACTTTTAATAATGCGATGTCCGTATTATCGTCCACGCCTAGCACTTTAGCTTTTAGTTCACGTCGATCGGTTAGCGTTACATAAGCATCTTTCGCTATCGTATTATTAGACAACATCACCACATGGCGATTCGTCACGATGTAGCCGTCCGGATGCACAATCGCACCGGATCCTTGCCCGATGTATAACTGCACCTCGCCCGTTTTTTTGTCGTAATCTTTAATGTCCGACGAAGTGATGCCTCGCAACCGTCGCACGTAATCCAAGGGCAAGGTCGCAGTCGTACGAATGCTCACGACAGCGGGAGTAATGCGAGACAGCATGTCCGCATAACTTGCGCCAACGACGGCACGGTTAAGGCTACGCACATCGGCATCAAACGTGACCGCCGCCCACTGCCAACACGGCGCAAATCCCAAAGCGATGAGGAGCCATCTCATATCCTAAAAATTAGGCGTCTCCGGCAACAAGGCAAGCGACCTCAGCGGGCCATCGTAAAACCGCCACCAGGCTGAGTGGGCTCGGCTTCGTCGCGCTCACTATTAAAACGCATGGAGAATAAACGGGTAACGCCCTTCTCTTGCATCGTGGCACCAAAGATGGAATCAGCCGCCGAAACTGTACGCTTATTGTGCGTGATGACGAGGAACTGGGAGAACTTCGTAAAGTCGCGAATGATATCAGTGAACCGTCCAACGTTCGCATCGTCCAACGGCGCGTCTAATTCATCAAGTACGCAAAGGGGCGAAGGCTTCACCATGTAAATCGCGAAGAGCAAGGCGACCGCCGTCATCGTACGCTGGCCGCCCGACAGAAGAGAAATGCCGCGGAGCTTAGTGCCAGGAGGCTGAGCAATGATTTCAATGCCACTCTCCAGGGGGTCTTCCGCTTGTACTAATTGTAAGTCAGCCGCGCCTCCAACAAAGAGACGCTCGAAAGTGAATTTGAAATTCTTTCGCACCTGCTCAAAGGTGTCGGTGAATAATTTAAGTGAAGTCTGATTGAGTTCGTCGATTGCCTTCGTGAGCTCTTCCTTCGCTTTCCAAAGGTCGTCGCTCTGCTTCGTGAGGAATTCATGTCGATCGCGCAACGAGGAGTACTCTTCCACGGCCACTAAGTTGATCGAGCCCATGCCCGCCATCCGATCGCGCAATTCGGCGATTTCGCGCACCAGCGGAGGCCAATCGGCATTTTCGAAGGCAGCTAAATCGTCCGACGTTGGCTCACCACGGTGGACGACCGACTTCGAAGCAACGGGGGCCTCGCCCTCTTCCGCTTCTTCTAAATCATCTAATCCCGAAGCGCCTTCGGGCTCACCCTCAGCGAGCCAAAGTTGTAAACGCCAATCGACCGAGCCTACTTCAACTTGGTGATCGGAGGAAACTTTCTCTGAAATAAAACCACATTGTGCGGTCTGTTCCGCGAGTGAAACTTCTAATGACTTCAAGCGGCTATCGGTTTCGCGCAGGCGCTCGCGATCAACCGAGAGCACACGGTCTTCGGATTCTAATAAATTATCTTTCTGACTTAAATCTTCGCGGCTGACATTCAATGCGGCACCGGCGACTTGAATTTCGTTAGCCAATTTCTGCGAAGTTTCGCGCGAGGCACTGGCCTGCGTTTTAAGTTCAGCAATGACGCGCTCATTATTTTGAGCTTCAACTTTTCGTGCTGCCAGACGCGAAGATGCGTCCGCGCGACGGGATTCAAGGTCCGCGAATTCACGGCCGGCTAATTCCAGGCGTTGGCGTTGCTCCGCGAGGGAGAGGCGAACTTCGCCCAATGAACTACGTCGGTTATCGGCTTCGCCGCGTCGGCGCTCCACGTCTTGCTCGCCGTCGACAATTGCTTGGCGGAGTCCGGCGACTTGGGCGTCTTTCGCCGTCAAAGTATCCTGCGCACGGTCGCGACGTATCACCGCATCAGCCTTGGATGATTCGGTTTCGTTAAGCTGGCGTTGATCGCGCGCAATACGCTCATCGGCCGCCGTCAAAGTCGCACGTGCCGTACGCTCATCGGCTTGGGCCACTGATAATTCTTGTCCCGCAAATTCTGTGGCCGCCCGCAGTGTGGTGACCGATTTCTCCGCTTGCTCGATGTCAGACTGTAATCCAAGTGCCTTCTCATTCAGCGTCGTGAGCTTATCATTCTCTGCTTCTAATTTCGCTTTAACGGTACGGATTTCACTTTCACGTGAAAAGACGCCCGTGCCTGCGCCGTTTGCCGCCTTCCGCGGACGGCCAGCAAAAATCAGCCCGCGACGGTCAACGAGGTCGCCAGCGGTGGTCGCAACCAAGAAGAATTCAAAAGTGGGATTGCTCCGCCACCAGCCCAGAAAATCAGCCAAGCTATCGCAAATATAACAGCCGTCGAAAAGATTGGAGATGATGCGGGCATGTGCCGGCGCCTTAGGCTGTACGGCCTGTGAGGCGGGTCGCAACCAACCAGGAGAAGCGGTATTCGACTTCGCTAAGCCAGGTGCTGCCACTTGGAAAACTGCACGGCCCAACTCGCGCTCACCCATTTTAGTGATAATGCCAGGCAAGAACTCTGCGCTCTCAAGCGCTACGGCTTCGGAGGCGGCGCCTAAAATACTTTCTAATGCGCCAGCAGAGGCCACATCCGTGACCGTCACCAAATCCGCCAACGCCGCGGCTTTGCCCGCAGGCACGCCATCGGAAAGTTCGCCGCGCAGAACCGCTTTTGCGGCATCCGAAAAACCTTCGAGGCGCGATTGCATTTGTTCCAGCACGCCGAGTTGCGCCGACAATTTAGCGACTTGGCGATCCTGCTCGGAAATGGTTTGTTGCAGACTGCGGAATTCGTTGAGCAGCTCGCGTACACGATCAGCGGCGGCTTGCTCAGCGGTGCGCGCGTTTTGCAAATCGGCGTGACGCTGGGTGGCCACAGTCGCACTTTCATTGGCGCGACGTTCGAGCGCGATGCGCTCGTCTTTGGCTTGCGACAATGATGCGGTTAAATCCACCAGGCGTGCTTGGTAGCCGCGAAGATCAACTTCGTAATTGGTGACATCGGCACGGGCACGAGTCATTTCACCTTCGGCGACTAAAACATCTTGGCGCGCGCGACGGAGTCGGACTTCGGCTTCAATCAGCAAACGACCTAACTCATCGACCTCGGCAGCTTTTTCACGGAAGGTGGCATCGGCCACGGAAACATCGCCAGCAGCAGCCGACTTCACATCTGAGCTACCGCGTAAGCGGGTTTCGTATTCCACAATGGCTTGCTCGGCCGCAGCAGCCTCCCGACGTATTTCAATCACCCGGGCCGATAAGTCATCGGCACGTAAATCCGCGGTACGTGCGTCGGCTTCGGCGTTTTCACGAGCGGTTTTTAAATCAAATAGGGCCTGCTGGGCACGCTGAACTTGTTCCGCAAGCTCAATGCGAGCGGAACGAGTGGAAGCCAACGCCGCCTCGCGGCTGCGTAAGCTTTCCGCCAAAGTTTCGACTTCGGTGCGACAACCTGAAGCCTCAACTTCAAGTTTTTCAACCTGCGTTTTACGGTCGGCAAATTGTTTAGACTGCCACGCCAAATCGAGGTGCGTGAAACGGTGACGGAGTCGGCGGTAACGCAGTGCCTTCGCCGCTTGCCGACGTAAACTGGTAATCTGACGGCCCACTTCGCCAATCACATCGGTGACGCGCGCTAAGTTGGTATCGACGCCTGATAATTTATTAAGCGCTTCTTTACGTTGAGACTTATAACGGGTGATGCCGGCGGCCTCTTCAAAAAGGTAGCGACGTTCTGCCGGATTCGCCGAGAGGACTTGGTCGATTTGTCCCTGCACCATGAAGGAGTAGGACATGCGTCCGATTCCCGTATCCATGAATAAGCGCTGAATGTCTTTCAGTCGCGCAGGCTTGCCATTTAAAAAATAATCGCTCGTGCCTTCGCGGTATAATCGACGCATCACCGAAACTTCGGCGAAAGCGGTGCCGAGTTCTTTTTCGCAATCCGCAAAAACTAATTCCACTTCACACTGCGGCATCGCCTTACGACGATCGGTGCCCGCAAAGATCACATCTTGCATGCTCTGGCCACGGAGCGATTTAGCGCTCTGTTCACCGAGTACCCAACGAATCGCATCGACGATGTTCGACTTACCACAACCATTGGGGCCAACGACAGCCGTGACGCCGGGCCCGAGTTCAATACGAGTGCGGTCAGCAAAGCTTTTAAATCCGTTGGCGACGATTTCCTTGAGGTACATCGAGGGGTGGCCGTCACGATTGCCCCGCAGGCACCCCTCCGCAAGCGTGATATGCCCGATTTCAGGCGAGTTATTCACGATTAAAAAGTCTCGGTTTCTGGGTTGACGAGCCCCAAATCCCTCTGTTGCCTCAACCCTCTAACTGCCAACATGTCTGTAGAAATCAAGATCCGCAAGGGCGAGACCATCGATAAGGCTCTCCGCCGCCTTAAGAAAAAAATCGACCGCGAGGGCGTCATTAAAGACGTCCGTGCGAAGCGAGGCTATGAAAAGCCCTGCGAACGCCGTCGTCGCAAGACCAAGGTGAAGAACTTCAACAGTTACCTACGTAAGAAGTGGGATAACGCCTAAGGTTTAATTCCAAGCCTTCACTAAAAGACCCGCCGACCTCGGCGGGTCTTTTGTTTTAGGCCTACGCTGGTTGGGGCTGTAAAACAAGAAACCCGCCGGAGGGCGGGTTTCGTTGCGTCGTTAGAGAAGAATTACTTCTTCGCCTTCGCGGATTTTTCGGACTTCTCCGACTTTTCCTTGCGAGGCTTGCGGGCCTTGGCGTCGCGGTCTTTGCGCTCAGGGCGATCGGACTCTTCGGCTTCAGCAGCGACTTCAACGATGGGGTTTTCCGAAACCACTTCGAACTCTTGCTCAACCGTG
>Ga0214919_10008939_pt1 | contig 13033 bp, 16 predicted proteins | sample LL1503_MetaG_FD_177994 | JGI IMG/M metagenome (GOLD analysis project Ga0214919, IMG submission 177994) | Freshwater microbial communities from Lake Lanier, Atlanta, Georgia, United States - LL-1503 | ecosystem: Environmental > Aquatic > Freshwater > Lake | place: USA: Georgia | collected...
CAAATGTTCCGGGATCTCGGGCATTTTGAAATCGGCCGGTACTTCAGATCCCATCAGCCCCTTGAGCTTTTCTAGAAGAGGATTTAAATGTTTCATAGAATCTTCAAACATATCGGCGGTTGCACCAATAGGATCGGATTCCAGGCGCTCCGCCGTTAAAATATCCACTAACCGTTGCATAATATCTGTATCCATACCTTCCATACTAATTTCCATGGCAGCTTCAAGAGTAAGGGTTCGCAGGTACTTCCAAATTGCACCTTGCGTCTTGGGACTAATTTCCTTCCATATTTCGGGTGTAAGCCGGATACTACCGAGAAGAAAACCCTTGCGATCACCAAAGAGTTTCTCCGTATCTTTTGCCAATAGGATATCAAGCCCACCCGACCATGTGCGCCAGAACTGAGCAGGAGTTGTTGTAGAAGCCCGGACAATAGACGACGCGAGTTCGGGGAATGTCTCATTCATTTCAGTACAGAATAACTGGAGCGTACCGGCGTACATACTTGCTCAGATCGTATGATTTCGTTATCCTAAAATCACCGCACCCATCAAGAGAAGATGAAACGGAAGAATCGGACTGCTCATAAAAGACTTTTAGAAAAACGACGGCGGACTCTAAAACAAAGAGGTGGAGGCGATGAGGCGGCCACAGTAGGTGAGTGGATTAATCGTGTCAAAATGTCACATGTGTTTGCATCAAAAGGGACATATGCACTCCGTGAACTGAAAGATCCCTACTTAGCCCTGCCTGCATCCAGTGAATATTCTGTAACATTTGATCTCAATAATGGCCAAGAAGCTGAAAATAAGGTGGATATACGCCAAGAGGGTGCGGCTATGAAAGAATTTCTGAAAGAATCTATTGAACAGCTTCCTCAATTATCTCCTATGCAATTTAAACAGTATATATCGGGGGTGCGTGGCAGCGCGATAGGAGATGCGAAAGATATTGTTGATAGTATACTATTCATGATACGTCTTGAGAATAAGATACGCAAAAAGGCAGGTGAGAGCTATCCTTTATTAGATGAAAATGCAGATGGATTAGCGAATGACAATATGTATCCGCTATTTATATGGGCACTGCTGTTGAATTGTCCGGATAATATAGAACCTGGATTTTCTACTACAGAACCGGAACTCGGGCCGCTAACAGCACCAGAGTCTTGATATATTTCCACACAATCTGCTTGTTCGTTTCGGCCATTGTATTCCAGTGCTTGTCAAAGACCCATAGTGCCAGATTATCTCCGCGGCTCTTAATACTAGTAAGAATATAATCTTCATTCTCATCTAGGATATGTTGCGCGTATTCCGAATATACGGAAGTCATGAATACAGAGTGAATAATACGAGGATTTACCTGTTTCAACAGTCGCAGTTTTTGTGCTGCTGTTGAAATATCGGGTTCTTCAGGATATGTCTCACAAAGATCATCCACAAACGCAGAGAGTTGTTCACAAAATGTGCGAAGTTCAGTCATTCTCTACCGACGATTAGCGCGAGATCGTTTTAGCCCCTTCCTGTGAGAACGATTCTTCTTCCGAAGGGTTCTGCGACCTCCGCTGAGAGGGGCGTTCACCTTAGGTGCATTCATCCCATTCACCTTAGGAGCATTGGATCCATTCACCTTAGGAGCATTCATCCCATTCACCTTAGGAGCATTTGTCTTAGTTGTAGAAAAGGGCCACCAGCTGGCTGCAGGCGCGTTCATTTTATACTAGTTTGCGAAAATATTATCGCCTTACTACAGCCGGCTGCATATCCCGATCGCGCATCTGTTGATACGCTATGAGGGCATCATCCAACGCCTTTGATTTGTCACTCTGGCGTGGTACACCAACGTTGGACCCAACAGAGGCAACCGCATCCTTCCGCATACGATCCGGAGATGTTCCAAGGCCAGTAAGATTATCAACAGATGCCATCGTCCCTACAAGCCGAACCATTGCGCCCTTTGTCGCAGTAGCCTCCTCACCAATAAAGGCATAACTCTCGTCACCGTTCACAGTCATCTCATCGTTAAATGCAAGGAGTCCGCCATCACTAGAGGCAGGCGGAGCACCCTTCTCCTTGAGACGACGTTCCGAAAGCCAGTTCATAACCAAACTATCTGTTCGCGGCTCTCTTTCACCCTCAATCATAAGCGTCGGTACAGCTTTGACATAGGAAGGAAGCTGCGGCCGTTGTCCCCCTTGGGCATCAACAGAGATAAATCGGAATTCCTTTGAATACGGCGTTTTTGCGAGTTCTTCCAGAAAGTTCTGGCAATATCGGCACCGGGCACTAAAAAAACAGAGATTCCTGGGGCTAGCACCGCTCATTGCTAGGTATGCCGGATATTACCTCTTTGATTGGACGCGTAGTATTCTTCTAGCCTTTCGTGGCCCTCTATATGGGTGTAACCTTAAATTTATAATTCTCTAATACTAATTCATGTACTTTTTTATTTTCGGTAGGATCATTAAACCTAACACAGCTTGAGGTGCTTTTTGCATATATCATAAAGAAGAGAATATTTTCATGCTTCACTATTTTAGGTCGGAAACTATCTTGTCCTGGAATATGATAGATTACACATATATAGTGATTATTTGTTTTAGTACGTAAATACGTATTCAATTCAATAACACTCTTCTTAGCATTGTCAAAATCAGATTCTTTATGACATGAAAATGAAACTATAAATAATTTATTATCCTTAGATTGTAATAATCGCCTGAATCGGTCTACACAACGTTTATAGTATGAATAATGTTCATCAATACCCAATGGATTACGATGATTAAACATGCCTGCACCATATATTTTGTGACCACACTTACCTTTTTCTGTCTTTTCTGGATGAGGTGTATATAATGTTCTGTCTAAAAATAGTTTGAAATCATCTTTTATTATATCTATAATCATGTTTGGATTAGAAAAAATCCAATCAAATGGGTATGACTCTGTTTTCAAGCCCATATCTTTACATATTTGGGCTGCTTGACACAATTTTCCTAATGAACACACGTGTTGAATCATCCTCTAGCATGCTAACATTTTTTTTTGGCCCACCATTGTTTTGCAGCGAATGAATTCTCTGACGCATGTTTGACGATATCCGAATCTGCCGTATAATAGGTTTTTCCGCAAAGCAATAGGGAATGTACGCGTGCATACCCCCATTGTTGTTGTGTAGCACCAGGCCGATGACCTGTTCTCCATGCAGCCAAGCCACGATCATACGATTGTTGAATATACGGAAGCGGTACACCTGTTGCGGCTGCTTTTTGTTCCAAAGAAGTAGCATTCGGAAACATAGACTTCCATTTCTGTGTATATCCAGATGGCTTCGTTTTTACTCCGATATCCGTTTTAAAACCCTTATATGCCTTCGGATCTTTCCATGATAATGCGCCATACTTTTTTATTTCTTTCTGGCGCAAGGTTTTCTTTCTAGCAGATAAGCCTTGGTAATATTTTTTGGGATGAAATGCTTTTCGCGTGTTTGTGGTCATGCAACTCTACTATATATAATGTAATATAGCGGGACCGGGTGAGCCTAAACTTGACAAATGTCTCCACCGAATAGAGCCACTTACAATGCCCGTTTTTAGCAAGTATGTTGCATCGGGCCCACCGCTTCTGACAGATCCTAGTAAGACAATAACAGGATCCTTTACACTTTCTGATACAAATACTACAATCGCCAATACAATCCGGCGCTGCATCCTTGTAGACACTCGTTCTGTTGGATTTCGTGCCGATTTAACGAATGCAGCAGACCCCGGTATTGTTGTTCGCAAGAATACTTCCGTAATCTTCAACGAGATGCTGGCACATCGTATTACTCTTATCCCTGCCGCATTTCCTCTAGAACGATTTGATCCAGCGCAATACCAGTGTGTTCTTTCTGTCAAAAATGATAGGACCGAGGCAATCTCTTCATCAGCAATCCTGCATGTAACTGCTGCCGATTTCCGTGTTCTGAAAAAGCAGGAGGATGGTACCTTTGCAGATACAGGTGTCCCATTCGCAGATGCTATCTTTCCGCCAGATCCGATTACACGCCAGGCGTCGCTCATCGTCAGCCTGCGACCACAGTGGAATTCTGAACAGCCAGTTGAAGAAATTGATTTGACAGCATATCCGATGATTGGACGGGGACGCGATCACATGGGGTTCTCACCTGTAAGTCAGTGCACCTTTGAAAATACCCTGGATACGTCGCCGTTGCGACAGGAACAGTTCTTCAATGAGTGGCTCCTCTCATTCAAGAAGGTTGCCGATCCTACCACTGTAAGCCAAGATGTGATTGCGACCTACCGTAAGGAATGGAGCAATATGGCAATTCAGCGGTGTTTCCTGGTAGATCCACGAACAGGTGAGCCAAATTCCTTTGGCTTCACTGTAGAGTCAGTGGGTATTCGGCCAGTTCAGGAGATTATAGCAGAGGGGATTCAAGCCGCTATAGATCTCGTGTCTCCGTATGCCGATCAGGGGAAATCCTTTGCAGACCTCGGTGTTACTCTGCAACAGCCAGATAGTCGGATGAATGGTCTTGATTTGCACTTTGACGGTCAGGAACATACGCTTGGAAATCTACTGCAGACCATCTTATCCGATAAGACCAGTGCTCCCGATTCACCCATTGTGTATGCGGGTTACAAGATCCGGCACCCTCTACATCGGGTTATGATGCTCCGTCTTGGTTTCCGCGACGGGTTCACTGGTGATAAGGCCATTGCAGCCAGAGATCTCGTTGCAGGTGCAGCGGCTGAAGCTCGTACTACATTTGAGGAGCTGGCCCAGAGCTGGGCGCAGATGTAGAATACTCGCATTTGAAATTGACGGTCTAGTTATATCAGGATTGTTCGTAACCTTGTGATTTGCATTGTAAGAGTCCCATTTTGTCCAGAAAGATACGAACCTACTACGTTCAAACAATCGTCATTCAGAATACAGTTATACCCTTTTCCGAGTGTCTGTTGTAGAGCAAGAACATTCCGCGATTGCCCCTTGATGTTCGCATAATACATGTGTATGCGTTGTATAGTTTCTGTAGGATCGGACCCCATTCGTTCCGCAAATACTTGAGTAAATGGATTTTTCACACAATACAACTCTTCAAGTGTAGGAGGAAGTGGCGGCAGAGTTGTGAGTAGATTATGATTACAATACAATTCTGCAAGTGTAGGAGGAAGTGGTGGCAGAGTTGTGAGTTGATTATAATTACTACTCAAGAATGTGAGTGTGAAAGGAAGTGTCGGCAGAGTGTTTAGGCGATTATGATAACAATCCAAGTGTGTAAGCCAAGAAGGAAGTGTCGGCAGAGTTGCGAGTTGATTGTCACAACAAGAAAAGTTTCTAAGCCCATGAGGAAGTGTCGGCAGAGTTGTGAGTTGATTATGAGAACAATTCAATACTCTAAGCCCAGGAAGTGTCGGCAGAGTTGTGAGTTGATTATGAGAACATTCCAAGTATCTAAGCTTAGATGGAAGTGGCGGCAGAGTTGCGAGTTGATTGTCACAACAATACAAGTATCTAAGCCCAGGAGGAAGTGGCGGCAGAGTTGTGAGTTGATTATGAGAACAATCCAAGTGTGTAAGCCAAGAAGGAAGTTTTGGCAGAGTTGTTATATCCATGAAGGAAATATCCAGTTTCCTAGTCCTCTTGGATTGTTTTATTTTTTGTTGAAGAGTCATCCTATGTAGGTAAGGTATCGTTGGATAGTATTCAACTTTGTTACTGTCTAAACACCACAACGCGTAGTAATGCATGAATCCTGTTCTGCTAATATGCGGTTGCGAACGCTATCGCGAGTATCTGGAAGCTGCGATAGCTCGCATGGGGCGACCCGAATGGGAGGTCATAGGTATTGTTGGAGGAGCCACAACCGTATATAACCCTGCCTCAAAGATTCTTACACTTGCAGTTCCAGATGTCTACGAATCACTTCCGCAGAAGATTCATACCGCTATTACCTGGATTTCGGAGAATAGACCCGGTATATCCGGTATCTTCAAAACGGACGATGATATTGTTGTGGATCCGGTTCTTTTGGCCGAAACGGTCGTAGCCAATCAGCATCGGAACTATTGGGGGTTCGCCGTGAAAACGACAAAGGCCGGGTCCATTACAGATACACAGATCCAACTGCGATTTACCAACAAACAGCTGCAACCAACACATCAGTCTGCTAACTACTGTTTCGGTGCAGGCTATTGGCTATCCGCCACAGTTCTTCCACTTATCGTTACTGCGAGCACTGATTACGCTACATCCCATTTGGAAGATGTTTGCACAGGCTATGTTCTGAATAAGGGTAAGCACTGGCCCGTACGTATTCAACTGCCATGGACGGAATGGCCTAGGACTCCGAAACTTCTTGCTCTGAAGTAGAGTATGTACAATACGATAACGTTGATCGTATTTTTTCTTATTTTGGCCGGACTTCTTGTTCATTACAAGCCGAAGAATATTGAGGGATTTGCATCTGTGAATCCTCTTCTGATGCCCGAGTGTGTGAGCCGATCCACGGATGCACAGAGCCTTCTGGCGCGTTTGCCGACGAGCGGTGAGGAGGCGGCAGAACTCCGTCAGCTCGTGAGCAAGGTCTGTTGTATGGAGGCGGATATTGCTTCTCCCAGTGCCGGTGTCTACCGAACAATGCACGCCCAATTTCGCACCAGTCAGGATATGGAACCTCCTGCGACAATAGTGGGGCGATGCTTACGGAATGCCGTAAACAAGCGGGATATTGAGCTCATTGTTGAGAAATACGCGCAACGTGGAAAGACACTGATTCGCCGCCTATGTATGGGTCACGATCTCGGCCTCGCTATGAATGAATGGGATGCTGTCGTTGTCCGCCTTCAGTTCGCAATGATGTCATTCTGCCTGAAAGAGCAGCCTGTAATGGATCGCCCACTAGGTGCACGCGATATGGGGTTCTGGGAACCTGATAATGTCGCAGACTTGCCACAGTATCAGGGTGTAAGTTCAGTTCCTAAATAGAACCCGGGAAGAGGAGCCCCAGCAGTACAAGGAGTCCTAGTGTGTAGAGCAGCGACGGTATAGGTTTTGCTATAGAAAGAGTGCGGACAAGCACTGTATTCCATAGCCACTGGACAACAAAGAGATGAATCGCCACAATTGCCACGAGGAGAATAAGCCCGAGAACAAATGAGCCCGTATCACTTCCACCCGATGCAAACGAATCTACTCTTGCGAGGTTCATAACATTGGAATACGCATACCCGTACATATTTCTACATACTGTAGACGATTTATTTCGGTTCTAGATTCAGACTCTCTACCACTTTCAGAGGACGATGTTCCTCTAAAAAGACCGCACACGCCTTCGCCATGGCAGCATCTCCCTTGAAGAATTCGGTCAATGTAGATGTCAGGTATTTTTTGGTCAGTGGCGCCTTTGTCTGTTTTGTCCGCGTTGTCACTGCCCCCGCGGAAATATTCAGCCGACCTATCTTTCCACCCTTCATGATGGTAGTAATCATCTCACGGACCAGCTTGACACGTTTTCGCTTCTCGCGGACCTCGGCATTCAGAGATTGTAGATCTTCTTCAGTTGCCATCCACTCTTTGATAAGTCCGGGTAGTTGTGACGCATCAACCTCCATTAATTCTACTCTAGCAAGCTGCTTTTAGATAGGCGAAAACATTACAGTATCACGATAGGGTATGATGATGTTAGGATGGAATACACAGAGAGTCAAGTACGGCGATTCTTAACAACCCTCTTCATTACACGTGCCCGCAACCATTTGAAACGGTTGGCCGAGATCTACAATTGGTCTGCTGTCACCTTGGCCGAACATGAAGAACGATTTCTCAAGACTGCCGATTTCGTTCCACTAATTAAAATATAGCCGCACCTTATCCCGAATTTGTACACGACAGATGAAGCATGCCGTTACCTGCTTTTGCATACACTCGTCGCAAAATGTATGTCCGCATGGTGTAACGGCCTGTGACACCTCTTTCATCATACATATTGTACATAAAGGAGCATTCTGCTTATGAATAGATCCCATATTAACAATACTCTTTAGAAGAGTAAATCGCTTGTACTGCTCAATAAGATCCTTATAATCCGCCTCAATTTCAATCTTGCCTATCACACTTTCTAGATAGTTCCGCACTGGTTCTGTTAAATTCTCAAGTTCTGCCGTGGGTTCAAGAAACATCAGATCATTGATGCGCCCCACAAGTGCCTCCAAGTTTTTCAGTTTTTCCTCTAGACGGATCTCCGCCATTGAAAGAGCCGATGCAGAATTTGCATACATTCGTACAACTTTTCGCATATACTCTCGTAGAGTAGATGGTGAGAGACCAATATCATGTTCAATCGCATCCCCTGCTTCAGATATACTCATATCTAATGTCAGATCACGGATAGATGATGCAAAATTCCACGTTGTCTTAGAATACTTGGTCAACATATCGTTGCATCGTCGTGCAATATCTGTAGAGGATAGATCGCCTGATGCATCGGCCAACAAGAACTGGACAAGTCGTGTATTCTGCTGTGTAATACATTCTTGAAGATTCCGTCGCCAAGATCGGAGAAATTGGCGATCATCTGGTACCATAGTGTTAATATCATGAAGGTGTCGTGAACTAATATTGTGGATTGCAGCCGTCATTGGTCCAATATTTGGAGAGCGGTGTACCGGACCGGAACCTGCATCTTGATCACTAAATGATGCAGATGCAAGCGTTCGTGGCAAAAATTCTTCTGTCATCCTTCTTGTGGATACACATGGAATTATTTATGACAATGGATCGCGACCTACGCAAAAATTTGACACGTGTCATGCTATCCACATGGCAATACACGATGACGTCAACTGTAGTGGGGGTTCTAGAACTCTCTTCTAAATATCGCTATGGGCTCACTAGCCGAGGAGTGCCGATCTATCTCTTTCGTCCATATGATGACACACTAAAGGACTATGTAGTGGGATGCAGCCATCGTGACACGAGTCGGAATCAGATTGCATTGGTAACGCTACCTGCAAAAGGGAATCGCGGTACTCTCGTTCGGCTCTTTGGAATGGTCGGTGATCCAGTTGCCGAAAAAGAGGCACTTATGCAGCATTATTGCCCGTTTCGTCCCTCTACTACTCCAGAGCAGCCTTCAGATAACAAGGAAGAACGGCAGGATCTAGATAAATGGGTGACCTTTCATATAGATCCGCCTGGTTGTCGTGATATTGACGATGCTATGGCGTATAATCCCGCTACAGGAATATGGGCAATTACCATCGCCGATGTTGCCTCAGCGGTTGCCGAAGGTTCGCCTACAGATCTCTCTGCCAAAGCGATTGGTGCAACATTCTATGATCTGGATGGGCGCGTTATGCGCCCCATGTTGCCGCCTGCTATTAGCGAATCTGCGTGCAGTCTTCTGCCAGGAGAGCGAAGACGTGGCCTAACTCTCTTTCTACATCCGGATGGCACAGAGACATTCGGATGTACATGGATCACGGTGGCCAACAGTTTCACATATGATTCGTTCAAGGGTTCTATAATGGCGGGTGTACTTGGTATTACGGAAGATCCTCACATCTGGGTAGAAAAACAGATGATCCGATACAATCGTGCAGTGGCTACGAAACTTAAGGAGGCAGGGGTCGGTATTCTGCGTGTGCAGGCGCCCAGCGAAGCCCGCTGGTCCGAGATTGATCCTGGCCTGGGAGCCGAAGCTGCATCGTATGAGGCAGTTACAGATCAGAATCAAGAACAAATACATGCCTCACTAGGTCTCTATTGTCATGCCTCCAGTCCTCTTCGGAGATATGCGGATCTCGCGAATCAACGAGTTCTGAAGGCGATTCTAGCTGGAAAAATACCCAGTCTGATCACAAGTGTGGACGAGCTAAATGCGCGTGCCAAAGCCAATCGTCGGTGGGGTCGTGATCTTACATTCTTGACATGTGTGACGGCCGGTCGCATCCATGAGATTGATGTTATCTGGTTAGAGTCGGATCGTGTATGGGTACCTGCATGGCGGCGGACTATTCGCCTGCGTCATGAGGAAGCGCATGATCTCGGATATCGTGGTCGTATTCGGATTTTCTGCGATCCGACCCGTAGAAATTGGAAACAGCGAGTGCTTACTCAGGAACTAGAGAAGGTGTCTGAACCAGACCAAACTGGTAAGACTGCTCATTGTCATCTAACATGAAGCGAATAGCGGCGTCTCTGATGGCCGTGATATGAACTTGCATGCGACACTGGGCAGATGCAGACATGCGCGCGACACGTGTGAATTGGAGCCATATGTTCGTGTACACTGCATCAGATTCAGAAGCAATCATGACCTTCTCATTTGTAGTATATACATGTACTTGTTCATTGCGATTCATGCACGTCAGATCTGCAGATACAAAAATTTCACCGGATGATAGATACAGAGGAATACCCATATTCGTCACAATGGCATTTTCATCTGTTGGAAACCAGAGTTCACTCTCATATGTATGTGTTGAAAAACTGGTGAGTTCAAACTCCTCCCATGTATTACTTTCAGAAACTGGAATGGATCCAGAGCATGGAATACCCTTGAGTGTAATGCTTGTAGTAGAAGTGCATTTAGAAGGAGTGTCAGGCTTAGAAGGAGTGTCAGGCTTAGAAGGAGTGTCAGGCTTAGAAGGAGTGTCAGGCTTAGAAGGAGTTACGGGATGAGCAGGGTGTGAATGTTGAGCGGGAGAGTTGCCACGGAGAAAACTGGCAGATGCAAAAACGCAGAAAGAGAATAATGTGAGTAGACGCGACATAGTTTATAATGAATTATGCGATTATCTTTTTAGATGTGAACGAGCTTAGGCAATCAATCCAAATTCAAATGAATTGTCAAATCTATCTTTTTGCAGAGATACTGTTGCTGATCCGGACATTCGCATCTTCACCTGGCATACATCTGTTCCGCGTACAATAGCAGGATTTTTCAGCTTAAACCATATGTTTTCGTACGTAGGTAGTTCGGAATATTCTACTGTAAATGCTGGAGCGGTATGTATAGTCCATTTGTTGGATCCATGGATATATTCATCCATAGTTGTACAGTTCATATGCAATGAGATCCGAAGAGAAGAAAATAGTACTTGAAGAGGGATTCCAATATATGAGATATGCTTATATTCATTTTCCTCTCCAGGAATTTGCCACGTATCACTTTCCACTGTGCGGTCGGGGCTAGTTTCGTAAATATTATTTTTTGAGAGCGCTACAGTATTTGTGCACGGGATATATTTGACAAAGGCACTTCTATCATCACAAACGCTTTCGGGATCAAAGGCATCAGGGCGATAATAGAAATTGGAAGATACAGTCGGAGTAGCTGTTTCAGTTGTTGAAGCGGTGTATGTTACAGAAGCAGTTGTTGAAGCGGTGTATGTTACAGAAGCAGTTGTGGTCGGTGTCAAAAATACGGAGGGGGTCGGTGATTGTAACAAACAAGAAAAATTGTTACAATCACCGATAGGCATAGTACCACCCATGAAAACGGCAGTAAATGCAGTGACGACTAAAGTAATGCAAGACGACATACTCCCAGTTATATACTATAGATAGATTATGTTTAGACACTTACAACCTCAGATACAGTGAATCCACAATCACTTCATTCCGCAAGAATCGCAATGAAGCCAGTTTCTCCAGTGTTGCTAGATCCTGACGTAGGGTCGCGACTGCACCCCATTCCTCTAGCAAATTTGCAACCCGCAAGAGACCCCGCTGGACATTGCCCTCAAACAGAGAAAATTCCGTCGCAATCTCTGTAAGGCCATAACCGGCGAGCCATCGTGCAGCTACACATACCCACAGAGCAGAGAGATCCCAGAAATGCGGCGGTGAGATCACGTGATTCCGATCTTCTATACATTGGCAGTTCCGTGCCGTGTCATCTAGCCAATGCAGCGCAGCAAGAGCTTCAGGACCGAGACCTGAAGCAGAGAGCGGTGGATCCTCTGAACTGTGTTCGCGAATACACCCCGCCAGAACACAGGCAATCTCTTCACCTGTGAGTGTACCAGTACGACCCGAGTTCGCTAGAAGCGGCATCAGGATAGAATGGCCCTCGTTCACTTCGGTTGCGGCAATGCCGAGCTGTGTGATTCCATCATCCAAGAACCCCCAGGCTCGCAAACAGGCCTCTTGAGGACCGAGACTCAACAAGGGGGCCGCATCCCAATCGGCGATCATGGTCACCAACTTGTCTCGTTCAGCCTTCATCTGCATGTAGGCAATGTAGTCGGCCTTGAGCCGATCAGTCTGTTTGGAATCGTGCTCGGCCAGCCACTTCGTCAGAGCCTGTTGTGCCTTCTTTCGCTTGGCATTGACAGAGGTCGCCACCTGCATCTCCAGATCAATGAGCTCGCCAATCTCCAGATTCACTGTCTTGGATACCAGACGTGACTCAATCTGCGCAAGTTCTGTACCGAGACTGACCCGTGTAGCCTTCTGCTCCTTTGCCCAGTAACTCTGATTCGCTAGATTGACACTTGCAGGATTTAGGAACTGCTTTAACAAGAAATCATAGTGAAATCGCATACGAGACTGGAGAGCCGGCAGAGCTCCCGTGAGTAGGCCGCGGAGTTCCGAAGGATCCACGGGGTCACGCATAGGCTGATACAGGACGAGGCCCTGTGTATCCAGGCCACGGCGCCCTGCACGCCCTGCCATCTGAATATATTCATCGGGTCGCAACAATCGTTGTTGCCCCCCGTCTGTCCATTTTTCCAAGCCCAGGAAAACCACTGTCTTGGTCGGCATGTTGAGCCCTACAGAGAAGGTCTCTGTTGCAAACAGGGTCTTCACATAGCCGCGAGTGAACATAATCTCCACTATCTCCTTGAGAAGGGGCTGGAGACCTGAATGGTGAAAGGCAATGCCACGCAGCAACAAGTCCCGGATCGCGTGATACTGCGGTGATTTCTGTAGAATCTCCTTGTGTCGCGACAGATGAAAGTCAATGATGTGTGCGGCGGCGGCCGAATCCGATGAATCCAGGAAAGACCCT
>Ga0214919_10008940_pt1 | contig 13031 bp, 10 predicted proteins | sample LL1503_MetaG_FD_177994 | JGI IMG/M metagenome (GOLD analysis project Ga0214919, IMG submission 177994) | Freshwater microbial communities from Lake Lanier, Atlanta, Georgia, United States - LL-1503 | ecosystem: Environmental > Aquatic > Freshwater > Lake | place: USA: Georgia | collected...
CAGCCGCCGCGATAATGGCCTCGCGCGTGGCATTCGGTGTGCCCAGCGCTAGATTGTTGTAGATCGTATCGTTGAACAGAACGGGCTCTTGGGAGACGAGGGCGATATTGCGCCGCAAATCAGCCAAGCGCAGGGAGCGAACATCGAGGCCGTCAATGCTCACGCTGCCGGCCGCAACTTCAAAGAAGCGCGGGACGAGATTGGCGAAGGTGCTTTTCCCGGCACCACTGGGTCCGACAAGCGCGCACACCGTGCCGGCCGGGATCGTGACATTAATATCCCGCAAGGCTGGCGTTTCGCCGTACGAAAAATTGACCTGTTGAAAAGTGAGCTGGCCCCGCAGCTGCGTCACTGTCACCGGCGCAACGGGATCGGTAATCGTGAGCGGCTCGTGGAGTACGTGTTCGAGCCGCTCGAGGGAAGCGGCGCCGCGATTCATCTCGGCGTTAAGATAGCCGATCTTTTTAATCGGCTCATAGCACAGATAAAGCGCCGTGATGATGGCGATAAAAGTTTCCCACTTAACATTATGCGTGGAGGCAAAAATGAGCGTAGCAGCAATGCCGACTGCTGAGAGAATTTCGATCGCGGGCGTAAGGGCCTGGGCATATTTCACGATCTTCATTTGCGCCGTGACGAGTCCGCTGGTGGCTCGACCGAAGCGCGCGAGCTCACGTTCTTCGAGACCGAACGCTCTCACCTCGCGTGCGGCGGAGAGGTTCTCGACAAAATGAGTAGAGACATCGCCGAGTTGGCTTTGCATTTGTTGCGCTCGGCGGATAATTTTTTTCCCCACGTAATGCACGGGCAGCACGGTAAGTGGGACCACGGCGAGGCACACGAGCACGAGCAGGGCGCCGTCGGTGCTGAGGGCCTGCCAGACGAGAAAACTGAGGGCCCCCAGCAGCGCCATCGGTTGTTTGACGCCATCATTCGCCATCAGGGATAAGGTAAATTGCAATTGTGCGGTGTCAGCCAAGCCGCGTGAAATGAGATCACCACTGGCTTTGCGTTGGAGAAAAGAAAGCGGCAAGAACTGGAGTTGGCGGAAATAATCTAAGCGGACGGCCTCGAGGACGCGGACGCCGGTGAGTTGGACATAATAGCTATTAAGATAACCGCTCACCGCGCGGAGCAAAAAGACGAGAGGAACGCACGCCGCGATCAGCATAACCGTCGCGAGCGGCAGCCCCGGGGTACTTTGGTCAAAAATGGGCGGGAAGACATATTTGACGAGAGTCGGCAGCCCGAGCCCGCTGGTGGCGCCAAAGAGCAGCCCGTAGAATATCGCCGCAGATAGCGTGCCGCGGGTGGCGACGAGGTAGCGAAAATAAGGGCGGAAGCGGCGGAGCATCGGGAACGCAGCAGAATCTCGAATCGGGAAATCAGAAGCCAGCAGGAAATAATCTGAAAGCCAAGGGCGGTCTTGGTTCCCCTTTAGTCTTGGGCGCCCCGAACATCGAGGGCGTCGCGTAAGCCATCGCCAAGAAAGTTGAGCGAAAAAAGCGTGAGCGAAAAAATGCTACCAGGAAAAATGAGCAGCCACGGAAACTCTTCCATTTTTTCGGCGCCATCCTTGATCAAGGTTCCCCACGAACTCATCGGCGGTTGCACGCCCAAGCCGAGAAAGCTGAGGAAAGCTTCCAGTAACATCACGGCGGGAATGGTGAGGGTGGTGTAGACGATGATCGGCCCGAGCGCGTTGGGCAGCAGGTGGCGAAAAATGATGCGGGTATTACTGAGCCCCAGTGAGCGCGCGGCTTCGATGAACTCCATTTTCTTTAGCGCCATGATTTGGCTGCGCACAATTCGCGCCATCGTGAGCCATTCGACCGCTCCGATGGCGACAAAAAGCAAAATAATATTCCGGCCCAAAAAGACCATGAGCAAAATAACGAAAATCGTAAAAGGCAGTGCGTAAATAATATCAACGAGCCGCATCATCGTGGCGTCAATTTTCCCTCCAAGGTAACCGGCGATGGCGCCATAAATAACCCCGATCGTGAGCGCCACAAAGGTTGCACAGAGGCCAACCCCTAAAGAAATGCGGCCGCCATAAAGTAAGCGGACGAAAAGATCTCGCCCGAGGGTGTCGGTCCCAAACCAATGAGCCGCGCTGGGCGCGGCTGCGCCGAGATCTAAATTCTGCTCTTGATAGCTCATCTGCAGAAACCATGGGCCGGCGATGCAAAGCATCGTCAGTCCGGCTAAGAGTGCGCCGCCGATAACCGCGAGCCGATTTTTTTTCAGGCGGTGCCAAGCATCGCGCCACAGCGAGGAGCGTGCCTCAGTCAGGGCAGGCCGGATCGCGGAAGGGGGGCTGAGCGGAATCATTTAAACAAAGGAGCCAGTCGGCTCTGGCGAATCAGGCATCGGCTCATGCAAATTTTAATTTTGGATTGAGCCATACTTGGATCACATCGGTGGCGAGGTTGAGTACAACGATTAGCCCCGCGTAGAGCATGACGGTGCCGAGCACCAACGTGTAGTCACGATTGAAGGCGCTGTTCACAAATTCGCGCCCAAGGCCAGGGATTTGGAAAATAGTTTCGATGATGAAGGAACCAGTGAGAATACCCGCGGTGGCTGGTCCTAAAAATGAGACGACGGGCAGAAGTCCCCCGCGCAGCGCGTGACGCGTGATGATGCGAAACTCCGAAGCGCCTTTCGCGCGGGCCGTGCGAATGTAATCTTGATGCAGCACTTCGAGCATGCCGGCTCGCGTGAGCCGCATAATATAGGCGGCGTAAACTAAACCCAAAGTAAGTGCGGGGAGCACGCGGTCCGCTGCGGTGTACCAGCCGGAGGCGTTGACCCAACCGAGGTGGATGGCGAAAAAAAGCACGAGCAGCGGGCCCAGCACAAAAGTCGGCACACAAATTCCCAGCATCCCCAGCGAACTCGCCAGATAATCGAGCCCACTATTACGGCGGACCGCCGCCAAGACCCCTAAAGTTAGCCCAAGGCTCAGCGCACAGGCCAGCGCGAGGGCGCCCAGTTCCAAAGACACGGGCAGCTTATCTGCAATGATTTCATTGACGGAGCGATTGGAGTATTTGAACGATGGCCCAAGGTCGCCGTGGGCAATTTTCCCGAGGTAGTTGAGATATTGGCGCCCGAGCGGTTGATCGAGGCCGTAGTGCGCTTCAATGTTTTTTAGAATTTCTGGGGGGATGGCTTTTTCGGCGGTGAAGGGCCCGCCGGGGACAAAGCGCACCATAAAAAAAGTCGCCGTGATAATAATAAAAAGCACGGGGATGACCTGCAGCAGGCGGCGAAAGATAAAGCGAAACATAGCGAGAAATCAGGCGATAGCTGACAGAGGATCACGCGGCGTGGCCAGACGGAAAAATGCGGCGGGCCGCCGCCGCTATTTCTTTAGCAGGGTATCGCGCCGGCTTTTGAACTCGGTCCCAGGTTTCCAGGTGGGCCAAGCGGTGGCGGTGGCGATGCGTCGACCAACTTCAAACAGGAAGACCGTGTTCTGGGCGGCGCCGATCATGGTCCAGTCCGACCGGACCGCATCCGTTACTTTGTGGTAATCGTTGGCCAGATAATCGGCGCGCAATTTCAAGCCATAGCCCTCGGGTTGACCGATGAAGTCGAGTCCGGAGCGGGTGAAATAGGCGGGCACGCCCACCTTCGCGAACTCGAAGTGATCGCTGCGGTAATAATAGCCTTTTTCCGCATCGGTGTCGGCGCGTACCACGCGACCTTGCTCCGCCGCTACGGCGAGACCGAGCTCGTCGATGGTGGATGGATTGTTTCCGACCACCTCAATGTCCCGGGTCAGGCCGTACGCATTATTGGAGTCGAGTGGCTCGAGGTTAAGGTTAGCGAGCGTTTGTGAAAGTGGATACAAGGGATGCTCCGCATAATAGCGTGAGCCAAGGAGGCCTTTTTCTTCAGCTGTAGGAAAAAGGAATAAGCACGAACGCGGCCAACGTTGCTTCGCGGTCGCCATCGCCGCGGCCCGCGCCAACTCGAGCAACATGCCAACGGCGGTGGCGTTATCCGCGGCTCCATTGAGAACTTGGTCTCCGGCCAGAGCGAGATTGCGACCAAAAGCATCCCAGTGGGCCGAGTAAATTATATATTCATTCCGGCGCAGCGGATCGGTGCCGGGCAGCAGAGCGATAACATTCTTTGACGCGACTTGGCGGCTCGTATTATTAATCGTGAAATTGGCGTGGGCGGCGATTGCCACTGGACGAAAATCACGGCGGGCCGCGGCGGCTTTCAGGGCGGCGAAATCTTGTCCGGCCGCCGCGAGAAGTTTTTTGCTAGCCTCCAGCGTCAGCCAGCCTTCCACCGCGATGCGCTGGGGGTTCTGATTGGGGCTATCGAGATCAAAATTTTCCCGACCCCAGCTGCCGCCGACTACGGCGAAGGGGTAGCCAGCCGGACCGGTCTCGTGAATAATGAGACAAGCCGCTGCGCCGCGGGCTGAGGCGATTTCGTATTTGTAGGTCCAGCGGCCGTAGTAGGTCATCGCTTTCCCGCCAAATATCTTCTGATCGAGTTGGCCACTGGTGGGTTCTAGCACGGGCGGATCATTAATGAGAATGAGCACCGTCTTGCCGCGCACATCCACGTCCTTGAAATCATCCCAACCGAATTCGGGGGCCACCACGCCATAGCCGACGAAGACCACGGAACTATCTTTGACCTCGATCGTGGGCCGCTGGTGGCGCGAGAGCGCGATGTAGTCATTGACGATAACGGGAGTGATCGTAATGCCGCCCACCGTAAAATTAGCGGCAGCTTTAGAAGTAATCCCGATCATTGGCACCTGCTGGATATAGGTGCCGTCAGGATTGCCGGTCTGCAGGCCAATTTTCTTCAGCTCACTGATGAGGTAGTTGACGGTTTTTTCTTCACCAGCCGAGGCGGGGGCGCGGCCTTCAAATTCATCGGAGGCCAGAATTTTAGTATGCGCCAAGATTCGAGTCGCCGAAATTTCTGGCGGGGCTTCCGTCGCGCGGGCGGGGACGGCCAAGATCGTGAGAAGTAACCATGGGATAATTTTCATGATAAATATTTTAGACCGCGGCGCCTGTCGTGCGCGCGGCCAATTTACTGCCGGGGGCTTAGTCCAGCGTAAGCCCAGCAAAGAATCGCGTCCAGAGACCATCTGTTTGCCAGTTTTTAACGGCGGGACGGATGAGGAAATTTTGCATGTTAAAATAAAGAGGAATGAGGGGCATATCTTCGAGCAGGATTTTTTCCGCCGCCGAGTAGGCGCGGTGGCGCAGGGCTTGCGAAGACTGTTGGTGGCCTGCGCGTACCAAGCGGTCAAATTCCGCGTTGCGCCAATGGGGATAGTTAGCGGGATGGCCACTGGTTAGCTGGGTGAATAAATTTGCGGCACTCGGGTAGTCAGGAATCGCGGTTACGAGAGCGAGGTCATAGTCACCAGCGGCCAGCGCCACCAGATGAGTGCGGGCTTCGCGCTGCGCGAGGGTGATTTCAATGCCCAGTTCGCGTCGCCAGACTTGTTGAATGACCTCGAGGACAGATGCTGGATACCACGTAGTCAGTTCAAGGTGAGGGAAACCGCGGCCCTGCGGAAAACCCGCGGCGGCCAAGAGACGGCGCGCGGCGGCGAGATCTTCTTGGAGACCAAGCCCGCTTTCATAATGAGCAAGGCCCGGGGGAATAAACGTGTAAGCGGGGACTTGGCCACCTTGGAGCACCTTCTCCGTCAGCGTCCGGCGATTTAAGGCGAGGGCCAAAGCTTGGCGGACGCGCGGATCAGTGAGGGGTGGCCGCGTGGTGTTGATCGCTAGGTAGCGGGTTTCCTGCTGCGGTACCGAGCGTAGAACTGGCGGCTGGCTCAGCCGGTAGGCGGGCAATTTATGCAACGGCACCGACATGGTAACATCTAACTGGCCGGCGCGAAAGGCGCGCTCTTCGCTCTCGCCGTTATCAAAAGCAATAAAATGGATCGCGGTTAGTTTAATGGAGCTCGCCGCCCGATAGGTCGGGTTGCGGGCCACCACAATTGCCTGGTGGGGGCGCCAGGCGTCTAGCGTGAAGGGACCATTCCCGATATAATTATCCTGCGAAATTCCGCCGGCGCGGTTGGGCCCGTCCGCGAGGGGCGGCCGGAGGCGAGAGCGATGGACGGGAATCCAGGGACCGCTGGCGACGAGTGCCAGAAAATCAGCCTGCGGCTCGGTGAGGGTGAGCTCCAGTTGGCCGTCAGGTAAAGCGCGGACGCCAACGGCCTTAAAATCTTTTTCGCGGCCGGCATAGAAGGCTTCCGCCTTTTTTAAGGGGAAGAAGAGCGCCGCTTTCGGCGCCGCGGTCGCAGGCGTTAGTGCGCGTTCGAGCGAGGCGACAAAATCAGCTGCCACGATCGGCTCGCCGTTAGACCAGCGCGCTTCGGGATTAAGCGTAAAGGTGTAAGTCCGACCATCGGGTGAAATCGTCCAGCTGTGAGCAACGGCGGGTTGGGGTTCGCCGTCATCTGGGCTGGGGGTGAGTAAGCCTTCGCCGAGGGCGCGAATAATAAAAAATTCGTCCGGCAGCGTCGCCAGCTGCGGATCAAGCGTCGCGGGCTCATTGCGTTGGCTAACACGCAAAATTGGTGCAGCGGGCTGAGCCTCGGCGAATTTTTTGCAACTGCTGAGCGCACCCAACAAACTGAGCGCACACAGTGCCCAGCAACTTGATGGGCGATTACTTTTCCAGCCAAACATAGCGATAGTCGGAGTGATCCATCGGGGTGGGTTGCCAGCCGTGGACAGCCGGGTGCAAGAGGTAAACGTGCGTATTAAAATAAATGGGAATAATGGGTGCGGCCTCGAGCACGAGCGCCTCGGCCGCAGTCAACACCGCGCCGCGGGCCGCGGGATCAGCAAGGCGATTCGCCTGATCGGAGAGGGCGTCGTACGCGGGATCAGCCCAACCGGTGTGGTTATTGCCCGAATCGCTGCGCCATAAATCGAGGAAGGTCGTCGCATCGAGATAATCAGCCGTCCAACTTCCTAGGAGGATTTGATAATCTCCCGTGCGTCGGCTTGCGAAGACGACCTTAAATTCCTGATTTACGAGCCGGATATCGAGGCCGAGGTCGCGGCGCCACATTTGTTGAATCGCTTCGGCCACGAGCCGGAGAATTTCAGAATTGTTGTAGAGAATTTCAATGGGCGGCAGTCCCGCCCCGCCGGCGTGCCCCGCTTCGGCGAGGAGTTGGCGCGCCGCGGCCAGATCATACGCGCGGCGGGTCGGGGGCGTATAGCCAGGAATAACTGATGAGATGAGGGTAGGCGCCGGCTGGCGTCCACCGGGAAGAATTTTTTGCGCAATCGCCTCCCGGTCGATCGCGAGCGACAACGCCCGGCGGATGCGTTGATCAGTCAGCGGTGCGCGGTGAACGTTGAGGCGGAAAAAATAGGTTTCAAGAATAGGATCGATGCGGAGTGCCGGAGATTTTTCCTGCTGGAGCGGGAGGATTTTAGAGAGCGGGAGCGACCACGTCCCATGCAGTTGGCCGGCGCGGAAGGCGCGCTCTTCGGCGTCCATGCTGTCGATGGGATAAAATTGAATAGCGTTGAGGCGGACCGTCGCGTGGTCCCAGTAGGTCAAAGATTTTTCGACCAAAATATGTTGATGGGGCTTCCATTCCTTCAGGGCAAACGGGCCGCTAGAAATAAGTTTTCCTGGTCGCGTCCACGGGGTGCCCCGACGGTAAGCGTCACCGACCGCCGCGATGCTGCGCACGTTCAGGGGGCGCCACGGTGAGTTGAGGAGAATCTGGAGAAAATACGGGGCGGGATGAGCCAGCGTAACGACGAGCGTGCGGGCATCAGGCGCCGCGAGCCCGACGGTGGTGAAATCCGTGGTTTGGCTTTTATGAAACGACTCGGCGCCGCGGATGATGTAGAAAAAATAAGCATAGTCTGCCGCGAGGGTCGGCGAGAGAATGCGTCGCCAAGAGGCGATGCAATCCTCGGCGGTGATCGGGTCGCCATTGCTCCAGCGGGCGGTCGGGCGCAGATGAAAAGTGTAGACTAAGCCATCGGGGGAAATCTCCCAACGTTCGGCGAGCGCGGGTCGAGGGGCGAGGGTGAGGGGATCGAAGGTGACGATCGGTTCGAACAGGGCCGCGATAATTTTGGCATCACCGAGGCCGGTGACCGTTTGGGGATCGAGATCAGTTGGCTCGGAGCCCACGCTCAAATGTAGGACGCCAGCTTGGGTTGCTTGGTCCACAGTGGTGGCGCGCCGAGCACAGCTCCCGTTGAGCAAGGCCATGAGGCCCAAAAGTACGCCCGCCAAGCTTAGCGGTCGTCGGATATCGTTAGCGCCTCTCACGGGGATGACTTCTCGATTAAGGCGACCGCGTGGGCGGCGATAGCCAGCCCGCGGCCGAGGTCGTCGCACCCTTCATTGGTGGTCGCCTTCAAACCGATCGCCTCGGGGGACAAACCAGTGGAGGCGGCGAGGACGGCCTTCATTTCAGCGAGGCGATGAGAGATTTTTGGTTTTTCGGCAATCAGCGTCGCATCAATATTAACCGGCGTCCACCCGTGCGTCAGCAGCGTCGCCGTAACTTTTTGGAGGAGCACCTGCGAATTTATATTCCGCCAGGTTGCGTCAGTGTTGGGGAAAAAATGGCCAATGTCAGGCAGCCCTGCCGCCCCCAGCAAGGCATCGCAGATCGCATGCGTGAGGGCATCGGCATCAGAATGGCCCTCGAGGCCGAAGTCCGCGGCAAAAGTTACCCCGCCCAGTACTAGCGGTCGGCCGACCGTGGTGCGGTGGATGTCGTAGCCGTGACCGATGCGCCAATGAGCCATAAATAATTTCTCTTAAGGTTTAAGTTCAGCGACCAGGAATTCCAAGTACGCCAGATCGGCCGGGGTGGTCAGCTTGGGATTCGGATAAGTATTCTCGAGTAAGGCAATGGGGTGGTGCAGTAACTCTACCGCCGCCGCATCATCGGTAATGCTCAGCCGGCGTGTCGCTACCCGCGCATAGGCTCGGTCGATTAAAGATCGTGCAAAAACTTGGGGCGTTTCCATTGCCCACAGATGCTGGCGCGGCAGGGTGCGGAGTTGGCCTTCGCCGCGATGGACTTTGATGGTGTCGGTGACGCGATGGGCCAGCACGACCGCATTTTCGCGGCGCACGATTTTATGGAGAGCGACTAATTGCTCCGGGCGGACGAGCGGCCGGGCGCAATCGTGAATGAAAACATATTTAACATCTTCCGGTAGCTCGGCCAAAGCAGCGCTGACGGAGTCTTGGCGTTCGTTGCCCCCCGGGACAAAAAGCGTGGGGGTCGGCGCATACGCGGAGAGCTCGAGCAGTTGCGCTTGGTCGCGGTAAGTGACGATGAAAGTATCGACGACCCCGCTGCGGTAAAAAGCACCCACGGTGTGGGCAAAAACGGGCTTACCGGCGAGGGGCGCAAGAATTTTGTCCGACACGGCATTCGCCATGCGCTGCCCGCGACCTGCGGCAAGAAGAATGGCCGCCGTGCGACTCATCGAAGGAAGCGGGACGGGTGGATCATGAAATTAGGCGCAGGCGAGTTCCGCTAAAATTGCCCGAGCCGCCGCCGCGGGATCGGCGGCTTGCAGGATCGGGCGGCCGACCACGATGTAACTCGAGCCCGCCTGAGCCGCGTTAGCGGGAGTCATGACCCGCTTCTGGTCATCCGTCCCCGCTTCGTGAGCGGGTCGGATACCGGGGGTGATTAACTGCATGGCGGCCGGTAATTGCTGGCGCAGGAGAGCAACTTCTAGCGGGGAGCAGACAAGACCACGAAGGCCGGCGGTGGCAGCGAGCTGGCCGAGCCGAGTGACTTGCTCCGAAGCTGGCGCGGTGACGCCAATTTCCTGGAGTCCCCGCGAGTCCATGGACGTGAGCACGGTAACGCCGAGGAGCAGTAATTGAGGATTATGCTTTTGTTGAGCCGCGAGGGCGGCGCGCATCATCTCGCTGCCCCCCGCGCAATGCAGGGTCAGCATTTGGATCGGGAGCGGCGCCAGCGATTCCACGGCTTTGGCCACGGTGTTGGGGATATCGTGCAGTTTGAGATCGAGGAAAACATTGAAGCCGAGGCCAGCCACCTCTTGGACGTAGTCGGGTCCGTAGGCCGTAAACATCTGCAAGCCGATCTTCACCCAGCGCAGTTGACCGCGCAGCTGGCGGAGAATGGGGTCAGCTGCTTCGCGCGTGGGAACATCAAGAGCCAAAATTAGGTCGCAAGCCATAGGTGAGGGGAGTTACCGTGAGCGGAAATTGTGGTCTGCGCCATGCTATTTTATGTGCCATGAAATCTGTAACCGAATTTTCACCGGCTAAGATTAACCTGCTCCTCGCCGTCACGGGCCGTCGAGCGGATGGTTATCATGATTTAGTCTCGGTGGTGGCTCCTTTAGATTTTGGAGATGAGTTGGCGGCGGAAAGTTGCGCCCGAGCTTCGGGGCCTCAGTTTACCTTGAGTTGTGCGCAACCAGCGGTGCCGCTTGATGACTCTAATCTGATTTTTAAAGCCGCGCAGGCCTTTGTGGCGGCGACGGGTTGGGGCGGCGGCGTGCATTTCAAGCTGACGAAACGAATTCCGCTTGGAGCTGGCTTGGGCGGCGGCAGCAGTAATGCCGTAGCGGCGTTGCGGGCTTTGGATAAAATTTCGGGCGGACAGCTCACCACCGAGCAATGGTCGGCGCTGGCGGCGACGCTGGGTTCAGATTGTGCGTTATTTTTAAACCCCGCTCCCGCGCTGATGCGAGGCCGTGGTGAAAAAATTGAAGCAGTGCCCGCCGCGGCGCGAACCAGACTCAGCGGTCGGCGGGTGCTGTTGTTTAAGCCGAGTTTTTCCATTAATACGGCGTGGGCTTATCAGCAGATGCGGCAGCGGGCGACCGACTACGTACCGGTCGAATTAGCGGAAAAGCAAGTGACGGCTTGGCTCGACGGGTCGGAGCCAGCGGAGCAGTTGCTGGCTAATAACATGGAGAGAGTGGCGTTTGATAAATTTATCGCCCTGCCAGTGCTCTTGAATAAATTACGAACTCAGTTTGGCGTCGAAGGCCGGATGAGCGGGAGCGGAAGTGCCTGTTTTGTTTTTCTAGCCGAGGGGCAGAGCAGTGCGCCGCTGCTGGCGTGTATTCGCGCCTGCTGGGGCGCGGCGGCTTTCGGGCAGGAAGCTCGGTTGAGCTAGTTCCGCATTGACCACATCGCGTGGGGCTTGGTTAATCGATTCAAGCTTACCCCATGGATCCCCAAGCTAAAAGCGAACTCGTCATCCAGGGTATCGCGGCCTCTAAGGGCATCGCTCATGGGCAAGTATTTCTCTATCTGCAGAGTGAATTAGAGGTGCCGCTCTATACGGTGGATGCCGACAAGCGCGGAGCAGAAATTGCGCGCTTTGAGCAAGCGCTGGTGGTTACTCGGCAGCAGATTTCCGCAATTCAAGATCAAGTAGCAAAAAATATTAGTCCGGAGGAGGCCTTGATTTTTGATGCGCACCAACTGGTGCTTGAAGACCAAGCTTTGATCGGGGAGACGATTCGAGCTTTTGAAAAATCAGGGCTCAATATTGAAACCTGCTTTAATAATATTGCCCAGCGCTACATCCAGGCCTTTGCCGAGATCGATGATGAATATTTACGCGAGCGGGCGGCTGATATCAAAGATGTGGCGAAGCGCGTGCTGCATGTGCTGTTGGGCCAAGCCGCCAGCAGTCTGACAGAGTTGGTGGAGCAGCGCATCATTGTCGCGCCCGATATTTCTCCTTCCGAATCAGCGGGCGTGGATCGGAGTGCCGCGCTCGGCATTGTGACTGATGCCGGCAGTCACACGAGTCACGCGGTCATTGTGGCGCGTTCGATGAAGATTCCGGCCGTGGTGGGCACGCGCGATCTCTCGAGCAAATTAAAAAACGGCGATTGGCTGATAGTCGATGGCTACGAAGGTCTGGTGATCGTTAATCCCACGGAGCAGACGCTATTTCGTTACGGTAAAATTCAGCAGGCCAAGCAAACCTTCGAAGCGCACCTGTTGGCGGTGAATGAACTCGCGGCTGAAACCTTGGACGGAGTCCACGTTAGCCTGCGGGCCAACATTGAAAAGCCTGATGAGGTGGCGCTCGTGCAGCAATATCGGGCGCAGGGGGTTGGGCTTTACCGTACCGAGTATCTCTTTTTTGCGGCGGAGGAGATGCCCACGGAGGACCAACAATACGCCGCGTATCGGGAAATTGTGGCTGGCCTCGCCCCCGCGCCCGTGACGATTCGAACGCTCGATATTGGTGGGGACAAGCCCTTGCCCGGTCGGCCTGACCTGATTGGACTCGAGGCGAATCCCTTCATGGGCTTCCGCGCCATTCGCATGTGTCTTGAAAATCCGGCACTCTTCAAAGACCAACTGCGCGCGATCCTGCGCGCGAGTGCCCACGGTCGGGTGGAGCTCATGTATCCGATGATCAGTGGTCCGGATGAATTAACGCGGGCGAATAACTTGCTGCAAGAAGCGCGACTGGAACTAACCCAACGCCAGCAAGCTTTCGATCCGCACTTACGTGTTGGGGCGATGATTGAGATTCCGAGTGCCGCCATCGCGAGTGACCTCTTGGCGGGCCAATGTGATTTTTTCAGTATCGGGACCAACGATTTGATCCAGTACTTGCTCGCCATCGATCGAGGTAATAGTCGCGTCGCCCCGCTTTATGATCCGGCGCATCCCGCGGTGTTGCGCGTCTTGCAGCAGATTATCACCGCGGGTCATGCGCGAAAAATTAAAGTCAGCGTATGCGGTGAGATGGCCGGAGATGCGAAGTACGTTCCATTGTTGCTGGGCTTAGGCGTCGATGAGCTGAGTATGACTCCCTCGTTATTGCCGACCGCAAAATATCTTATCCGGGCATTAAAAATGAGTGACGCCAGAGAGCTGGCGCAAGCCGCGCTGGCGCAGACCGAGGCCAAGAAAACCCATGCGCTGATTGAAGCTTTTTACCATGCCCGCATGCAGGCTAATTGAGCCGCTGGGAGCTCATGGCCGCGAATTTATCCGGG
>Ga0214919_10008941_pt1 | contig 13031 bp, 12 predicted proteins | sample LL1503_MetaG_FD_177994 | JGI IMG/M metagenome (GOLD analysis project Ga0214919, IMG submission 177994) | Freshwater microbial communities from Lake Lanier, Atlanta, Georgia, United States - LL-1503 | ecosystem: Environmental > Aquatic > Freshwater > Lake | place: USA: Georgia | collected...
ATAATGATAGAAGACTCTGCAGAAACTATGAGCTTTTGATCGATTCTGCAGAATATATGACCAAATTATCCGCTATAAAATTATTGTTGAATAAAATTTAAACAGGCTCTAAACTAGCCGCTTTTTTGTAAACTTCCCCGTGTCATGATCATAATGCTGCCTGAATATTTTTTTACTGGCTTTGAGATCTATTAATTGAGCCAAATCTCGATGTAACCAATTCGCTTGTGGATTCAGGTGGGTAATTTCATTCCATTTTTGATGCCCTCTTTCCCATCGATGCATGTCATCACCATGTACCACTAACGTGTTTATTTTTCCAAAAAGATTTTGAATACTGGCCGACAAAGTGCTTTTACCCGTACCCGAATCACCACAGATTCCAATCAAATAGGGATGATGATAAATCTTATAGCCTCTAATTTTAAGTACACCGATTTGAAAAATAGAAACACATACCAATAATAAGGCTGTTTGTAAAAAAGTGAAAGCAAGTTGCACCAACATGTCTACATGAATACCATAATGAGAGAGGAATGCATATGCGTTATCTGATTCTCTTAGCTGTGGATTTATAAATTGCGCGACCAGTGGAAAATCTGATTTTGGAAAAATGATGAAGAATAAAAAATAGGCAACATTTAAAATCACAAAAGTATTACTTGCCTTAAACTGAAATCGAATCATGAAATAAACGAGGAATGGCATATTCCACATGTACCAACCTTGTCCTGGAACGATAAAAAAAGTAATCATCCCAAAACTCAGTGCAAGAAATATGAGCAGAATATCCCTGTTTATAAAGTTAAAACTGATAACTAAATAAAGCATGATCATGTAGCATGCAGGAATAAGGACAACCTGATACTGATTAAATATGCTTAGCGTGGAAGCAAATACTTTCCCCTGCTCTTCATTTTGATAGACCATTTGGATGTATTCTGACTGCAGGATAAATGGCAGATTCAACAAAAAAAGGAGTCCAATGAAAACAGCCACGCCCTTTAACAAATTAACAATAGAAATCTTTTTAGTCTTGATCAGGTAGATCAGTAATAAAGGTATGGTGATGACCACATGAAACTTAGTAGCACATGCTAAAGCTAAAAAAATCATAAAAGGCCACAACTTGTCTAAAAAAAGACAATTATAGTGAAAGGCATAAAAAAGCGGTAGGAATAATATCTAGCTGCCCATGTATGTACGAAATATAAATCACCACTGGATTTAACCAATACCATTTCACTACGTTCGACGTATTTCTTAACCATTTGATCAATACAAGCGTAATCGCTACATCTGCCATCAACAAAGGTATTCTAGCTAAAAAAATATCCAGTGAAGAAACCGCTGTACTACCAGTACTTATTAATGATACCAAATAACTAGGTAATGCCATGATGTACAACATCACTGGCGGATATGGGAATGCTACTGGATTTACGTGGAGGTATTCTTTATAAATATTCGAAAAATTACCGTGTACTGCTATTTTTACAAAAGGGATAAAAAGATCGCTGAGGTAAGTGGAAGCGAAAAAGAAGGATAAGATTAGCTTGAGGACAAGTCCTATGACAAACAAACGATTGTTAAATATTCTTTTCATAAAACATCATGAGAGCCTCCCCCCTTATCATAAACTATTCACAAATTAAATAAACAGCATCCTTTTTGTCCATTAAGCCTTATTTTATAATCAGTGAAGTGACGCACGTCCGAAAACCTTCTCCAAGACATCTCGTGTTTTATTAATTTCAGCTTGCGTTAAGGTGGGATGTACCAAAAGCATTAAACTAGTTTCCCCAAGTTCGTGTGCTATAGGCAAGGCCTTAGGTGGGCGCCAATTTGTATGATCAAATGCTTTTTCCAGATAGACTTCTGAACAAGAACCATGATAACAAGGTACGCCAGCATCATTAATCTCTTGTATAATACGATCTCGGCTCCACCCATTAGGGAGGTTTTGTTGTTGAATATAGGCGTAAAATTTATACCAAGCATGTTGGACATCAGTAGGCGGGGTAGGTGTGCGCAAAGGACCTTGAGCTCCAGAAAATGCTTGACATATTTCAAGTAAAGCCTGTGCGTTAGACGAACGTTTGGCTGTCCATTCTTTCATTTTTTTGAGTTGAACTAATCCAAGTGCAGCTTGAATTTCGAGCATACGCCAATTGGTTCCGAACGATTCATGCACCCAACGATAGCCAGGAGGATGATCTTTTTTATGCATAGCTTCCCAGCTTTTGCCATGATCTTTAAATGACCACATTTTTGACCATAAATCATAATCATTTGTCGTAACCATGCCACCTTCACCTCCCGTGGTCATAATTTTATCTTGACAAAACGACCATGCACCAATATGTCCAATAGTCCCTACATGGCGGTTTTTATAAAGTGCACCATGTGCTTGTGCACAATCTTCAATGACGTAAAAATTTTTCTCTTGAGCAAGCTTCATGATGGGGTCCATATCGCAAGGCCAGCCCGCTAAATGCACACAAATAACTGCCTTGGTACGTGGTGTTAATACCTGCTCAATTGTTTTTGCTGATAGATTACCACTGTCACGATCGATATCGGCAAAGATTGGTATTGCACCCGCATTTACTACACATGAGACGGAGGCGATATAAGTACGGGGGGTAACTACTACTTCATCACCTGGCCCAATGTTTAGTGCTTTCAATGCTACATCAAGAGCTAAGGTTCCATTGGCTAAAGCAACCGCATATTTAGCACCACACCACTCTGCAAATTCTTTTTCAAAAGTTCGGCATAGCTCACCAGTCCAATAGTTAACACGATTAGATGCCAAAATATTAGAAACAGCCTGAATTTCTTCTGCAGAATAACTTGGCCAGGGAGAAAATGGTGTATTAAGCATGATTGTTTTTGATAAGCGGTTTGGCTGGATTACCAACAACGGTTAAACCAGGTGGTACACTTTTTGTGACTACAGCTCCCATTCCAATCACAGCCCCACGACCAATGACTAATGGTGAGTTTGGTGTACCTTGTCGTATAGTGGCAGCCGTTCCTATATATGCATGATCTTCGATGACCACATTTCCATTACATTTTACGGATGGTGCAAATGTTACAAAATCTCCAATTGTACAATCGTGTGCAACGTATGAATATATATTGGCATGAAACTGTCTGCCTATACTAATATTGGATGTCAAAGTTACAAAAGGGGACAAAATAGCCCCAGTACCCATTTGTACATCATCTAGTTCAACAACATTAGATGCACGCACTTGAAAAAATTCGATTTTATCCTCCATGCAACGCAAAGCAAGTTGTTCCCGAATAATGGAATTAGCGATAGCTAAGGTTACTTGTTTATGAGTTGACTTGTGCTCAATAAATTCTTTGTAATTCAAGCAAGTAACGCCATTGATTATCGATGAAGGTGAAGCGTCATCAATAAAAACAAGTTTGAATGATTCGGGGTTTTCATGCGATAACTGATGTCGAACTAGTGGAAGAATTTCTCGTCCAAAACCACTGGCACCAAATACTCCTATTAATTTCATCGTTTATTCCCCATAAATTTCTGCATTGTGACTTCCCCAGCAGCAGAAATATCTTCACGCTTTAATACTTTGATCACAGTCATCCATAAAATTTTCATATCCAGTCCAAAAGAATAATGTTTCACATACCACACGTCAAATTTAAATTTTTCTTCCCAACTAATTGCATTGCGACCATTTACTTGAGCCCAACCTGTAATGCCTGGACGAACTTCGTGACGACGTGCCTGTTCTGCATTGTATAGTGGCAAATATTCCATTAGCAGAGGGCGAGGCCCAACAAGACTCATGTCTCCTTTAAGAACGTTCCATAGCTCTGGTAATTCGTCCAAACTAGTGGAACGCAAAAGTTTTCCAAAAGATGTTAGACGTTGATCGTCTGAGAGATGATTGTTTTGGTCATCGGAAGTATCAACCATTGTCCGGAATTTTAAAATCAGAAATGGTTTTCCATATCGACCTGGTCGGATTTGTTGGAATAAAACAGGTCGCCCTAGTTTTATTCCAACAAATAAACCTATAATAAGGAACAAAGGAACGCATATTGGGAGCATTATCAGGACAACCAATATGTCAAATAGTCTTTTTAGTTTTAATACTCGATTATCCATTAAATATTTTTTTCTCAATTTCTTGCCAGATATGTTCTTGCCTGAAATTTTCCATAACAAAAGCTCTTCCATTTAGGCCGTGTGTTTTAGCGATATCTGGATGCTTTATATAATAATTAATTTTTGAAGCGATGTCCTTTGCATCTATCGCGGTAAACATGCCTGTTTTGTTCGGAACTATTGCATCACGACATCCTGTAGCCATGGTTGTAATTACAGGGAGACTCATCGCAGAGGCTTCTAGCACAACAGTTGGAAATCCTTCACGATAGGAGGGTAAAATAAATAGATCCATTAATTGATAATACATTCGAGGGTCATCAACTAATCCAACATGAACAATGGAAGGTTCATTGTTGATAAAATGGATAGTTTCAGGAGGTAGTTGATCTCTTTCTTCAAAAGGACCCACTAATAACAATTTGGTGTACACATTGTCCTTTTTTATAATTTTCCAAGCACCTATTAATTCTGAAATACCTTTATCTTTTACCAAGCGCCCAACATAGCCAACTACATAATTCCCCTCCAAATTTAGTTTCTTGGATAATTCTGTGGGCATTGATTTATTTTTGTCTTTACTAAACTTAGTAACGTCAATACCATTACAACTACCCCTTCCTAAAATAAAATTTTTACTGGAATGGCTTAAACCATATTGATTAGATACTTGCAATACGGAGAGACTATCTAAAATTACTTTCGTTGCTAACATTCCAGTAAACGTTTCAATACTTTTTAAAATTTGTCGTTTTATTCCTTTAGATGTCTCGTACATAATACCATGACGACAATAAACTCTATTTTTTACCCCCGATAAATATGCAGCCAGCATTCCCAAAAGTCCTCCTTTTGGAGTGTGTCCAATCACAATATCTACTTTATGCTTTCTGATATATTTTATTAATAATATAAGTGAAATAAAATCCTGTATTGGACTAATTTTTCGTAGGATGGTCACTGGAAACTTTTTAAACTTTTTTTCCTTGCCATAACGATCGAGATGCTCGGACGGTGAACAGGCTACATGAAACTCAATTCCTTTCTTTCGGAAATAATCAAACTGATCGCCAATAAAACAAGGCAAGCTAAGTGATATGGTTACAACATGTAATACTTTGTATGGTTTCATTAGTGTGTTTGATTATCAGCTAATATAGCTGTGATATAGTCCTCTACTTTTTTGAAGCGTTTAATCTTTATGCTATTTAATAATAGATCTGTATTTGTAGTTGATATTTTCAATTCATTTTTTTTGATGTTTTCAATATTTAGGTTGATTCCTTTTGTTCTCAAAGAATCGATAATGTTTTTTATTGAAGTTCCATCTCCTGTTCCAATATTTATCATAGGTAATCCTTTTTTGAATAATAATTGAGAATATATTTTTACAACATCATCAATATGGATAAAATCTCGTACAGCATTTCCATTATTTGCCAATATTAATGGTGAATTGTATAAACAAGAATTAATTATTTTACTTATTACTGAAAATTTATCATTATTTCCTCCATACATATTGAAAATTCTCGTAATAGTATAATCAATAGTATTGTCGGTACAATATTTTTCAATAAGTTTTTCATTGGATATTTTCAAAGAGGCATGCAGGCTTAATGCTTCTAATCTATCTGTTTCTTTGCATAGAATATTGTTGCCATAAACAGAGCTACTGCTAGTGTATATAATTTTAATGATTTTTTCTCCTTTAAGGTAATCGAGGACTTTGGCAGTAATTAATATTGAATTTTCAATATATGCTGTAGAAGAGGCAAGTGTATTTAATGCTGTCGCTGTTTGAAAGTTATTAAATATGATCTTGATGCTTTTATTTTTGAATGGAGATAAATGATCTATTTTTTTTGAAAGTTCTCTTGATGACAATAAAACACAGTTAGCTATTTTTTTTGAAAGTTCGTGTGATAAATTGCTGTTTTGACCTATTATTAGAGTTGTTGGCATTTTAAAGTTTGATGAAAGATTGATTTTAGTCCTTTGAGCTTGTAATATATCAACTTTAGGAAGTACATTATTTCGGTTTGTACTATTATTTGTTTCGGCAGATTGTATGTTCGAAACAAATGTCTATTTATTTTAATAGTTCTCTTTATTCCAATTTCTAAATTTTGTGATATATTTCGGTCGTGCACTCTATATAAAACTAAGTTTTCGTTAACAGAGCAAAATGTCACTCCTTCGGCAAGCATTCTGCCCCATAATTCATAATCTTCACCAGCTCGAAAATCTGATCTCGTATCAAAACCTTTAAATTTTTTAACAACCTCATGTTTTACGAGCACGGAAGATAATGTTACATAATTGGATAAAAGTAATCGAGATAAAGTTGCTTTTTGGGGAATGGGAATATTTATACGTCTTTTATTTACTGTATTGGAATTTTTATCTATATGAATCGTATTGGTGAAGCATAAATCCGAGTCATTGATAGTTATTGCTTGTATTTGTTTTTTTAACTTCTCGGGCATCCATAAATCATCATCATCACAAAAAGCAATATATTCTCCTTTGGCTTCTTCTAATCCCTTATTCCTTGTTTCCGCTGGCAGTCCTGTGTTTTTGGGTAGTTTTATATATCGTATTCTTTCTTCAATGTATGGTGAAACTATTTCATCTGTATTATCTGTAGAAGCATCCGAAACAATAATCAGTTCTATGTTATGGTATGTTTGGCCAATAATACTATCAATAGTTCCTTTTAACATGTGGGCTCTATTATAAGTAGTAATGATGACAGAAACTAAAGGTTGGTTAGTCATGAAATTTTGTATTGATTACTTGAATTTAGCAACTGTATACTTTGTAAGTAGTTGACCCGCTTTCAATAGGATTCGATTTAATTGAGAGATTCTAGTAGGGCTTATTTTTTTTCCACTGAAAGTGCCACTACTAATACCTGTAGGAGTAAAATATTGATAAGGTGTGCCAAAAGTTAAGCACCAATAGCCATATTTTATAGCCTCGTCTTTATGTTGTGTTGAAGGGTTTGTTTTGTCATTGATTTTAATATTCTCTATCATTTCTACTACTTGTTCATGAGAAGATGGTTTTAATAACCCCTTCAAATCTTCATAGTAGGCTCTTCCAGCCAATAAGGAAGGTACGCCCCAATAAAGAGCTTCAACTCCCATAGTGGAACCAAAACTAATGATACTATCAGAAGCTTCCATTAGCGCATAAGAATCAATCTTTTCACTAGGCCTAATTATAGTAATGTTTTTGAAATGGGCAGCTAACTTCTCAAGTTCTTTTATTTGGGTGTTTCGCAGCCCTTTTAAATATGGATGAACACGTAGATAAAATTGATAATTGAGGTTATGTTCAAATGCAGCACAAATTTTTTCAATACCATCATTGTCATTTTGATATATTTTGGAATCAAAATCTGGAATAGTCTCATATTCATCCATCGAGGAATTAAAAATGGAGATATTGAATTTTTTTTTATCAAAAGAAGAAGGAAGTAATCCCTTTTCTTGATTTTTTATGAAAGAATACCAAGACTGTTGTGCACCATTTCTTCTTCCCTCAAAAAAACTTACTCCAATTTTTTCTTTATTTATGTCAGCATTTTGCCAAGTTGTTTCTATTTCTTTTTTTATTCTTTCTAAAGAATGCGGAGTACTATTCTCAATGAATGAATATTTGTTAGTTAGTCCTCCTCGCTCATGGGTGTAAAAAGTAATTCCTGACCTTTCACATAACCGCATGAATGGTCTGTTCTCTATTAACCTACCGTTGAAAAGAATAGCGGCATCGGGTTTTATTTGTTCAAATACGATTTCGGTAGCATCATGAACCATTTGGGCCGTGTTTATCCCTCGTACAATATCTTGCCAATATGCATTAATATCAAATCTGTGATCTCTACGTATAGAAATAATAGAAGAGGCTACTGCTAGCCCGATATCACTCCCCTTGTATTTAAAGGCTTTAAGGGTTTCTATAGAGGTTATTCTTTCTTTTAAAAATGATTCGGTATGATAAAGAGGTACGTTGGGAAATTGTATGATTCTGTTCTTTGGAATGGAAAGCTCTTTTAAGCCAGCTTCTACCTTAGACTGACAGACATTACAAATAGCCCTGTGATGATTTATATTAACAAAACAAGTTTGAAAATAAGATTTACAGGTCAAAAAAAACACTTCTTTCCCCGCTTGGATCAATTGCTTTGCAATATCCATTTCTGTTTCGAAATGAGGTGTAGGGTAGTACGTGCTATAAATTAGGTAACGGTTCATCGGATGGTAATTTGTGCAAGTAGCGAGTGAGCATTATTTTACTAAAAAGAAGTAAAGCTATTCCTAGAAAAAAAGTGTAACCCAATTTGATCACAGGGTGAAACTCTTTGCTGAAATAAGCAAGTCCAAAAAGAAAAAGGTAAAGAATTAGTAGGCTCAGGCATAGTTTATCAATATTCAAATACTGCATAAAGAAAAGCCTGTTTTCTCGGTTCAACAATCCAGCCATGCCCATTATTAGAAAAGAAATGTAAGTGGTGCAGGCTGTTGCCCATATTCCGTAATAAGGAATAAGGGCAATATTTGCTAGTATATTAAATATAGCAGCCATCATTGTGATTTTTGAAATGGCAAAAGTTTGGTTATTGATAGATAGTGGGTATGTAAAAAAGGAATAAATAGGATTAAACATTAAACCACTAAAAACAATAATAGCAATTGGATATGATTGTGCTAATTCTTTGCTTTTAAATAAAAAGGAAAATATTTCCTTACTCCATAAGGCTGCTAAGAATAAACAAGCAGCAATACTAATAGGTATAAAAATCAATGCTTTTCTTATAAAAAATCTGTCTGCATCTGTTTTGCCTCTAAATGATTCTTGAATGTTTTTTGCAAATGTGCTAAATATGCCTGTTGTTAAGATAGAACCACCAGATCCCATGCTATATCCTTGGATATAATAACCTATTTGTGTAAGCGGTATTTTAAAATAGGAAAGTAATAATCGATCTGAAACAGATATTACATATAATGAAATTTGGTGAGGAGTTAGTGGAAGACCTATACGGATAGCACGAATAAAGAAAGATTTTTTAATCCACAGTCTAGGATATATTTTTTCAAGTATAACTAAACGGCGAAAAAAGAATAAGCAGTTGACTAGATTGGTCATGGGTAGAGCGATGATCCATCCTAAGTATCCTATTTTAAAGTACTTAATGGTGATAAGTGCTGTTAAAGTAGTTAGTATACCAGCTACTAATGCACCTACGCTTAAAGGAATAGGTTTTTGTTTTAATGTATAGTATATAGTTACTACTTGTTCAACGGGAGAAAATATTAAAAATAGACTCGATGATAGAATGACCCAAAACCAAGGGTGTCCAATTGTTTTAATAAGTGTAAAATATATAAGAAGTGCAAATATACCACTAGTTAAGAAGCCGGATAAAACCATAATACCTAAAGAGCGTTGCCAAACTCTGAAATAATGATGCTTGTATTCGAAAAAGGAATTCTGTAATACGACGTTTTGTCCCAAAACAGTAAACATTTGAAAGACCATAAGATATCCCAATATAATACCATATGTTCCGTAATCAGATAGGGTGAGATAAGGCGAGATAAATGGTAAAATGAGAATGCTCCCCAGAAGAGAGAACTTGGGTAATATGGTGTAAATTAAAACACTTTTTATTTTCGATATACTTATTATAGATGTGAATGCTGAATATGAGCGAAAAGTAGTATGCCTAAACTTGTTTTGAATTAATTTAATTTTTGATACGTTGATCATTTTTAAGAAAAATTCGAAATTAAATTATTGATTGTGGAAGTATGGTTTTTTGATTTTTTTTCTAAAGAGGGTGATTAATGGAAAAATATTTGTTGGTAAGTGTGGGAATAATGTTCAGCTATTTGTTGGTAGCTAGGTGATGCATAATCAATTTTGCAAGGTGAATAAGCTTGGCCAAACATGCTATTGGCAAATTCTATTTGGAACATCAGCCTCTGTTCTCGTAGTAAATCTTTTCCTTTATGGAATCCTCTAGTATCTACGGCCATAATAGTCCCGCGTTTACCACATAATTCAAGTATATTTTCTTTGCCATAAATGGTCTCAATCTCGTTGTCCTCAAAGCGTCCATCTCGTGTTATTGCTGGAGGTAAAGTTTTATGAGACCCTTTGACATAGCAGAATGGCCCAGTATCTGTATCTACATCGGTTAAATAAAAGAAAAATTTCAGGAATTTAATTCTGTCCAAATCAAAATGGTACATCTGAGCTGCTGCAGACTTGGCTTTCCCCTGAAAAGGGGCACTCCACCAAAAAGCTACTAAATCTAGTATGGGTTTGCATCCCAAATACGCTTGTGCAAAGGCTAATAATGATGCATCAAAAATAAGTTGCTGTAATTTTGGGCATTTGAGGATTTGTGCCGAAGTGAAATCATATCGCGGTGAAACAGCATTTTCTGCATCAAATATTATTTTATCTTTTGAACTTTCTTGGAATTTTTTTGAATGAATATCTAAATAAGTTACAGGTTCATTGCTTGCATACGTATAAATTTCTTTGATCATAGTTTCGGGCAACATGGTATCAAAAATAAAATAACCATTTTGCTGAACTTCAGCTACCATTTCTTTGAGTTGATTTTGAGATAAATTGCCTAAAATTCCATTTGCTTTCACATCGTTGTATTTCCCAACTTTTGCATTAATAGTCTTTGATAAATTGTCGTTTGATTGGCCATGAGTTAAGACGAATATTTTCTGAAAACTGGCATAGGAATAAAGCAATGTTTTTTTTGTTGCCTTGAAAAATAAGTATCCAAAAAGGAATATGGGATAGTAGATAAGTTTAAGCATAGAACAAATTTCAAAAATAGTTTAGTAGGGACATTGATTGGTTGTATTTGAGTGTTTCTCTAAAATGACTAAAGCTAAAAGTAGAAGACGCCGCTAAATTGTATGGTCTGTTTTAGTTTAAATTAGATTCCAGGTTTTTTGTAACAGAAAAAATTGTAATTACGTTTGATACATTATCAACCAACGTATCTGTGTGTGATATTTTATTGGGAGCATTATGATTGAAGAAAACATGTTTAACATGACCATCAAATAATTCAAAAATTTGATCTGTTGAGTTGATTCTATCAAAATGGTCAGGTTTTAATACATATCCGTTATGAACACTAATAGCTTGTTCATCCGTCATAGTAGAATATTCAACACCAACACCAATAACCCCTCTATCTTTAATGATTCTTAAAGCTTCCTTGGCAAATTGGCTGGGTTCGTTACTATAACTTAATGTCCATCCACATAGTATAACATCAAAAGATGCATCATCAAATCTGGTGTTATGCATATCGCCAATTTCGATGAAAGGAGAATAGGAAATTAAATCTAGCCCAATAATATTTTTTGAATTAAAACCATTGCCGATTAAATTGAGAATATCATCTTCATTTCTAGGGCCAATAACCAAAATTTTGGCATCTTTTGGGATATTTTCTAATATAGAAATTGGCTTAATTAGTTTATCCATACGTGGGTTGCCAAATGAGCTAAGTGACTTAAGATTGTGTTTTATTGTATGATCTATTGCATGTTTTGATTCGATTGTGTCTATGTTATTTTTTATCCTGGCGTAGTAATAAAATCTAGCTTTACCAACCAATATTCTTATTGCTCTAATTAGTAGAAGTTGTTTTTTAATTAAAATAAGCTGTTTCTTGATTTTTTTCATAGGTTTTCTTATTAGATGTGGGGATTGAGTTAAGTATTAAGGTTCAAAGGAGTGCCTCTTTTAATGTCTGACTTTGCCTTTATTCCAATAAGCATTTCATAATATTTAGGCTCTAATCCATCACCTGGGCGAATTATTCTTATGTTTTCTCTAGTTAGTATTTCACCCTCTGCAATATCTTTCACGGCATAAATAGATCGTTTAAACATTTTACTTTTTTCTTCAACCTTTTGTATGGTCAATTGTACTTTACCTAACGCTAAAAATGCGCTCTCACTTTCCTCAACTAAGGCCTTCATTTCTTCTGGTTCCATACTGAAAGCACTGTCAACACCACCATCGGCTCGACTTAAAGTAAAATGCTTTTCGATTACTCGTGCTCCTAAGGCCACTGATGCAATACTGGCACCAATACCCATGGTGTGGTCACTTAATCCAATAATACAGTCTGGAAAAATTTGTTGCAGTACAGGTATAGTTGTCAAATTGGTGTTTTCTGGAGTGGCTGGATAGGTACTGGTACATTTTAGCAATACAATTTGACTACAACCATTTTCTTTGAGTACTTGAACGGATTCAACGATATCACTTATACTAGCAATGCCTGTGCTCATGATAACTGGTTTCCCTGTTTGTGCTACTTTTTTTAGGAGGGGATGATCCGTATTTTCAAATGAAGCAATTTTATAGCAAGGCACATCTAAAGTTTCCAAAAAATCGACAGCCGTTTCATCAAACGGTGTACTGAAGCAAATTAGATCTAATTCTTTAGCATAATCAAATAATGGTTTATGCCAATCCCAAGGAGTGTGCGCTTCTTCGTATAATTCATATAGGTTTCGTCCATACCACAAGGAGTTATTATCAGTAATGTCGAACAGACCACCTGTATGATTGATAGTCATGGTGTCTGCTGTATAGGTTTGTAGTTTAATGGCGTGTGCTCCGCTATCGGCCGCTGCTTTGATTATTTCTTTTGCTCTATCCAAAGACTGGTTATGGTTGCCACTCATTTCGGCGATGATAAATGGCTTGTAGTTATTGCCTACTTCAAAGTTTGATATCTTCATATAGATTAATTTATAGAACGAATGAGCATAAAGGCTTCAGCAAGCTCAGTGCCTACGGTTACCCCCCA
>Ga0214919_10008942_pt1 | contig 13029 bp, 17 predicted proteins | sample LL1503_MetaG_FD_177994 | JGI IMG/M metagenome (GOLD analysis project Ga0214919, IMG submission 177994) | Freshwater microbial communities from Lake Lanier, Atlanta, Georgia, United States - LL-1503 | ecosystem: Environmental > Aquatic > Freshwater > Lake | place: USA: Georgia | collected...
TAGATACCATTGCCATTAAATAAGGCCATGGTTGTTTAATCCAATTTGGTTGTTTAAATTGCCAATACATTATGTACCAATGAAAAAAACCACCCGTCATAAATAATAAAAAAGATTGTAAAATTTTAATTAAGTTCATTTTTATTATTTAATATTTTATTTAATTTATTTATCATATCAACGTAATTTTTATTATTTTCAATTGTCATTATATCTAATTTTATATATAATTCATGTATTATTTTTATTAGAAATTTAGAAAAATTAAAGTTTGAAATGATACTATATGCATTTGCATCATTTTTAACTATGTTTTTAATTTTATCCCAATATATTATATATCGTTCACTTCGTAAAATGTTAAAAATATTCTTAGTAGTAAATGGATTATTTTCAATATTAAAATTAAAAGAATAAGTATCAGGTGTGTATTTATGTGTTATATTAAAAATATGATTAACAATATCAGATAATTCATTTAATTCAATAAATTTTACATTATAAAAAATACTATATTCAGATTTCATTACTTGAAATAATTCTTCATAAATTGGCCAATAATGTGAAAATAAATCATTTTCTTTTTTTTGAAATATTGGTTCAGTTGCTATTTCTTGTAATAACGATTCCAATAAATCATATAAAAACTTTTCATCATTATTTTTTATTTTTATTTTTTTAGATGTTATATATGGATTAGGTGTACTAACATATTTACCATTTAATTCAGTTACTAATGCTGAACCAAAATGTTCTAATGGTTCTCTAATTAACCAATATACAATATCTGCGTTTTTTATTTGCTCAAATGTATCTACATCTAATGGTTCTATATCAAACCCACCACTATCATTTAAAAATCTAGAACCACACTTTGGTCTTCCTATTATTATTTTATTTATACTTTTATCTTTTGGAATATAACAATGTAATGTTGCTGCTTTTAATGTGTTTAATTCCAAATTAGTATTTTTCATAAATACTGGTTATATTCTTAATAATTTGTTCTGCAATAAGCCTAGAACCTCTAATAGAATTATGTTCATCTATCTCTACCGAATTAGTATCGTTTGTGATTGTTGCTTTTTCATAATCTCTATAATATTCCAATAATGATTTTATATTTGATTTATCACCATATGTAAAGGTTATAGTATTTGGCAATATTAGTGTATTAACTACATTTTTAATTTTATGTTCTCCTACATATTTTGTAGTAGTTTCATTTAATTGTTCTATCGGAAATTCATCTAATAAAATTAAATATTCCCCACCATTTTGTTTAATGTAAGATACTACACCAATCAAAGAATGTAAATCTTCTAAAAAAGCGATATCGGATGCAAAGAAGTTTGGTGCAAATTCATTAATTAATACTCTATGAATGTAAGGGTCTATGTTATCATAGTTATCAAAATTTGCTGTATAATTTACATATCTTTTTTGTAATTCAATATAAATTTCTCTTCTAATACCAATTGGCCACTCCAATATAAATAATGTATCTTTTATTGAATCTGAATTGTTTAACATCCAATTCATTGTTTTACGAACTGCTCTTTGTAATGACCCACCATATATTGATTCATCTATTACATTGATACCATAATGTTCTTTTAATCTTCCACCAATATTAAACTTTTGTCTAACCCAATCGTAATTATTAAATGGTGTTTTTCCATTATAATATACAGGATGTGATGTATCTATATCTTTTGTTTCTTCAAAAAATTTAAATGTATTTGGATTAGAATGTCCCATACCCCACATAAACGAACAACCATTGAGATATATTTGTTTAAATTTAAATGACATCGTTTTGTTTTAAAAAGTTGTATAATTTTTTTGCATATTGTTTATTGTGATAAGGGCCTGCGTGTGTTTTCTCAACTGATTTATCTAAAAAGTTATCATACTCACCATCAAATCTATTATCTTCAATTATTGTTTTATCGTTTAAAAAACTACCATTCCAAACAAAGGGTGTGTTATTTGCTTTTAAATGACTAGTGATTAATAAATGATTTTTATACCAATTTATCATATCGTTTTCATCATGTGATAACTTTAAATATGAATTATGTTCATCTTTACCAATTTCATCGTTTTTAAAATATCCCCATGGATTAACGTGAAATGGTTGTAAATCACCTGCTTTATTATAATATTCTTTTCTTGTTGGATAGGTATACATTACCAATACTACATCTGGTCTAAATGTTTTTAACAATGTTACAATTGTTCTTGCTATATAATCATTACTTCTACCACCAAATCCTGCATTTAAATTTACTGCATTTGGTATTAATTTACATAATTGATGTGGCCAAGTTTCATGATCATTTACACCAACCCCCTCAGTATGTGAATCACCTACTGATAATATACGTGTACCACCTTTGTAAATTGAATCACCCCTATATCCTAATTCGTTATAGGTGTATGTACATGTTCCACTTTCATCATTACCAGATGTAGTGTGTACTGAATTTTTCCTCTCTGTTAAATTCCAAATATCTTCGGATGTTACTTCAAATCCTTCCTTTGTCCAAAATCGTAATGACTTCATATAACTAATTTAATACATAAAATCCACATTACCAAATTAAAGTTTAGCTAATTGTATTCTAAACTTTACATTTGGATATTTTTTTTCTAATTGTTGTACGGCTGCTACATTTTTTGTAGAATCATCAATGAAGAATACATCATCATATCCTTTCTTAATCATATCTTCAATGTACTTTGCTTTCTTTTGTGGGTCACTATCACCTAATGCCATTACATAAATACTACCCATACCAATATCTTTTAAGTATTGTTTAACAGGTGCATATGCTGAACGAGCAGTTAATATAGTTACTCTACGTTCCCCTTCACTACTTACAAATCTTTTAAGTAATTTTGTATAACCCATTATTTGTTCGGGTTCGTTTACATTGTTGAAATCCGAAAAATCAAATTGATCACCTTGTTTTGGTGTGTAAACTGCGTATTCACCAGGACTTAATTTAGATTTTTTTCCACCTCTATGTGTTACAAAAATAAATGATTTTGTTTTAACTAATGTATCATCAAAATCAAATATTCTTAATTTCTTATCTTCTGCCATTAAATCTCTTAATAACATTGATTCTTTTACATTCAACTTATCATCTTCAATATTACCATCAACCGGTTCATATCCTCTATCTATTTTATCTTTCTTTTTATCATATGGTTCTTGTACACCAGGTTCATTACGTTCACCATCATCAGAATCAACCGTGTGTTTTTCTGCAGGTGTTCCCATATGGTTTGCATACATAGATGCAGCGTGGTGTTGATTAAAATCACGTTCTGCTTCGGTTTTTTCCGTATCAGAAAGACCTGTGTTTAGGTGCTTATTGGTATCTTCTAATAAATCTTTTAATTTTATCATAGTCCGCACATTTTTGTAAATTCACCTCTGTTATAAATAACATTCTCTTTATTAAATTTCTCAATCATAGAATGTAATACTTCTTCTCTATTTTTCATATCTCTAATCATGCGGACAATTTCTGCAACACCCACTACCATATCTCTATCGTTTTCGTGTCCCTGTTCTTCATTTAATAAATTTCTTAAAAGTATCATTACCCGTTAAGTTGTTTCTTTGTTGCTTTTGGTACTATTTTTGTTAATTTTTCATTCTCTTTTGTAAGGAACTCAACTTTAACACTCAATGCGGCTACTTGTTTAGTTAAATCTAAAATCATCATTCGCAAATCGTTTTTTTCACTGCCAGCTGCTTCTAATAATCCTTCTAATTTAGCGATTCTATCTTTGCAATCGTGTCTAATAAAATCATCATCTCTTTCTTTATGCATTGCTCTTTTTTCATAGAATCGCCATGCTGAAGCTCCACCTAAAATTGAAATTGCTGTTATTAATACTGTATATGCGTTTTGGTCCATTGTTTATATAATTTTTTTGGGGGGGGTTATTACTATATTATAAATATTAAATAATTTGATGAAATGATGTATAATATCCAGGATCTTTTAATATACTATTATATATGTTATCGGCTACGATTTCATGTGCTTCAAAATTAGGATGTGAATCATCTATTCCTAAATCATCTACTACTCTTAATTTATTTATAGTTACAAAATCAAAAATATTAGAAAATGAAATACCATTATGTTCAATTTTTACAAATATATTCTCATCAAATTTATCTAAGTTTTCTTTATAGTCATCCGAATATGATATTACTTTTAAGATAACACCTTTACTTTTTAAAAATTTATGTAATATATTAATCTTACTTATAAAATATGCACTTTGATTTTTTCTCCAGCTTACGTCATCCAATGTAAATAATTCTAATTCTAATTCTAACTTAGTTATAAAATCATTTTTATCTACAACATCTATATTATCTATTAATTCTTTTTTTGATTTTACAAAACCATCATATGTTTCAAAATCTAGTTTATAAATCTTATTTTCGTATATAAAAAAATCTCTTGTGACATTTGTAAGTTGTAATATAACTACTTTTGGTTTGAAAAAATTATGGTCAAACTTATCATCACCTTTTAAATAAATAGGTTCTATTGATTTTTTTATAATATCTAATCCATCAAAGAAATTACTTGAACCTGAACTTGATACGATTTGATTGGGTAACTCTAATTTTTTACCTAAAATACTAGAATATGAATGTTTATAATTAAAATATAACTCATCATTTCTAATTGTATTGAAATCTAATGGTAATCCTACTTGTTTTCTTTTATAGAAGTGTAATGCTAATCCATGTGTAAATGAAGTACCAACTGCTAATATTTTATACATAACCTATTTTAAAGTCAATAAATACTTAGTTTGATTTAATTTACCTAAAATTGTATCTCTTAAATTCATTAAATCAGTATCATCTTTATCAAATGCAGATTGTACTTTAATACACATATCAATTGCACCATCAACTACACTAACAACATTTTCATCTGAAACATTAATAAATGTGTAACTTAATCCTGCTACATCTATTCTACCATACTTACCCATTGCAGTTTCAGTAAATTCATCGATGTTACCAATAATAGCATCAAACAATCCATCTAATGCAATATGTTTAGCATAGATTTTAGTTTGCCAATGAAAGAATTTAATTTGTACTTGTAATTGAACAATATCTTGTATGTATTGTTGTAAATCTTTATTTTCCATTTGAATATTGCGTTTGATTTTCAGGTCTTTGTATGTTATTTCCTAATTTTTTATCTTCTTGGTCGTAATATCCTTTTGATGCTTGAACAATATAGTTTTCAGCATTTGTGATATGGTCTTGTATCCATCCTGGAATATCTTTTTCAGTATCACCTAATCTACCCATTAAATCGTTTACTGCTTTACCAATACTCATTAATGATGCCTTTGCCATAGAAACTTCGTGGTCTTGTGTACCATTACTTGCTACTACATCACCACCTGGTTCTTGCATATCATCTTCTCTTAACACACTTTCACCAAACATACCTACAAAATCACCTTGATATCTATTACCTGGTCTTCCTGACATTGCGGTTGCAAAATCTTTTCTAATTTTTTCTTTTCCTTTAGCTATAAAGTTAAAAAGTTTTTTAGAGTTCAAATTATAATCATCTATAAATTTTTGTACTATACTATCACGTGTTCCCGTCAATCCAGCAATTTGTTTTGCTTCGTTACCTGCTCCTTCACCCATTCTTCGCTTAACAATTAACTCTTTTGCTTCTTTTCTAGGTTTGATTTCGTTTTTATAAAATTCACTTAGTGTTGTATAAACAGTTTCATCAACATGCTTACCCATTCTCCATCCACCACCTTTCTTTTCATACATCTTAACTCTTTCTGCCATTCCTCTACCTTCACATACTCTACCGGTTGCTTTCCACAAAATATCATTTGTTGGAGTAGGTTTTACACTTTCTGCACTAACACCTGCTACTGCTGCTGAAGGCATTCCATCTAAATCATCTTTAGTTGGTTCTTCTGGTCTATCGGTTACTTCACCCTCTTTCACGTGGTCAGGTAATCCTTTATGTTTTGTTGATGCGAAATCTTTCGCTGATTTATCACTCATATTATCGGCTGCTTTTTCTACTTCTTTACTTGCTGGTTTCTCACCTTTTTGTGCGGCGTGAACCATTCCCATAAATTTTTGTTGTGCTTTACTTACTGCTGGCATAGTTGTTTTCCTCTAATATATAAATATAAGATTAATTTACTTTAATTAATTCATTTTGATATTCATTGTAGTTTTTTATATATAGGTTAAATATATCTACTTTGAATGACCCAACTTGTGTATTTTGTTTTAATACATGTGGAACTTTCATTAAAAATTCTATGTTTTCATTTGTTAGATGTTCTGCATTTACTGTCACAAAACTATCATTAGTAAGTTCATCATTAATATCTTTTAATTTACTAACTCCTTCAACTTGCCCTAAATTATTAGTGTATATTGTTGTAAAGTATGGTTCTAAAAATATAACTAAATCTAATGGTGCATTATAAATAATTAAACCAATATTATATTTAGTAGATGGTATCGGTCTATGATTTATATCAAACTGCCATACACCACCCCATTTTCTAACATATTTTTTTGTATCGGCATCTATTCTACTTTGATAATCTTCTTGTACTTTATTTAAATCACCACCTTCAAACTTATGTCCTCTTTGTGTAAAATGATAAACCAATGCATCTTTACTTTGTATAATATCAAATCCTGCAATTACCATTCTATTAAAAATATCCACATCTTCTATTGTTTGGTATTGTGGGTCATGTCCACCTAATATATTAATGTATTCATCTTTTAATAAATACCAAGGTGCAAATATACCATTGTTAGTTGTATTCTTTTGTACTGTCTCATAGAACTCATCAAATTTAGATTGATTAAACTGATTTGGATATGTACCTGCATCTAACTGATATTTTTCATTACCCGCTGGATGAATCGGTGGTTCTACACACATACCACATACAATTTTATTACTTCCTATATGCTTTAAAATATTCTCAAAGAAATTTTTGTGAACTATCATATCAGCGTGTAAAATTCCTATTACGGGTCTACTTGCAGTTTGAAATCCATAATCATATAAAATAGGATGTCCTAATTTTTCACTATATATGTGAGTAAGTGTATTTTTATGTTTTAATGATACTAACCACTCATTTGTACCATCGGTACATCCATCACCATATAATATAATTTCGATATCATCAGAAATATCTCTAACTGATTTATACGCTAATTTTAAATACTCTAAGTTATTATAACTAGGTATTACTACTGAAATGTCTTTTAATTCGTAACTCATTCGCCTACATCTTTTACGTGTCTACCCCACCCAGCATGCTTACAATATCCTTCTGTAAATGCCATAGCAAAGTATCCTAATGAATAATAATATTTACTTAATTCTAATTCTCTACCTATTGGTTTATATCCATCTTCTGGATAATCTTTCATTTTCTTTAGTGCAGGATTAAATGTAAATCCGTGCCAATGTCCATCAAACCCCCAACTTACTCTTTGTACTTTATTTCCCATCGGAGTTAAATATACATCAGGTAAAAGTGGATGTCCTATATCATTTGGGTCTCTTGTTTGAACACAAATAATCTTATCATCTAAATCTATAACTTCTAAACAAGCTTCTATAAATCCTTCTTTGTAAAATTCCCAATCTTCTTCCATATGAAAAACATAGGGAGTAATTACATACCCATATATTCTATCAATACTTGCAACTTGTCCTATATTAGTTTTGTTATACTGAAAATTAATGATAGGAAATTTAATTTGTAGATGGTCATTACAACCAACTATACCACTATCATCTATTACAATAAAACTATCTAATTGATAGGTATTGTATTTAAAAAAACTATCTAATGTTTTCTCTAATAGGTCGGGTCTATTACAACTTGTACAAACGATGGTAACTTCTTTAGATGGTATCATAGAAATTATTTTGTCTTTCTTGTCTTTCTATATCTTTAATATGTTTGATACAATATAGTTCATCTTGTGGAAATATTGTGTAACTTTCAAATCCTTGTAATTGCTCATGAACTTTACCTGCCCAAAATATAGATTGTTTGTTTTGATATAATCTACCTTGAACATCCGGAAAGTTTACCCAACCCTGTTCATTAACTTGCCATCTCCACTTTGCAATATGTTCGGATGTTAATCCATTTACTATATTAATTCTAGGAATAAAAAACATTTCAATATTTTGATTACCCTCTAATATATTTGATAAATTTTGAATTAAGGTTGGTTCTAATGTTTCATCTGCATCTAACTGAAATATCCAATCACCTGTACAATTTTGGTTAAGGTGTTGTTTGTATGTTCCAAAATCACCATTCAAAGGATATCCAATTAATTTATCAATTTGTTTATCAAATACTAAATCATTGAGATATTCTAATACTTCAACTGATATCTTTTTATTATCATATTGAACTATAATTTCATCACTTTCTAATTTGTTTGTAACTAATAACGGAAGTAATGTTTGTATTTCTTTAATTTCATCTGCGACCGTAACTGCGTAACTTATTTTCATAATTAATTATTTTCTTCGTTTGGATTAAATTTCTTAAATCCTAATTTTGCTTTTAATTTACTTAAATCAAGATATAATTCTTTAACATTTAACATATTTTTAATTTTATATGTTCTATATGCATCATATTTTCTCATATCTTTACTTTGCTTAACTATTTTGTTATAAAATCCTCTACCAGTCTTATCAATTAAAATTGCTTTATTATCATTACTATAATCTAAATCTTCTAAAATAGTATTTCCGGCATCAATTTCGGTTATCAAAGCTCTAGTATATGCTTGATTTTGTACATTATCATAAAATCGCATAAAATTATTTAATGGTAACGTATTTAATTTAATAGCATATATCAATTTTTTTCTTGTACTTTTCCCAATAACCAATAACAATGGTGTGTTTGAGTGATTATATACTTCTATTTTATTAGTATCTACATATCTGTAAGTATATAATCTATAAAACCCACCAACTCTTAAATCATTAATTACTGTTGGTTTTTCTTGATAAAAATATTGTCTATAAAAATTATAAAAATTAATCATTTATCTTAGTAAGTGTTGGTAAATTCAATGGTATGAATTGTTTTATTGTTGGAACATATTGAGTTAAAATTGTATCAAATCCTTTTGTCATTTTTTCTAAACTAAAGTTTTCGTTATTATACTTACCCAATTTTTTAGATTCAACTCTATACTTATCGTAGTTCTTATAAATATCTTTTAATTTATTAATTGCATTAGAATAGTTTACATAAAACCATTGACTACCCTCTATAATAAATTGATTTTGTGCGGATTTATCTACGGATTTTAATTCACCCTCTAATAATACTGCACCACTTTTTAAGAAATCTAAATGACCACTCCAATTAGATGCGATTACCGGCTTACCCGTCAAACTGAATTCTAATAGAGGTCTGCCAAATCCCTCACCATGTGTAAATGAAACCATTGCTTTTACTTTTGGATATTCATATAACCCATGCATCTCAGTTTCAGTTAAATCACCATGTAGTAAATAAATAGATGGACATTTATCACCAAATTCTTTTGTAAGTTGTTCTATTCTACCAGCCATATCTTCTCTATCTCTAACACTAAATCCGGCAGATGATGTTTTTAAAATTAAAGCAGGTTTTGTTTTTTCATTACCAAATGCGTGACAGAAACTTTTAATTGTCATTCCAATATCTTTTCTATCATGTCCCAATTCACCTTGCAACCAATGCCCTGTAATTAAAAATGCAAAATCTTCTTTGATTTGTTCTAATTCATTAATATGTGGAATAGTATCTGCACCAAATGTTTCATTGTTAAATCCTTCAAATAAAACTTCAATTGGTTTTGTAATTTTGAATGTATTAACTACCTGTTGTGTTTGGTTATTTTTTTCTACATATGTGGTTTTTAATAAAACATCTTTAGAAAATTCAGATGGGACTATTATTAAATCCATTTTATTACAACCATGAATCCAATCAATAGGACAAACCGTTGTTTCTATACCTGCTGAAATACCGATATTATATGTACCTTTTCTTTCAAATTCATTAGGAACTGTAATTTGAATAAATAAATCGGGTGTTCTATCAATAGGTAATCCAATTCTATCTATGATTTGTTTATCACTTTCGTTATTAGGATTTAGCCCATTCATAGGAGTACTACCCCATCTCATCGATACAATTCTAATATCGTATTTATCTAAACTAATTAAACTTCTAACTAAATCTCTACTATGGTCTCCGTAACCACTCCTCGTTGCTACCGGTCCTTGAACTACTACTAAAGGTTTTTTAATTTCTGCCATAACTTATTTTATTTTGAATAATTCGTATTTTTTTCTAGGTTTCCAATTTTCAAATGCACCATCCATTCCATTGATTAGAGTTTGACACATATTTTGTACACTCAATCCACCAACGCCTAATGCGAAATCTCTACCTAATAATCCTTTCTTTTTTCTTTCATCTCTACTCATATCATACCAGTACTTAATTGAATCTGCTACTTCTACATAATCAATGTGGTCTTCAAATATGTAAGGGGTAGGAACTGACCCGGTGAATGAGCGTGATGTAGACCAAACCGGTGTTACCCAATCTCCCCATTTCAACTTATCTTTCCATAATCTCCAATCATGTAGTGAGCCCCATTTAGTATAATCGGTAGGTCTTGTGTAATCCCAATTTCCACCCACTTCTTCGTTTTGAAATAGAAATCCACATTGGTCTTGGGGACCACCTGTTACATTTACTATAATCGGTGTTCCTGCCATAATAGATTCTGCGGTTGCTAATCCAAATCCTTCATTAGATGGAATGTTGATTGTTACATCTGCAATATTGTAAAGATAGTTTAATTCAGTTTCATTCCATCTACCTGTATCAAATACTACATTAATTTCAGGTGCACAATCTGCAATAACTCTAGGTAAATCTGTACCATTATCATCCACCGGTTGAGTATGCATTAACAATACTGTTTTTTTAGCTTGTTCCGGTGTAAGTTTTGCTACGAATTCTTTGAATGCATATATAACTTCGATGGGTTGTTTTCGTCTGATATTTCTATTACTCCAATATAATACGAAATCATATGTTTTATCACCAAATATTTTCTTTTTGAAATCAGCAGGTACATCTACTACTTTATAATCTTCTGGATTAATACCATGTGGTACATAACTTACCTGCCATGGTTGTGGTTGTTTCCATCTATCTTTTGATGTTAAACTCCAAACTCTATTTGTAATACCAAATGTTTGTTTTGAAATAGTGCCTATCCAATCACAACTTTCGTAGTAATCTCTATTGTATTTTGGGTCTGGTAAATCATCCCAAATATGATAGAAGAATATTGGTGTGTGTTGTCTGATTTCATGTTCGATATCATATAACCAAATCCAATATCTCGGGTCAGTAAAGTGTAAAATTGCATCGGGTTTTTCAATTTCCAATACTTGTCTTAATTTTTCTGCCGTTCCATATCCCGTAGATGGATAAATTTTTAGATATGCATCTGCTATTCCGGTTCTACCACGAACATCATCACATAAATCTAAAATTTTACCTTCTTCTGGATGTTGAACTGCTGCACCCAATTGAACCCAATCATAGTGTTGTAGTGAACCCATTACTAATTGTTTACTCATATTAGCAATACCACTACTCATTCTTAAATCATCTGCCAATAACAGGATTTTCTTTTTTGCCATAACTTATTTTATTTCATTAAAATTGTGAACCACTTACTTGTAACTCTGAATGTTTTGTTAAATTGTCTCTATATGAATTATCTGTCATATATAGGTTTAAACTTCTATTAACTAATTTTTGTAACGTAATCCCGTCAGTTATTGTATGAATCTTAAAGGATTTGTATAAATCAGTTAATATTTTTACAGATGTTAATTGTGTTTTGTCTGCCATAATATTTTCCTTTTGTTTTATATATGTATATATATAACTATTTAAATAAAGAACACAATTTTCTCTCTTTAAATTCACACCATCTACAATTTTTATTTTTTTCACCAGGAACTGGCTCAAAATTTGCTTCTAAATTGTAATTACCATCTTCTAAAAATACCGAATCTACAAACAACATAAAATCCTTATATCCTTTCAATGTAGTATTAGTTCCATGTGCAGGTACGAATGCTGACATATGTGGAATTGGAAATTCGTAATCTTTGTTTATCTTTCTTTTGATGATATGATATTCTACTTTAATTTTTTCAATGTCTATCTTATACTGAATAGATAGAAAATATTTGTAAAGTAATAATTGATTGATTTTGGTTTTATCCTTCTTCATATCTTTTGTCCAACCACCTCTACTTGTCTTAAAATCTATAATGTAATATTCACCACTTTCTTTATGTTTCAAAAGTACATCAATAAATCCCATATAACTTACATTCTCTTTTACTTTTAAGTTAAGTGGTTTTTCTACTCCTACTAACTCCCATCCTTTCTTTGAGAACAATCTATCACCATGTTTCCTAAACCAATTTAAAATCTCAATACCATCCCCATAGAACTCCTCTAATTCTTCTTTAGTACAAACTACCTCACCATCCGTAAACTTCTCTTGTTCCTTCTTAAAATTGGATTTGAGAGATTCTAATAACATTTGATTTAGGTCTAATTGATTTGCTTGTTTCTTACTTACACCATAGAAAACCGTAAGGTAGTGTTGTAAAACTTCGTGCATGGCTGTCCCAAATACCATATTGATATTTGATTTAGACTCACTTAGTTTATCTATGTATGCTAATTTGTATTGTTGCGGACAATTTGCCCACATTGTGTATTGTGAATAACTTACTCTTGCCATATACTCTAATATACGACTATTTACTTAATTTACCAAAAAATAGAGAGAATATCAATTACATATTATAAAAA
>Ga0214919_10008943_pt1 | contig 13029 bp, 15 predicted proteins | sample LL1503_MetaG_FD_177994 | JGI IMG/M metagenome (GOLD analysis project Ga0214919, IMG submission 177994) | Freshwater microbial communities from Lake Lanier, Atlanta, Georgia, United States - LL-1503 | ecosystem: Environmental > Aquatic > Freshwater > Lake | place: USA: Georgia | collected...
ATCCCATGTGGTTTTACCTTTGTAGTAACGTTGGATGTTGATGTGATCCAAAGTCTTCTTTTCACTTGTTACTGTTGGTCTCTTGACTTTTCTAATCAAGAAGCTTGGAACACCATCACAGTACAATAGAAACCTATTTTTAACTTTAGGTTCAAATTGTGTGAAGAATATTTCGTTGGAATTTAGTAAATCTGCCATATTTTTTTATCCTTAAATAAGTTCTATTGTATAAATATAATGAACAATTTGTTTTTATATAAATTTTTCAAGATTCTTTCAAACTTGCCTTTTTATCAAATATCTGATTGATACCATTTCTGAGTTTGTCTAGGTGACCTCTGGATCTTAATACTTTAAAAACAATATTCTCAGTACTAAATTCTCCGGACTTGTTTAACCCAACTTCTCTCATATCATACAAATCTTTCAAAACTTTCTTTAACTTAACTAAACTTTCAGATTCTAGTGCATTTTTAATTTTCAACACCATATCACTGTATTTTTGTTGGATTTGATCTTTATCCAATTCAAAATTCTCTTTCTTTGGTTCAGTTACCCATTTGTTATTTAACAATGAATAAACTCCGGTAGATCTGTTTTTCTTAGAAACGTCTTGGATATATACTTCAACGTTAAATCCTTTAACGTGAATATCATGATCTTCATTCCATTTACCTTTAATGGCATTTACCATCTTTTCAACCATTTCCACATCTTCAGATACATCTTTGAAATCTATGACTATATGAATATCAACGTCACTAAAATCTGACCAGTTGTAATTTGCGCTACTACCAACCATTATAATATCTTTAACTGGAGCGGTTAATTCTGTATCCTTGTAAAAGGATTGTCCTATAGACTTTAAAGATTCAGCTACATCTGGTTTTAGTGTTAAATTATCCCAAAGCGCTGGATTAAGAGTGTTGTTATATATTCTTACTTTCATATATTAGAATAACTATAACCAAATGATTCTGGCAATTGATTTATTAACAATTGTAAATCAGATAATGTATTTGATGCATTTGTATGTATAATACCTTTACCGCCAGCAGTTTCAAATGATTCTACATTTTTAGGCAAATCATCAATTAAGCAGCTATTTGGTTTAGCAAACTTACCTTTTCCTCTACCTGAACCGCTGAAATTAACTTTCAAACCTGGCCAATGGTTACTTAACCACTGTAATTTACCTTTTTCTATATTTCTAATGATATCTTTGGCTTCTTCTCTTGGGTGGTTTTTAAGAATCCAATTACCGCTAGTGCTTGTTAATACTTGTAGATCTAGATTATTATCATTAACAATCTTAACTATACCAGCTTTAAGTTGATCAAAATCAGGCATTTTTTGCATGCTTGACCAAAATGCTTCACCTTTATCAGCTATAGCATCCCAAAACTTTAAAGTTCCATATTGAGATTCAAATTCTTTAGGTGATGATCCTATCATTTGATTGAATTGTAAATCAAAATTGCACATCACACCGTCCATGTCACAAAATAAAATAAATGGTTCAGATTGCTCCAGGAGGTTAGCATCCCAAACTTCAGGTAAAAGCGCTTTAAGCTTGATCATAATAAAATAAATATCAGGAGGTTAAAATAAGTTGACTTAAATGTATAAAAAGCATATATTAAAAGCGCAACATTTATATATAAAAAAGCATTAAGCATTTATTATAATAATAAAGCAACCGCAATATAAAAAGCGCAGCGCACCTGATATTTGTAAAAGTTTACTTAGGATTTGGTATAAAAGTGCCATCTTTTAGATTTAATGCGCCTTCACCATATTTGGTTGTGATGGAGTTTAACCACTCATCTTCATCTTTTTGAATCTTTTCATAGTTGGTTCTAAGGTTAGATTCAACTTGAGAGAGTTCTTTGATTTTTGCATCTAATGTCATTTTGTCTAAATACAATTGACCAAATGACATAATGTTTTCTTGAAAACTTAGTTGAATTTTCTTTAATGAATCCAACTCTTGTTGTGTAAATTTAATAGGTTCTGCCATATGTTATATATACAAAAACGTTAAACTTATTAATTAATTTAATTTTAAATGTGAGTTAACATGCGTCCCTTTGATCTGTAACTAACATATCTAAATTTGTGACGATTTGACTCATCAAAATGTATAACTTTATTTAATTTATCATTAACAAAAATTGAAATTTTATTTATTGAATCTAAAGATCCCAAATCAAAAGACTGCCAGTGAATATACTTTAATTCATGAACATTATATATTTGTTCATCATTAACGATCACTGTTAAATTTTTACAAACGTGATTTTTTATAATATTATAAAAGATGATACACACTGTATCTGATTCTTCATTATAATACGGAGCAATCCATGGAATAGGTTCATCCATCAAAGAAGTGTCAGAACTTTTATTAAAATAGGAATTTCCAATTTCTAACAGGTTATGATGTTTATAATAAATTTTTCTATCACCCATTTTATAAACCTTTTCAGTTACACATTCATTTGTTTTAAATGCGCATGTTGACAACGTATATAATAATTTATCTGGATCATAACTTGTAAACAATTCATTTATATTATCAACTCTTGTAGAATGAAAATGACCAACTGGTATATGATCACCTTTAATTTCATTTTCTTTTGATTTGTAGTACATTACCGCATCATGTTCATCCAATAATTTTGTATTATCATATAATTGATCAAAATTTTCCATATAACAGTCATATTCTATATAATGTACTTTTTTATATCCAAAAGCTTTTGCAAAAGAAAATCCCATGATTAACAACCTATATATGGCTAGATAATTTGATTTTGCTCCATTGGTACAAAAAAACACTGACGTTATAATAAACTCATCACCAATATATAACCACGGCGCATTTAAATATTGCCAATCAGTAGTTTTTGTATTTTCACTATCATAAAATGCGTAATTGACTTTTTCAGAAATGTCAGATGATATAGGTAAATGACTTACAACCATCAGATCATAATCATTTCTGACTGATTGAAGTGAATCAACCAACTTATTTAAAGCATTACGTTTTTCTAAATTTGTACAATGTGAACTGATTAAGATAAGATCTTTCATGTTAAATAAACGTTTTTTCTTTTCTTGATGAATTTTGCAGGTGATCCAAACAATAAATCAAACGGAGATGATGATTTATTTACCAATGAGTGAGCACCTACAGATGTGCCAAATTCAAGTGTTACGTCTGGTAATATAGTTGACGCACTTCCTACAATAGTGTGTTTTTTTAAAATCACATCTCCCTTTTTTATTTTTTTATACTTTTCATCAACCGTTGGATTAGTCATGTATCCTTCAGTATAATCATCAGACGCAGTATAAATTGCAGTTCTAGAAGATGTACCAGTATAATCTTCCATGATTATATTTCCTCCTCCACCAAAAAAATAACAACCTGCGGAAATATGAACGTTATTTCCTATAACAATTTTTGTGTCTTTTCCAGCAATTAAAATACACTGAGAATCAATTCTAACATTGTTACCAATAAAAATATTTTTTGGATTGTGTAGTATAACATCATTTGATATATTGACGTTATCCCCAAACGTTAATCCTGCATCTCTTAATTGTATACTAAGATAGTTTTCAAATTTCTTGATCATATTGAGTGTATATTGGATACTTAGACAAATCTGGATATGGAAGTTCCAAATCTTCATTATGTTTTGGTGTGCCATCCATATTATAAAACTGTGTCAACAACAGTAGTCCTCTAGCAGCAATCTCAGGCATCATATAAAAATTCCACCCTAACATATCAAAGTAGTCTTCATGATATGAACATTCTCTTCTACCACTGAATCTTGCACGTTTAAACCACATATATGCGCTATAATCATCAGTTAGTATTGCACCACCCTTTCCCAACTTTAGGTGTTTATATGGACCTGTAAATGAAACACACATATGAGTGTTTGGTATATACATGTTGTGTGTAAATCTAAGAGCACTGTCCCATACCTTTGATGGTTTTAACTGATATGGACCTTTTATAGTTTTATCAGACACATTTTCAAATACAACCTTACCGCCAGCATGAATTACTTCACATGGTACGGATGGATATGTTCTAGAAGGTATTGTAATTTCTTTACCTTTGACATTTTCATAGTACAATGATAAAAATAGAGCATTACTACAATTGTCTACCGCAACAACAAAAGGAGCGCCGGTGTAATCTGACAATTTTGATTCAAAATCTTCTGTAATTTTATGTACGCCTTGTGCCATATTATAATATACCTTTCATCTTGTTCAGAACATCATGTGGGGATATAGTGGTAGTGCATTCAAACATTCTTTTTGTATTTTTATGATTAGGACACCAATTCCAATCATATTTGTCAAATTGTTTTTCATTTAAACATCCATGACAAACAGATTCATTATCAATTCTGATCATATTTGTTGTAAACTCACACCACTTTTTTGTTACATTTGTAATTAATACAACTTTTTTCCCAACCGCATGAGCCAGCCAACTCAATCCGTTTGATGTACCAATATGAAATTCTGCGTGATTCATATAATGAGTAGCTTCCAACAAAGATATACCAGTTTTATCAATAGCGGATGATGGAATTGTATTAAAACACTCTTTTGATCCAAAACTATTGTGCATATCTACACAAACGGCAGTAAGTCCGTATTTTTGTTTTAATAAATTTAAAAGTATGTTCCATCCTTTTTTTGCATTCCAATATCTTCCTTGATGTGTTGATTGGATAGAAATTGTGAAATATTTTTCTTTTAAAGGTCTATCTTTTATTACTGTTGCAACCTTTGCGCAAGTTTCTTCGAATGGTAGATTCAATAAATCCGCAGCATATTTCTCAAGAGGTTGACTGAGATTTACATTTAATTTTTTTGACTCATCATAATTTTCAGGTAAATCAAAGTTAAGATTTGGATACACTGGTTTAAACAAATCAACATAATTTGGATTTATTATAAAGTGAATTGTATGACCAGTTAATTTTTGATATTTATCAACCTGACCAATTGATGCTATGGTATCACCTAATGAATTAGTTGTTAATTCTATTTTTATAATCATAACAATTTTTTAATCTATTTAATTTAGATGGCGTGTCACCAGCAGCATGAAACACAAATTGGGTATCTTCTGAAAAATTATGAAATGCATACGGTAACACTTTTATGTTATCAATATATATTGGATTTTCTAGATCAGTCATTTCATAATTCAATAAATTTTCATTTTTAATATTTTTAATTAATAGATTTTCTAAAACTGACTGTTCATGAAATACATTAAATGTATAATTACCACAATTATTCCAGATATAATCCAATGTTTTAAATGACCACTCTGAATTTTTCCAGATCATAAAACCAGTATTCAACATACTCCACATTTTATTATGATGTTTATCAGGAGCATTTTTTGTTATGATTAAATCACATGCATTATCAATCAAACTTTCAATTGGAGTATTGTTTACAAATATTGCATCTGCGTCAATCCAAACAACATAATCATAATTTAAAAGGTGTTTTTTAATTAATGGGATTTTTATCCATGTATTCCACCTATCTGTTAACGGTTCAGATAAAATCTCACATAAAAAACTATAGTTGTTTTTGATTGAATACTGTAAATTTATACCAGCGGAATATTTACCATAGTCACAATTTCCATAATTGTTCCATACAACATTTTTAGTGAAACCTGTTAATATTAAAATATTCATTTGGTTAGAATCTCAATTTTGTCTATAACCATTTTTGCAGTTATTGATTTGGAACATTCAAATTGTCTATCAGTATCTCTTAATTTAGGACACCAAAACCAATCACCTCTTTCAAATTTAAACTGTTCATTATTCCAACATCCATAACAAACGTTTTTATTTATGACTCTGAATGGAGTAAAAAATTCATTGCGTTCCAGACTCATTCCGCTAATCAATACACATGGTTTATTCAATGCCCATGCAATCCATGATATTCCTGATGATAATCCAATTACAAATTCACTGTTATAAATTACATTTAGTATTTGATTCATATCAGTTGAATCACATAATGTAATATCCAATCCTTTATCATCAAGTATTGTATCATGTTCCTTTTGAACTGCTATTACTCTATAACCTTTTTGATTTAGATACTGTACAACTTCTTTCCATCCAGATTCGGCGTTCCATTCTTTACAAGCTGCGGTTGATTTTGTTGAAATTACAACATATTTTTCTTTTATTATTCTTGTTTTATCTATTATTTCAAGAGGTGGTTTTATTTCTTTATAGTCAATGCCCAATATATTTGCAGCAATTTCTTGATTGTTTAATGATTTCCAGTTAACTTTTTCTCTGGTTCTATCATCAAAACATCCAATTGAATAACTTGCATATAAATCAAACAGTTCTGTTCCATGTGGTACAAAAGTAATAGAAGGATATATTGACTTAAATATATCATTTTGATAAGTTGAACAAAAAACGTTACATTGATGTTTTATTCTGAACTCTTCCACAAAAGGCATCCATGAGATATTGTCTCCCAATGAACTGCTATCAAACCAAATATATACATTTTTACCACGTGCGTCATAATCTATCTGATCAATCAAGTTTTTTGTTTGAAAGTCAATGACTTTGATTCTATAATCAATAAAATAACAAAAAGCGCTTTTAACCCACATATTTGAGTTTATGACCTCATCATAAACAATCTTATCAGTCTTTTTATCTATAAATTGAATGTAATATTTGTTGTTATTGTCTTCCAAGACTTCACAACATGCACCGCCAACAAAATGAGTGTTAATTTGCATAATATATTTTAAAATTTAAATGTCTTATATAATAAAAGTAATTCAGAAAAATGAATTCTGATCTTAATACATTTTCATATTTTATTATTGTGTCTCTCATATCAAGACCCCTTGTTTCAGGATCCAAATATTTACAATCATTAAGATAGTACATATTGATATGCATTTTTTTGTTCATTGACTTTAATTTCTTTATTAAATCAAGAAGAACATCCGTATTACAGAAATAATTTAATATTACAACATAATATTCACATCCACTATATTCATTGAATTTAACGTTTTTGTCAATATAAACTTCTTTTATTTTTTCTTTTTGGGCCACATCAAGGTTTGGTGAGATAACTGATATACTTTCATAGTTATTGTTTATGTCAAAAAACATCATGGAGTTAAATTCTTTATAACTAGAATTATAACAGTACACTGATTCATATTGTGAATTTCTTGCAGTTTCTAATGCAATATTGAAATTTGCATTGTAAGTAAGATTATGATTATTGTTTTTTATACTTGATATAGAATCATCTCGTATTGTCCATATATAAAGATTTCTTGGTACATGTAGCCAGTTTCCATAACCGTTCATATACATCATTCTGTAAGAATCTTCACATACATCATTAAATGTGTTGAGTTTAAACTCAAAATCTTTTATGTTTTTAAAACATCTACCGTGACCAAAACAATAATAGTTTAAATTATTACAATAATCAACTTGTGGATGAAAATGTTCAAGTTTATCACACAATTTTTCTTCATTTATTATATATCCAAATGAATGTAATGCTCCATCTGGTTCATTAATTTTTTTAAAATCACACGTAATAATAGAAATGTCTTTGTATTTTAATAGTATATTATTATAGACTGTTAATATATTTTTGTCCACTAAGTCATCACTATCTACCAACAAGATATAATCATATTCAGTTGGTATAAACTTATTTGGTTGCCAATACATTTCCATTTTATGTTGCTGTTCAACATAAACAATTTTACTGTTGTCTTTGATTTTTTCTAATAATTTTTGCTTTGTATCATCATTACTATAATCATCTGTAACAAACCAAGTAAAGTCTGTATAATCAATTGACATTATATTTTCATATAATCTGTCAATATACTTTGATGAGTTATAAAATGATGTATAAATTGCAAATTTTATCATACAACATTGTTATCAAACAAATATGAAACTGTTTTTGTAACATCTTCAATAGATGATTGACATTCATACGTTGGTTTATTTTCAAGACAACCAGTTAAGATTGGAATTGAATTGATATCATCTCTATCTCTTGCAGAGTATCTTAAATTAGAAGTACAAAACAAGTCACAGTTACCTTTTATATAACAATATTTGTAATTTTGACTTCCTTTTCTATAAGGCGCTACAAATTTAGGGTTTTTTGCGCTTCCTAATTGCATTATAAATGTATCCGTGGTACCAGCAAGGTGAAGTATACCAGAATCAAATGTAATCAACATTCTAGCATTATTTAATAAATGCCAAGTGTCACTTAGATCTGCTTTATCAGTTAAATCAATTCCATACAAATTACTCAGTGGTTTTATAAACTTTTCTGTAATAACAAATGGTTCTGTTTGTACCATGTTTTTACCAGTGACTACTGTATAAATGTTCTTTTCAGATAAATAATCTACCAACTTTTGCCAATTTTCTTGAGGCCATGTTCTATTTGGCCAATTGGTTGATGGATGAATTACAACATAATTTTTTGGCAAAGTGAATGAATTTGAAAATGGATTTGGATAAAATTCACATGACATTTCTTCTGGCAACAATTGTACACCAATATCATTTGCATGAACTTGTCTCAGATCAACCATATTAAACTTTCTCTGCATACCAAATTGGTTATGCATTCCTGGCAAAACATAACTTTCATGATAGTTAATTCCAGATCTATCACCTTTAAAGGTGTCAATAAACTCTTGGAATGTGTAAATTTTATCAATATAAGGATTGTTGATCCACACTCTTTTAGTATCTGGTTGTGATACTAAGTTTATTTTTCTTTGATAAACTTGGTATAACTTTTTAAGAGTTGGGGTTGCGCAAATTGTATCACCTATTGTGCCTGAAATAACGGCGTAATATACATCTTTCATAACTTTTATTTAAATAGAGGCTATACGGAACAAAATAATACTTTTATTTGAATCATAAATTGTAAAAATCTTTTTGCCTTGTGCTGGTGACCCAAAACAATGTTCTACATTTTTTATCATTATCAAATCATCAAAGAAATATAAGTCTCCTTTTTCATTTGTGATTTCAATATAAACCTTACATGAATCAAAATAATTTTGGGAGAAAAATATACCATTTAAATCTTCAGAGAATCTATGAAATTTTATATATCCTTGATTATTAAGTGGTGTTGATCCATATCTTTTATTAATTACATCATATAAATCTTTAGACACTTTATCCCAAGAATAATTAGTAATAAATTGTTGTGACTTTTCTAAATGGAGTTTCTTATACATTGAATAGTTTTTATAAGATTCCATGATAACTTCACTTAACATTTCAAAATTTGGTTCATCAACAAATCCATCTGCAAAATATTTGTCTTCTTCATGATATGCTGGAATTTTCTTTAAAATGTCTACTCCCAGTGGATATCCATCTGAAAATTCAACTTGGCCTGATCCCTTTGCATATATTGCTGGTATTCCACAAGCAAATGCTTCAGCTAAAGGAATATTCCACCCTTCTCCTCTTGAACAACTTAAAAAAACATGAGAATTTTTTAACAAATGTAAATAAACATCTCTATCAGGAAAACTATGAATAACAATTTTTGGGGAGAATAAATTATACTTTTTGAGACGTTCTTCCGTTGGTATCCATGTTGGATGTGCGTTATCAACTGTAATATGAAGTTCAACATCATCAATATGTTCAAATGTTTTTAAAAAACATTCAATTGTTTCTTTTATTGCTTTTCTGAATCCCCATTTACCGGCAAGAAAGAATTTAAATTTGTCTGATTTTTCTTGTGGTATTGGAAAACAATCTGGTTCTATTCCCTCATGAACAATATCAATTTTACTTTCATCCAATCCTTGTTTTACCAAACATTCTTTTTGCCATTTGGTTAAAACAATATTACTGTCATAATTTTTTATTAAATTCAAAAAGTCTGAATTATACGTATCACTTTCCCACATTGTAAATGCAATTTTTGGACCGTAATAAGTATCATAAAAATAATAATGTGAATTTTCTGCGGTAATTAAATGAACTTTTTCATTAATATCATTGTCTAAATACCCTTGATTCCATTCAAATGGATAATCCATTCTAGTAATATTGTTTTTGTGATTTGACCACAATGATTGTTCAGACAGTATCTGTTTGTCTGTTTGATTAAGATAAGAATTTAAATTTTTATCTACGGTGAAGTTTCTTACATAAACTTTTGCATATTTAGACAATCCTCTAAAAAATCCTCTTGTGTGATTGTTAAATCCAGTAGATCCAAGGTAAGAGCCGTGACATTTTATAAACATAAATCAATAACAGATTGTTTATATATATGTCAAAATTGATTTAAAATAATTAATTTAAAATCATATGGAATATGTATTATAATAATAAATGAAAAGGTTATATCACATTGTTACTAGATTCACACGAGAAGATGAAAAATGGTTGGATAGATGTTATGATAGCATTTTAAAATCAAATTTAAATTACAAGTGGTATATTGTTGGACCAAAATTACCAACCAACATGACAAAATATAAGAATTCCAACTTCTTACATTTTACAGAAAAACCAAATTGGAAGAATCTATGTAATTTTTACTTTGATGTTGTTGAAGATGAAGGTCAGTGGGTTTATATTTTAGATGATGATAACTTAATGCATCACAATTTTCATTTGGCAGACAAAAAAATAGAGAATGATACTGAATTAATAATTGTAAGTCAAGAATATGCACCAAATAAAATCAGAATTGCAAATGAAAATAACATAACCGTTCAAAAAATAGATATGGCACAGTTTTGTGTAAAAAGATCTGTTGTTGGTAATTTGAGATTTTGGGAGATATATAGAGGTGACGGCTATTTTATAATGGAACTATGTATAAGATGTAAAGAATATGACAAAAAGGTACAAATAATGCATGAAGTCTTTTCTTACTATAACGCACAACATTGGTTATGATAAATTATCAAAACATTGATACAAAAAAATTAAATGAAAAATTTGTAAACACAAATAGTGCAGTAATAACTGACTTTTTAATACAACCGTTTGCAGAAAAATTGTATTCACATTATAGACATGATATGAGTGAAAGTGAATGGGTTGCTTCATCATATCCGTCATTAATAAATGGTGATAAACATGAATTTGTATCTGTAACAGAAGAAAATAGATACACAATCCAAATTCACAAATCATTTTCAAACAAATGTCTAAATGACAATCAATATGCATATTTCTTTTATAGAACTCTTGATTCACATAAATTACATTGTTTATGTCCACATTGTACAATAATGAAGTTGATTACAAGTGTAAGTTTTATAAACACTTTAAATGATATAACACAATTAAATTTAACAAGAACAACTACAATTTTTGCAAATAAATACACAGAAAAATGTTTTCTGGCAACACATACTGATGATGGAAATGGAAGGTTAGCATTTGTTTTACACTTGACTAAAAATTGGAATCCGTGTTGGGGAGGATTATATATGGATCAATCTGATATGAATAATATCAAAACAATTATACCAAGTTTCAATAAATTTGTAATGTTTAGGGTGGGTAATAACCAAACCCCACACAGCGTTAGTAGTGTTACTGAAAATATAACCCAACAAAGAATCTCAGTAACAGGATGGTTTGATTGATTTATGAAAAAATTCTGTATATTAACTTTAACTCATGAATCACACAATAGACCAATGTATCTTAAAGATACAATTGAGTCTTTTTTAAACAATACTGAGTATGATCAAATCATTGATTGGTTTATATACATCAATAAAACTAATCAAGAATTTGTGACAATATGCAATGAATTGATTGATAAATACAAAGACAGAGTTGATTTTAAAGTTGTACACTCCAATGTAAATAACGGCGTTGGATATGGTATTAATAGATTAAATGATTTATCAATTGACTATGAATATAGTCTTTTTCTTGAGGGTGATTGGAGATGTATGTCTTCAGATGTCAGTGGTCAACCAAAAACTTGGTTAAAAACAAGTCTTGAATTATTGGATGAAAATCAAGACACTGATGCGGTTTTCTTGAGAAGATATATTAATGATTATGAAAGCAGATCTACTGGTATTTTTGGAACTTATTCTGTTGAAAACTGTAAAATTCAATTAAAAGATGGATTAAAATATTTCATTGTTCCAATAAATTTATATACAAATAATCCGTTGATTAGAAGAAACAAATATTTTTATGACAACAAAACTTTTCCGTTACAAGAATTTTTTGATTCAAATGGAAATCCAACAGAATTAAAAATAGATGAGGTTATTTATAATGATTGGGGACAAGCAGAAATAAAAGCACAACCAGTAAATAAAAATATCAAATATATAATGTTAATGTGGGGTAATTTTTGTCATATGGATCATATGAGTGATTTTGATAAAAATACACAAAGATTTTTGATACATGAATCAAACTCTGGATGTAAAAAATATAAATACGGACAATCAACATGCAAATTTGGATACTTCAATATATTTCCTCATTTTTGTACATTGTGTAGCACAACAATTTCAGATTTAGAATTGGAAAAAATGTTTGCTAGAGAATCTTATTTGTTAGATACATTAGAAATTAATAAAAACACATGGACTAGAGAACAAAAAATACAATTTGTTAAAGATCAAAATTTAAATCCAGAAACTGATCTTGACCAATTTATAAAATATTTTATATGATTAGTTTCATAATACCAACAATATGGAAAGCAGAAGAAATATATAAATCAATTGAACAGTTCAAGAGATTGCAGGTTAAGAATGTAGAGTTAATTATTATAGACAATACACATTCAGATTTCTATGATAGTGATCCGAGAATTATAATTGTCAAATGTAGTAATAATATATTTGTAAATCCCGCTTGGAATTTAGGTGTAAAATTAGCAAAAAATAAATACATA
>Ga0214919_10008944_pt1 | contig 13029 bp, 23 predicted proteins | sample LL1503_MetaG_FD_177994 | JGI IMG/M metagenome (GOLD analysis project Ga0214919, IMG submission 177994) | Freshwater microbial communities from Lake Lanier, Atlanta, Georgia, United States - LL-1503 | ecosystem: Environmental > Aquatic > Freshwater > Lake | place: USA: Georgia | collected...
GATAGTTGGAGCTTTTTAAGCTGACCCCAAGCTTTGGTTGTTAGAAAGGTTGAGTATCAGTAACCTCAACAGGCATATCATCAGGTGTTGACATACGATAAAGCAATGAAGCCTTACCACGTTTATTTTTTCGAGTACCACACTGAATCATGAGACCAAGCTTTACTTGATCCTTGACATAATGGTAGATTGTAGCATGACACACTCCATTGTTGAGAACATGTGCATCTTTGAGACTCCATTCGCCACAAGGAAACGTCAACGTATTACGTTCAACACTTCGACCATGACGACGAATCTTGGTTTTGGCTGCGGTTTCAGTGATTTCAGCAGTTTCGTTCATGCGGAGTTAATTTAACAGGTTTGCAGCAGTTGTCAAGGGTCAGTTGCTACTGACGGTGTATTCGTGATAATAACGAGAGTCAAATTTCTCATCGTGATCCCAATCAGGTTCTGTGGGTGTCGGAAACACTTCAGCATGTAGGGAGTGCAGATAGTCCATTTTATACTGGTAATCCCTCTCCATAGTGAGAGAGGGAAGTGGTAGTTCTGCAACAAATGCACTCAGTTCATCTTCAAACTGAATGTCTTCAATACGTTGCAGTTCATCATCAGTTAGTTCATTAATCATAGTTTAGGTCATCTTCATATTCATAATCAGGTTCATAATCAGGTTCATAATCAGGATCAGGTTCATACGATTGAGCAATGTCTTCACACCAAAAGTCAAGAGACTTTTCGATCATGGTTTCGATCTTTACAATCTCCTCTGGAGTCATACCAGTCTTATCGTAACTGTATTCATCAATTACGACGTAATCAGTACCATGATCGAATCCGGTAGATCCCCAGTATTCGTAGGCTCCAATACCATCGTTCTCCCAGAAATAGGAGAGCGTGACTTCAATGGAAGTGACATCGGGACGAGAAACAATTTGAACTTCGTCCAGATCCAGTGTTCTGTAGGCAATTCGATTGCTCATGTTGGGTACAGGTTATCTGAGTTTTAGAGAAAGTCAAGCACCTACCAACACTTTTTCCAAAAATCTTTGAGCACCCGTCTTGGTGTTGTTCCAACCTATGAATTGAGTAGAATCACCAATTCCACGGTGCATCCGCCACTCGTTTTTGTCAGTCTTGGAGTCGTGAGGCTTGTAGACGAAACCAACCTCGACGCCCTTGATATACAAAACATTGAGGTTGGGCAGAGATCCATTGATGCGTTTCCAACAGTAATCAATCTTCATGTCGAAGAGACTACAGTCTGGCAATCAAGAGTCAACTGTTTTTCTTACTTTTTTCTTCAGATTCAGAGTCACCGCGGTAAACCGAAACCCACAGAGCAATAACATCACCAACCTTGTCAATGGCCATTGTACAAAAACTTGTCAAGAGAAAATATGTGATGACCATCATCACTATGACGCTGAGGTAGTTTGGAATGCTTTCCAACATGAACTTGATGAGTTCGTTGATATTTAGAATAATCATGGTCTCCCAGTGTAACCTAGGAGACCATGTTTTGTCAAGCTTCAATCTTGGCTTCAATCGCCTGTTGTTTTTCAACTGGAATGAAACTCAACACTTGTTTGCCATACTTGGGAAGCTTCTTGTGGGCAATCACCAGTTGTTTGGCTGTCAACGTCCGTCCCTTGAGTAACTGTTGTGCGAAACTAGAGAGAATCACACCGTCCAAACCGTTGAATCCCACACCATTGTTGTCGGTAGTGTTTCCGATGGTTTGTTCAGCAGCAGTCTGACACTCGTAGAGTTTCAGGATAGCACGTGAGGCCCAGTTCGGATCGGTTGCGAGTTTGTTCTTGACGTATTCAACGAGTTTCATAGGTAGATGTAGGTTATGTTGATCGTGGCAGAATGTCAATCCTCTTTCTTCACAATGTTGAGGGACATCCGAAACGATGCGTAGTCTCGACCAATTCGGACTGCGTTCTTTCGTGAGATCCGATCAGCGAGACTGATACGGTTGACGATTGGAGTCTGAAGGTTTTGAATGATGTGGTATCGAACGATGTGTTTCATAAGACGAGGACAAAGTAGTTTGGCTTTGACATTCTTACAATCTTTTTTTCAAAAAAGTTTGCAGCACCGACGCGGTAAATAGTACCCACTTGACAAACTGAACAAACTAGTATCTAGGACATTGTATGGATACTACCCAGACACTTTTGTCAACACTTATTTTGAATGCCATGGACGATTCTTTTTTCAAAATGTTAGAAAAACCCGTTGACGATGAAGCAACGTCGTGTTAAGGTGATTACATCAAATCGGAATGGTTCCGATTCGACCCAGAGAAATAAAACATGAATACTACCAGTAACAAGACAGTGGTTGGTTCTTACACCGACCGTAACAACAACACCACTCCTACCGCTCTCATGGTGGAGTCCAACATCACCAACAGTCTCAACAACCTTCGTAAGGAATTGGGTCTGGCCCACACTCGTAACGCTTATCCTTGGTGGGCCTATGCTCTCGCTGCTCTCACCTACGTTGATAAGGCCACAATCAAAGATCTTGAGTGTATTCTGAGTGAATCCGATATCAACGTCAACCTGTCTCTCGGTTCGACTCTTCTCAACAACGCGATTGAGGGTTATGCTCCGTCCAAGATCCAACGTGAGTACACCGGAAAACTTCCCAAGTTGGTCAAGTCCATGAAGTTGAAGTCGTTTACTCCGACAGTTCACTGTAGTCGTGGACGTGCTCCTCGTACCTTCCGATTCGTCGATCAGACGGAGGCTCGGACCAAGATGATCTCAATGTATCCTCACACTCAACACCTGTTTGACCAATTGGACTACCATCTCAATACGGGTAAGTAAACGTAACCCATCTCACCGTGGTTAGGGGTTATCCAAGAAAACCTCACCAAAAAACTTTCACTTTTTTCAAAATCAAGGCTGGACAACACCCCTTCCACACACTAGAGTCTCCCCGTAACAAAAAACGATTATGCCAAACCATACCGCAAACAACTTCACCGTAACCGGACCTGTGGCAGATGTGAAACGGTTCCTCAAACAGGCAGCAGGAACCGACAAGGAACTGTCGTTCAACAGCCTGATACCCCTCCCTACCGTACTGAAGGATGTCACGTCTCCAGTCCGTATCCAGACCCAAGCTGAGATTGATGCAACGTGGGCTGAGTGGAGAAAGAACAAGGAAGACAAGAGTGATACTGGACCGATGGGGGTGAATAGTTTTGATAGTGACAAGCCTTTTGGTCTGGGAATTACTCAGGACACCTACGACACCCTGATGAAGGAACACGGTGTGTCCAACTGGTACGACTGGTCCGTACTGAACTGGGGAACCAAGTGGGACTGTTACGATGTTCGTGAGTGGATCATTGCAGTTGCAGACGAGGAAATGATGGCTACGATCTACTACGAAACTGCATGGAGTCCTGCCACCCAAGTGTGGTTGACTGTCTCTCAACAGTATCCTACTCTCACCTTCTTCCATGAGTATGCAGACGAGGGTGGTGGGTTCCTTGGTGATGAGACGATCCACAACGGTACGGTGATCGAAGAGAACGAGTACGACTGGGACAGTGACGACGGTATCACCCTACGAGAGGGACTGGGAAGGTACTGGCCGGAAGATGAGGAATAACAGTTGACAAAAGGTTTGCGGTGATCCTACTGAAAACCGCTTTTATTTATGAATACCCAAGTTATTGTCATTGGTCAACAAACACAAAACCCCAATCGTATTCCTATTGAGTTTCATTATTTTCTAAACAATATTCATATAGAATCAAATAACATATTGATACCTATCAATCACGATGATGGAATATTTGCGCCAAATACATTCAAGTACATTGAACTGATTTGTCGAGATTATATGGGTGAATTAGACTTGATGTTCGCATACAACGGTCAAAATCATCGTGGCAGTGGATTGTTGGTTATTGGCAAGTTCAATGATGGAATTGTTCGTTGACGGTGTTTGAAACTGTTGATAATCTATTTGCTGACATGAAAATTCGCAAAAACGACTTTGTAAAACTCAACATTGACTTGACGGTGGGAACCTACCATGTCAAGACAATTCCTGCTGGTACAGAATTGCAGGTTGGCAAGACTTCCCGTAATGGTGAATTGCGGTGCTACACCGTCGATAGAACGGTGTGCAGTTACAACGTCATTGTCAGCTCTGAGTCAGTGACCAAGGTGGAAAAGCCCCTTCCTACGGTGAATGTGGGCGACATCTTTGTTTCGAGCTGGGGTTACGACCAGACCAACATTGATTTCTACAAGGTGCTGAATGTCAAGAACAAATCAGCGATTCTTGTGGAAATTGGCCAGACTCGAAATTACACTGGACATATGCAAGGAATCTGTATCCCTGACCATACGGTGGTGGGCAAAAAGCTCTTGACAAAGCGTATTCAGACGGTGGGAAATAAACCATGTTTTAAGTTGACAAGTTACGCTTCGGCGGTTCCTTGGGATGGCAAGAACGAACATTTCACAGAATGGGCTTGATTTCTTGGAAAACGCTGACATGATGTTATCAGTCTTATGAAGTACCGATGTGTTTTTTGTTGCAAAGATAGTGAAGAAATTCCTTGCCAAAACTGTGGCAACGATCATACTCTCTACGTTAAAGGCGAAAAGCACACTTGTCAGTGGAGTCGAAGAACTATTTCCTCGATGGAATGTAAAGTGTGTGATAGAGTGATTAGTAACAAGGATTATTTTTCAGGTAATATAAAAGATATATGAAACCAACACCGGGAGATAAATTCATTCATACCGACATTATTGGTAGGAAACAAACCGTAACATACCTCGGCATTCGTCGAGAGGTTAAAGGATGTGAATTTGAGTTTTTCAATGATGTGAATGACGATACTGTATTCTTCACTGATACTGAAGTAGCTAAAATGGAGAAGATTACCACAATGAAATCCTACCTAGTTCCCGTTGTTTACCAAATGTATGGTTACGTTACGATTGACGCTAACTCCATTGAAGATGCCATCAAAAAGGTTGAGGATGGTGGTGACATTCCTCTTCCTCAAGACGCTAACTATGTGGAAGGAAGTTTCGAGGTTGATCGTGAAGGTATTGACTTTGCTAACTAGTAACCTAGACTACGTTCGTTATGACACCTTGGAAACACGCTGAGTCCACCGCCCGTAAGTGGGGGGGTTCACCCTCCGACTACGTTCATATCCATGACTGGTTCGATGAAACCAAGCAATTCACCGGAGACTGGACCCATCGTGCCCTCCGACACCACAGTGCAGGTATTCAATGGGCAATCGACAAGTTTGGCCATGTGGTTGTCAACGACAAAGGGCATTTGATTCCAGTCAAGATGATCGCTGAACAACACGTTGAGGAAGATTGTGGTTTTGTTCCTACTCCTCAAGACTATCTTCGGGTTCTTGCCAAAAACCCTGAAGAGTGGATGTTGAAGGTTGGCAAAAAAAGCAGTACATTCAAGATGGAAATCGTTTGACTTTCGGTTAGAAACAACTAAACTATATATCTATGGAAAACCCAGAACCGTTGACCAAAGAAATCTACAACAAAGCCAAGGAACTCAAAGTTGAAAAGATAGTTCTGAACTGGAGTGGTGGAAGTGATGAAGGTCACTTGTATGTTGCCGTTTTCCCTCACAATAGAGAAACGTGCCCACCTCTCGAAAAGATGATTGAACAGTGGGCGTACGATGCGTACTCTTACAGTGGTGCTGGTGACGGTAATGACTATGGTGATGACATCGAATACGACCTTGTGAACGGTACAGTTAGCACAAGTGAATGGTACACTTCACGGGTGGAAGGTGGTTCCAAGGAACTTGCGTTACAGATTGAGGCAGATTGAGTTGTCAATCAAAAAGGTTTGCGGTGATCCTATTGAAAACCGCTTGACTTTCGTGGGCCATTAGCTCAACTCTTTGCCAGAGCAGCCGTCTCATAAACGGCAGGTTGTCAGGACGATTGCTGACATGGCCCACCATTTTCTTTTACATTATACGATTTAATCCATTTACGAATACAGTTGTCTGATACTCCATATTTCTCACCAATTTTTGTCATTGGTAAAATTGAAACTAAGTGATCCAATTCTTCCTTAGATGGACGATTGACAACTTTACGAGGAGTGGTTTTCTTTCTATGATCGGATTCGCAAGATAGACATTGCTTAGAATATCTGTATTTTTGTTTACCACATTTACACGTTTCAAGCAACTTCGATGTCGTCTTCCTTTGAAGGTTATCATGTTCCCAGTGACAGTTTGGACATAACAAAATCAAGTTAGATTCTGCGTTGACCACGTTTATCGAAACATCCATCGAAAAAGAACATATTGGCTCAATATGACAAGTTTCAACGTGTTTATCATAACCACACTTTTCACACCTTTGTGGTCTCATCGATGTTATTTTTCTGGCATGTTGTCTAACTTGACCATAACGATTTGAACCATTACAGTGAATATAATCTTGTAGAGTTTTCTTCATACTATAATAAGTAGTCGAACCGACACCCAAAAATTCAAAAAAAGATTGTCGGTTCAAGTCCGGCATGGCCCACCATTTTTCCCCTTGACTTTTTCTAAAATCCTACTAGACTGTACACCGTTATGACAAAGACCTATCATCGTATTTGTGACCCCGGACATTCTTGGCTTGAAGTGCCCGTCGAAGACGTGCGTGACCTCGCCGGTGTTTTCGATGAAATCACCAACTTCTCACCCCTCAAGAAACGCATGTTCTATCTTGAAGAAGATTGTGACCTTGATACCTTCTTTATGGCAATGCGTAACAAAGGTTACACGGTCAACATGATCAATATCAATGTGCCAGATTTCGATTCGTATCTCTCCAACATTCACTAAACAACTAAATATGACTAAGACCAAGACCAAAGCTAAGACCATCATTAAGCCGTTTACGTCGTTTCGTAACGCACCACAATGCAAAAATCTGTCAAACGATAAGTGGTTGACAAATAAGAGTATTCAAGATCAAGCATCATCTTGGCAGACACTGGCTATTCTGCTTGAACGTCGATTGACGAGTACCAACAAGTTGATTGCTGATCTTTAATCTCTGTTGAGTAAATAATACCATTTGCCACACACCCCACCTGTAAAAAAGGTGGGGTTTTTTGTTTGACTATTGTACACTATCCTGATAGACTTATGGTGTAATATGACTAAACTTTCAAATAACTTCACCGGAAACATTGACGATCTTCTCACCCATTGTGGTAGCGTCGATGATAATACCATTGACCAAGCTCTTGAATTGGAACGTACTATCGAACACGTTATGTCTGAACTAGATGTTGATCGTGTAGAAGCAATGGAGATGATTCAAGAGATTCACTTGAAAGACGTGCAACAAACCATAAATGATATGATGTCCAAGGGACTGTTGGAAATCACCGGCCACGATGCAGACGGAGAACCGTTGTATAACCTAACTGAACTGGGCAAAAAGATTCGAAATCAACTCGACTGATTTTCAACGCGGTAAACCAAGGACCATTGACAAAATAGTCCTTGGCTTTTATTCTGCATAATTGCAAACAAAAAACAGCATATTGTATATATGCTGTTATAGATACTGTATCTGTTACAGATGTTACTTGATCCGTAACAATTGATTACCACGACCAATTGCAGTACCATTGCTATGGACTGTAGTATCAGTCTTACTGTTGTAAGTACCAACTGTTCGGTTGTTACTATCATTCAACCGAGTAATATTGCCTTGCGTTTGAACACTGGCAATCGTCCGGTTATTCATATCCTTGATATATGTCTTGTTACTCATGTTCGTATATACTAATATATATGCACTACAAAGTCAATCTTTTTTCTTTGTCTTTTTTGATTGTAACCGCTTTTCCAATTTCAAAAACTGTTTGACCTTTTCAGGTTCCAATGATTCTGCTTCCAACGCATATTGTACATTGATAGGTTGACTGGCATTCTCAAATACTTTGCGGGTCAACAATGGTATATACTTGTTGCCCGTTTTCATATCCTTCGCCTTACATACCAATGTCACAATACTAAACATTGGTGCTGCAGGAGAACTGCTCGTACAATCAGGATCAAAATAGTCCAATCCATCATCATCCACCAAACTAATCAATTCACATTGAGCATTTAGTTCTTTCATGCCAAATACAGCCTCAACGGCTTGCGTGGCTGCCTCCATATAGGGAGAGTTGCAATCTTTATCTTCGATTGCAACCTTGACCTTCCAATTACCAGTATCAACAATATAGTCAGTCATATACAATATAAATATGACACAACTAACTAAATGTTACTACAGATAACTAATATATGGATGATAATCTACCTTGGTTTTGGTAAACACACGTTTCACTACATCACCACGATCACACACATACAACTTATTTTTCCACCTCAATAAACATTGATTGAAATGACGATCATACAACATGTTCTCCACAACCTTGGTCACTGTAGGACCATCCTCCTCAATACTCTCAACCTCTGGAAGAACAACACGATTATGACCCACATCAATAGAGTTAGGCCAACGAATTCCCACCACATTAATAGTCTTCATAAATATCAATTCCAGATTTTAATCTCGCCAACCAAGTCACCATCGTTCAAAAGATCCAAATTGTCAAGCTTTGATTGAACACGTTGACAACAACGTTCCTCAATCGTATCAGCAGCAAACATGATCTTCTGAATACACGGTGTCTTACCTTCAGCACGATGTATACGACCCAACGCCTGTACCAAGTTAATGGCACTATAACTCGGACTAAGAATACTACCCCTAGGATACTTTCCATTCAAATCATGTAAACCAATACCAGCATTACCAGCTGCCAAATTAACCAACATGATTCTCTTACTGTCACATTGAAACCCATCAATGTTACGTTGTCGAGTCTTGACAGTTTGTCCACCCACAATCAATCCCACTTCATCACCATAGTGAACCAACCGTTTCTTTAGTGCCTCAATGGTTTCTTCAAAGTTGACAAATACGACCGGACTCATACCCTCTCGATACATTTCCTCAATCGTCTCAACCATCGTAGGTACCTTAAGAACTTCAGCCAAACGACGTGCCTTGATCATTTCAGCAAACACGTGAGCCCTATAGTTCTGAGATTGTTCATCCAATCTGGCAATCTCATTCTCCATTTGATCATACACCGACTGAATCTTGGAGGTATTACTACCCATATCAAAACACTCAGCAAATACACGGTTATCAGGAAACATAGCCTTCATTTGAAGGCGAGTCAAACGACTTGCCACATTCTGAAGATTAAACAATTCATTGTGGATCTTTCTCATACCATCCTGAGTCTTGAGACTCTTCATATCCACAGATGGACCAAATTGACCTTGGGTAATCTCTACCTTCTCATTCAACCAATTACGATACCCCACTCCATTATGAAGATTCACAGCAAAACCAAACGCCCTCATTTCAGTAGGCAAAGTAGCAGCAGTAGCACTCATCAACAATACCTTATAACCCTCCTTCTTAAACTTGATCATAATACTGCTGGTAATACTATTATCACTCTTACACTTATGAGCTTCATCCAGTATGATCAACGACTCCTTGGGAATCTTCACGGTCATACCATCATCAGATCTCCAAATATTACCAGCAGTATACTTGTTACGATCATACTCCAACAAATGATTACAACGTGTACCCCTAACCAATTGCTCATAGTTCACAATATGATTGTTACACAATCCAGTATACTTCTCAGCCTTACCCTTATTAACACTATGAACCTTAATCCCAACACTGTCCAATACCCTCTGCCAAGCAGGTATAACACCCTTGGGACATATCACCGTAATAGGTACATTCAGTTTCTTTGCCACCCAAGCAGCCACATAAGTCTTTCCACATCCAGTCTCACTCAAATCAGCTGCAACCCCATTAAGGTACAAACTGTTGAGAATGGCATTAGCATGAGGAATTTGCGGTTCCAATAGAGTCATATTTCAAAGTAGAGACTACACCAACATTTAAAGAAAGTCAAAGGAATTTTGAAAAAAGTTTGAGGGTTTCCAAGGATTACCCACAACCTTTTACCAGTTAATAGTGTACAATGTACGTGGTCATGATCACCAATACATTGTCAAACATTACCAAACACTGCATTTACGAAAAACGAAGTGAACGAATCAAAAAACTAATGCTGTCACGATGTTCCACCTATTAACTGTAAAATTACACACTCTCACAAACTTGAGAAGTCAACACACTCCAGTCACACTTGTGATCACGATACAACCACTTGTCATCGCTAAACAAATACTGATAGTCTGTACCATAGTTATCCATAGAGTCTTCATATCCACCTCTATCCTCATATATCGTACCATTCTCATCCTTTTCACCACGATCACGACCATAAGCAACAGTCACTCCCGGAGCAGGACTCTTAAACGAGTGATTATCATCTTCACTATACATCTTCTCACCAAGAACGCTCAAATTACCCAATTCCATCAAATCAGCAACAATAATAAAATTGTTGTAGTGATTCAATAATGTCTTGCCAACACCAGCCGGATATCCATCATAATGACAGTATATTCCAGTAATACTACCATCTGCATTGACCATTCCAATATTACAACGTGTAGCCATATATTTATTTTAAATACAAACTCAGTTTAGTTCAGTTTTTCTGAAAGTCAAGCCTCCACACACTCTTTTTTCTCATTCTTTCGACGTTCCCACATCACCTCACCCAAAGCATACCACGCACTCAAATCACGACTTGGATGATTAGACACTTCATCTTCCAAGTCAATCAAATACTGATGTGAAATCTCATTCCACCCAATAAAACTGCATTGATAGTATCTGCCATTTACCACAACCACATCGTTCACACTCAAACTACGACACCGATTGTTCAAAAATAACTCACATTCACCTCCACTACCACGATTCCACTCCGCAAACACCCTCTCCAACAAATTGTCAATGCCTTCTTCACTCTCAATCACATACGAATGAACACCTTCATCCGGGTAAATGACATGTATCAAGTTCCTCATCGTGCAAATACCCTAAACCACCACACCCAAAACGTCAACACCTTTTTATAACTTTCAGCCTCACACCCACACCCCAAACGCGGTAAACCAAAGGTCTTGACAAAAAGAACACTTTACTATCCACCCAAACGCGGTAAACACTCACCCCTTGACATTACGCACCAACCATCTTAAACGCGGTAAACCAACAATATCATAAAACTCTACCCAAAGTAGAGTCCACCACACTTTAAGCTACTGTCAAGCCCTTTCTTCCATGTTTTTTATGATCATAACCAGTAATTCCAACCTTTCTCAATTCACTCATTGCCTTACTAGCTTTGCTACCTTTAGGTTGTTTTCCATGTATCAATAACGCAAAATCACCCCCGGTACCATACGCATGACTATCATCATGATCAATATCCAACCCCATATCAATAGCCTCTTGCTCACTATACACCACAATAGCACTACGCAAATTATACTGCTTGATCAAATGATCATGCTTGCCACCATAACTAGCAGTCAACCTAAAGTTGCTGGGTATCTCATTCAACCTGTTCACCCAATACAATAAACTCTTCGTATAAGCATAAAAAATACAATTGGGACGCTCCTTAGCCACTCTCAACCAAGCATCAAAATAAGCCTGACTGTAAAAATCACCAGCCACATGAATACGAGTCTTAGTAGCTTTACGACTTAAACTAATATCAATTAACTCATACATACAGTCTTTTGCAGCCACCAATAAATCAAAGTTATGCCACCTGCTAATCCTAACATTAGGAAATAAATTCTCCTGACTAGCACTAAAACACCGAAATATAGCGTTTTTACCATCCACCAATTGCCCACCTCCACGATTCACTTTTGCCAAACATTGCTCCGCAAATGGACACGTCCATCCACTCGGTAAACTAAACGTGTAAATCTCCTTGTCCAATTTAGCATTACCACGTCCAAACGAAAGCAGTTCAATCATCACGAACAACACTCTAAACCCATTTTCCAACAATTCAACAACTTTCTTCACCCTTTCACCACACACCCAAACGTGGTAAACACCAAACCAAACACCGTTTCAACGCGGAAAACCCACAGATGCGCATATACAACGCGGAAAATCAAACAGCTTGACAAACCAACCCAACCATGATTTTCACGCGGAAAACACCCCACAAACAAAAGCGTTGACACTACACTCTTTTTGGTGTACCATAAAGTGCCACCCATCCTGCGCAAATTACACACTCATAACGAGTTCACCCCCATTGTTTCACACTTTCAACGTCATGTCAACAACGTCTTCGCCATACATGGCGGTCTACATCACAATTACATAAGTTTGTCAAGCGTTGTCGTTTACCGCGTCAAATATTTACCAACCCTCCCACAATTTACATTCGCTATTACAATTCAAACATTGTCAAGCGTTTTTTCTCACTTATTTAATTTTTTTAAAACACCATCACAATTGCGTAAGTTTATCAAACACACACAATGTAGCGCATTCGTTGCAATTTGCTCATTACCGAATCGCATACTCAAATATAGTAATTGACACACATTCGTCATTGACATCACTCAAAGCGTCGTTTACACACACACGCACTATCGCTTTGACATATCGTGTAAGTGTGTGTATTGTGTAATAATACTTGCGTATATATAAACATTGCATGCGCAATTACGCTTGTGTGTCAAATTGACTCTAATAGCGTTTGTTGTTTGCGTATATATTATTGTGCATTTGTATATATAAGTTTTTTACAAAGTTGGTGTTATAACGTATATTGACTAACAATACGTTTAGCATTTTGGTAAACGAGAATAATTATGGTGTGTATTTTTGGTATGATTTGGCATGATGTGGTGGTTATGTTTTGTTATATGAGTGAGTATAATGTGTAATGTGATGTGATTGGTTGATATAGTGTATGTGAAAGGAGGTGG
>Ga0214919_10008947_pt1 | contig 13028 bp, 14 predicted proteins | sample LL1503_MetaG_FD_177994 | JGI IMG/M metagenome (GOLD analysis project Ga0214919, IMG submission 177994) | Freshwater microbial communities from Lake Lanier, Atlanta, Georgia, United States - LL-1503 | ecosystem: Environmental > Aquatic > Freshwater > Lake | place: USA: Georgia | collected...
AAGTTGAGTGTTAATTTTAATAATAATTTTATCTTTTTCAAGTATTTCTTTATTACTTCGTTCTCTGAGTTCTCTAAGATCTTCTAATTCTTTTTGCGTATGCTCTTTCAACTCAGAATCAATCCGATTTTTCAATTCATTAAGCTCTTTGTCTTTTTTTTCTAAACAAACTGATAAATGATTGATTAGATTTTGTTTTGTGGCTAATATTTTATCACAATATTCACATTTGAATATATCTTTTGCTTTTATTTCTTTTTCTTTTATTCCACATTTTCTAGAATGAATTTCTAAATATTGTTTAGTGCATAATTTTTTTTTACATGTAGAGCATTTGAATTCTTCTTCTTTTGTTTCTATTTTTTTTTGAATAATTAGACAGTACTTAGCTTTATTTTTATGATTATTCAAAGCAGATTTTGTCTTGAAAACCACATTGCAGTACTCGCAATTCATTATTTTTTATTATATACAAGACTAAATAAAGCTTTAAATTGAAATTTCAAATTTTAAATAATTTTTTTTATGTTTTAAAACTCTTAAAACATAAAAATATTTTATAAACTTTTGAAATTTCAATTCAGAATTTCATAGCCTGAAATTGTGCTTTCAAAAAACAACAAAAAAACAAAAAAATACAAATTTTTTAAAAAAAGACGATTTTTTTGAAAAAAAAATAAATTTCCACACACATTTTTATTTTGTGTGTGGAAATTTTTTTTTGGATAATTTATTTTTGATTTTTTTTTCCTAAACTCTGTCCGGTGATGATTCTAAATGAGAAAACCAAAAATGGGCTGCTAAACTAACAGGTGAAATAGTTTCAAAAAGCAATATTGATACTCCAACAACTGGATATTTTACTGATATGTCTGTTATTGACGGTAATTGAGATTTCATTAGTATATAGTCTGCAAATAAAGAACTTATGTTAATAAATTGAACAGTCACAAAAACTGTCAACGCTTGACTTGATTTATCACTCATTTTATATTATTGAATTTTATAACTTTAAATTGAGTGATTTTATTTTAATTAGATGTCATTGATGCTAATTCTCTTTTGAAACAGCTATTTTCATCTTCTATTTTCAAGATTCTTTCTTGAGGACTTACCATTATTTCATACTTTGTAAGGTCTACATTTGCATCTTCATTTCCGTTTTTACACCATTCTCTTGCTATTTCCACACTTTTTACTTTTATCCCAGCATCAACCATAAAAGATATAAGTTTCTTTGCTTCTACATCTTTATTTATTTCTCCATCGCTATTTTTATATTTGAACATGTTTCTACTTGCGTCAGTACATACATATAATAAATTCCCATCATCATCAGTTAAAATTGTGTCAACCATGAACTTAGCAAGTCCTTTTTGGCCATCAACTACATGATTGACTGTGAATTTGTTTTCAATAGCATCTTTAATTCTATCAAAATTATTAAAATCCAAACTTGAAGTTATGTTGAGGTTATTATTTGTTGTTGTGTTAGAAACAACTGTAGTAGGACGATCAATAGCTTTGTTTACTATTTTATCCAACTTTTCTTGGAGATCTTTAATTTGTTCTTTGTAATTTTCTAATTGAGTGTTAGCCTTAATAATAATTTTATCTTTTTCAAATATTTCTTTGTTATTTTTTTCTCTAAGTTCTTTAAGTTCTCTAAGTTCTTCGTCTTTTTTTTTCCAAACAAATAGTCAAGTGTTGTGATAAATTTTGTTTAGTTGATAATATTTTACTACAATGAGAGCATTTATATACCTCTTCTTGTTTTTCCACAACAGCCCTGCATTTTCTACTGTGAATATCTAAATATTGCTTTGATGATAATGTTTTTTTGCATTTAGAACATTTTAATATTTCTTTTTCAGGTTCAGGTTCAGGTTCTATTTTCCCTTGGATTAAAAGACAGTATTTAGCTGTCTTTTTATGGTTATTCAAGGCAGTTTTTGATTTAAAAACGGCATCACAATGTTCACAATTCATTATTTTATTCTAGCCACAAATAAATCTTTAAATCATACAATTATAAAATTTAAAAAAAATATAATTTTAAATATTATAAATTTTATAAATTTTATAAATTAAAAAGTGACAATTTTTAAAGCCTTGAAATCGTGGCTGAAAAAAACAACAAAAAATAAATTTTTCAAAAAAAGACGATTTTTTTTGAAAAATAAAAAATTTCCACACACAAAATGAAATTGTGTGTGGAAATTTTTTTTGATAGAAAGTATTTTCATTATATTTAGCTACATGTCATTGATGCTAATTCTCTTTTGAAACAACTATTCTCATCTTCTATTTTCAAGATTCTTTCTTGTGGACTTACCATTATTCCATACCTTGTAATGTCTACATCACCATTTTCATCTCCGTTTTTACACCATTCTCTTGCTATTTCTACGCTTTTTACTTTTATCCCAGCATCAACCATAAAAGATATAAGTTTCTTTGCTTCTACATCTTTATTTATTTCTCCTTCGCTATTTTTATATTTGAACATGTTTCTACTTGCGTCAGTGCATACATATAATAAATTCCCATCATCATCAGTTAAAATTGTATCAACCATAAACTTAGCAAGCCCTTTCTGACCATCAACGACATGATTGACGGTGAACTTATTTTCAATCGCATCTTTAATTTTATCAAAATTATTAAAATCCAAACTTGATGTTATATTGAGGTTATTATTTGTTGTTGTGTTAGAAACAACAGTAGTAGGACGATCAATGGCTTTATTTGCTATTTTGTCTAATTTTTCTTGAAGATCTTTGATTTGTTCCTCTTGCTTTTCTAGTTGCTCTTTGTAATTTTCCTCTTGTTTTTCAAGTTGCTCTTTGTAATTTTCAAGTTGAGTATTAATTTTAATAATAATTTTATCTTTGTCAAATATTTCTTTATTACTTTGTTCTCTAAGTTCCCTAAGTTGTTTTAGTTCTCTCTCTTGTTTTTCAAAGCAAACTGATAAATGATTTGTTAAATTTTGTTTTGTTGATAATATTTTATTACAATAGGAACATTTAAACACTCCCTCTTTTTTTTCGTTTATCTTACATTTTCTGAAATGAGATCCCAGATTCTGTTTAGAAGATAATATTTTTTCACATTTAGAACATTTGAATATCTCTTTCTCGGGTTCACGTTCTTCTATTTTTCCTTGAATTAAAAGGCAATATTTAGCTTTGTTTTTATGATTGATTAGGGCTAATTTTGTTTTAAATACTGTATTACAGTGTTCACATTGACAGTTTATATTCATTTTTTCTTTATTAAACACAAATAGGCTTTTAAATCAAAAAATTTATTATTTTTATTATTATTTTTCATAAATTTTCATAAAAAAAATAATAAAAATAATAAATTTTTTGAATTTATTTTCATCAATTTTTAAAGCCTTGAAATCGTGGCTGAAAAAAACAACACAAAATAAATTTTTCAAAAAAAGACGATTTTTTTTGAAAAAATAAAATTTCCACACACAATTTCATTTTGTGTGTTGAAATTTTTTTATGGATAAAATATTTTTTTATAATATACTTAAACTTTTTTATAAACTCTTTGTCTTCATACAACACAAGTCGCTAATTATCAATAGTTTCTATCTAATCTAAGTCTTCATCCGATAGTTCAAAATCAGACTCTGAATAATCATAAGAATCATCAGTTTCTTTGGTTTTTCTCTCTTTCTCTTTAATCAATTCAATCTCATGTTTCCATTTAAAAAAACTGCAACCATTTTTCCATTGTCCATTTTGAAGACTTGAATTACTACAAGAAAAAAATTGTTTTCCAAGATTTGAATTATTCTTTTTACTAATTTTGCTTTTGCATTTATTTCCACAAAAACACAATGGATAATCTTTTTCTTGACACTTAATGGAACAGTATCCATCTCTACAATGTCTCTTTCTTTTATCTAACACTTTCTCTTCGCATTGCTTATATTTACACGTATCTTTTTTAAAATTTTGAATGGTTTTTTTATGAAATTTTTCTTCATCCTTTTTCTTTTCATCATCGGAATCGTCTTTGACATCGTGAAATTTTAAAATACACTCTGATCCAAACTTAAAAGTAAATCCTGTTCTAATATGCGTTTTAAAAAATAAATGTCTGCAATCATTTTCTGAACAAATACAATCTTGATCGCTGTTGTAGTAATAATAATGTTTTTCTGGATATTCCCAGTTAGCATGGTTAATTTTTTCATTTGTAAATGCTTCAATGATGCTAAAAAGCTCTAAGGACTTATTCTTGTTTTTCATTGGTTTTTCGGGCATTCTTTCATAAAAGTCTCCTTCACTGTTCCAGGACATTACATCTTTATAGAATTGAGGGATGAATTCCATTTTTTGTTTTTATCTATCACTGTGAGATTTTTAGGTGAAATTTTTAAATAAAATCATTTTTTTTGAAGTGTTAACCTCTAGTCTCCAGATTTTAAAAGTTTTTATTAACCTATAATTGTGGTTAAGAAAAAAAATTCGTGATGTAAATTTACATCAAAATGGAGACTAAAGGTATTTAAACATTTATTTTATTTTAATTAATAATGATACTTACCAAATTAATTTTCAATAAAACTATTGTTTTCAACACGCCTATTGAGTGCGATAATGTTCCATTAGTTAGAACAGGTGGGATTGAATCAAATGAAAATGAACCATTGTTTTCTTTAATAAATTGTTTGCTACACGCAAATATAAAAAAATATGGTTCTTTGAAAGATGAAGAGCGAAAAACAAAAATCCAAAAAATAAAGCAAGACGTCTATGAGAAAATAAAAAATGGAGATGTGAAAAAAAATATTGAATCTTTCTTGAATAATTTTAAGGAAAATCTAACTAATTTTAATATTTACTTAAACTCCAATCATTATTATGCCACCGAATTTGCTTCTGAAGTGAATAAAAGTCTAAATGAAAAATTACTGAGAAATGGAAACATTCAACAAATAGATTTGTATAAGTTATTGTATGAAATTGTCACAATAGATAGCTTCAAAAAAATTTTAAAAAACACTGAACTAAAATGGGGTGATGAATGCTGTATTTTATCTTTCAAAAAAATTTTTTTAAAGGAAATGTTGAGATTTTTAAGCTACCAGGATTTTTTTGATGATTTAGAAAAGAGTAAGACAGACTTTATAACAAAAACATTGATGACGATGGTTAATACTATTATTGATATTTCATTCTCAAATGTAGCAGCAAATGGGAAAGAAAATTTCATCACGAATGATTTGGATTTTTCAAAAATCAATATATTATCTGAATATTTTGATTGTAACATAATATTTGTGGATTCTGAAGATAGAATACCTTTTTTAATAGGAAATCAGAATGACGTTTCAGATAAGAAAAAATACACATTAGTTTTTTCGTTTGAACAGAAACATTTTGAAATTATAGGAAAACTTTTACCAGATGATAGAATACAAAGAAATTTCATGCCATATGAAGAAATTGTTAAAAAAATTAAATTTTACTTGAAAAAGATGGGAAAGGATGATCCAGTTAAAGAACCGAAAGCGATTGAAAAAGACAAAGACAAAGAAAAAGTTGAAGCGATTGAAAAAGAAAAAGAACCAGTTGAAGAACCGAAAGAGATTGAAAAAGAAAAAGAACCAGTTGAAGAACCGAAAGAGATTGAAAAAGAAAAAGAACCAGTTGAAGAACCGAAAGCAATTGAAAAAGAAAAAGAACCAGTTGAAGAACCGAAAGCAATTGAAAAAGAAAAAGAACCAGTTGAAGAACCGAAAGCAATTGAAAAAGAAAAAAACAATATTAATGAAAATATAAATTATAATAATAGTGATGATGAATTAATGAGTGTTTTGGGAGATGATTGAAGTAAATTTACTTCGCAAATTTTTTCTTAACCTATAAAATCTGGTTAAGAAAAAAAACTTTAATATTATATAACTAATTTTACAATAATTGAGGAGTTAAAATAATGATATCATCTTCTGAATAATCTGAATACAATGGGAGATCATTTTCATCTAGGCTTTTAAGATACTGGTTAACATAACCATCGATGTCTAAATAAGATGGGATTAAAAATTTAGAAAACTCTTTAACTTTTTGAGGGAAAAAACGTCTATGATTTTTTGTGAACATAGGTGGTAGCTGACCACTTGGAATCTTTACAATTCCTTGTTTTTTTATAGCAACAAAATTATCGTTAAAAAGAGGTTCTGTTTGCTTAGTGACTCTCCAACCAATGTATAATTTATATGTGTCAGTCTTGTATGCTTTACTAATAACCTCATGAACTATATTTTGAGAGAAAATAATTAAATGACCAGGAGGGATTTTATATTTCATTTTTAGTGATTTATATTTATCTGAATCATCTTTTTCTATTTTAGCAAAACCTTTTTCATCTGAATGGTCTAAATGAGTTTGTGGAACACACGAAAAATACTGTGGATCAGAACCAACATCGTCTAAATTAATCCACCCTCCGTATATATTATCTCCATTTATTTTTACATCACATATGTCACGATGCCAGGATTCTGATGAAACTTTAGTTCCTTTCTTTCTGATTGAAAAACGGTCAATTAATAACTCTAAATTAGAAGAAGAGTCTTCATCTTTGCATACTATTTTCCAGAAATCTTTTAACTCATCATATACAGTTTTTCTGATTTTTCTTATATCTTCGTGATGAAATGACGATGGATGTCCAAGAGCTCCAAAATTACCTACGACAAATAAATCTGGATTGTTGTCATTAAATTCAGGATGTTTAGAGTTAATAAACCCGGTTCTATTTTCTACAAGCGATTTATTTATAGGAACCACAACAACGCCATCTGTTTTTAATTTATTGACGAAAGAAATCATGTTTTTATTTTTTTGCACGCAAAGTAATCAAAAATCATTTTTTCTAGGACTTCTTTTTTTTTGGCTTCTTCTTTTTTCATTCTTTTTTGATATATAGAAAGCATTATAGAATGTTTCTTTTGAAAATCTATTCCATATATCTTCAGGTAAATCTTTTTTCCCAATAGTTGTTTTATTCATTTCTCTTCTGGAAAGATTGTATTTTGAAGATGATAAAATATCACTGTTTGTTTCGTTCATAATATTTTCAGCAGCTTTTTTGTATTTATCTATTTTTTTTTCTAGAATTGCTATTTCTTGTTTTGCATCATACCATTTATCTAATAAAGTTTCAGTATCCGGATGACTCATTTATATTTATTTAAGAAAGTTTTTTAATTTCATCAAAAAAATTCTTTTTCGTTTGAGTATTAATTCCCCAATTTATTGGAGGGGATTGGAAACCACTTTGGTCATAATATCCAAATCCCACCTTGTTTTTTATACACCAATCTAATCTTTTGTAATCTGTGGATGCTTCATTGTAAATAATTGGCTGACCTTTGTAAAATTTAGATTTTTTAACTGAACTGACTTGTTTTTCATATTCACTGTCAGATTTCATTGAATTTCCATGTAGAATAATGACTTGTGATGCGTTTATTACCTTCTCTGAAGGGACATGTCCAGAACCTTTATATGAATTCCCAGAAGGAAATTTATACATCTGAGACAATGTAATTAAATCAGTAATATGCTGATCACATCCTAATCCAACTTTTTTAAATTCAGAAAATTCACACTCATTAGCTGGTTCTATTATTATATTTGTAAAATTATTTTGCTGTAGCCAATGAATTACATTTAAAGTTGCTTTCAGAACATTTGGATAACTACCAAAAATGCTAACCTGAGAACGATAAAATAAACTAAGTATGACAATCATGTTCAAACGATTAGATTCTTCTAGAACAAGTTTTAATCTATTCATATAATCAGATTTAAGGTCTCCATTAGGATAAAATGCCGAATTTTTGTAATTTTGTTTACTAGTATCTGAAGTTGGGGCTCCGCCTTGTAATCCAATAGTAAAAGAATTCAATCCTTTGGAATTCCACAATGACATGTTTTCAATGAATTCAAGATTATTCCGAGTGGCATCCCATTTTTTTGTATCTTTGTATGGAAATTTAACAAATCCATCGCTTATTCCTTGTATCATTCTAGAATTTATAAGAATCCCTTCAGATGAAGTATTTAAATTTATGAAATTATTATCTAATAAAAATTTATCATTCTGAATAGAAAGTCTTTCAGCATTTGAAGTGAATGCGGAATAAGTAATAATTGTTGTAAATAATGAAAATATTTTAAACAACATCGTTTTTATATTATATAATATAAATATAATTATAAAATATATATAATGTTAAAATTTAAAACAGAATTCTCATTGACTGAAAGAATAGAATTATACAAAAGGCTTACTAAAAAATATCCTAGCAAAATACCAATAATAATTGAATTTGATTGTTCTTTCAATGTAGATCAAAAGAAATATTTATTTGATCCTACTGCGACTGGTCATGAATTCAATGCCAAAATTCGTAACGAAATAAAAATACCTTCTAGTAAGGCAATTTTTATATTTACTGATGACAATAAAATTAATATATCAACGCAAAATATACACGATGTTTATTCTGATTATTTATTCAACAATCGGAAAGTTCATGGAGGAGACAAAATACTTTATTTGAAAGTCATAACTGAAAATACATATGGATAATACATATGGATAATACATATGGATTATATTTTCTTTATTTATTCTTTATTTATTCTTTATTTATTCTATATTTATTCTATAAGACATACATCAGAAGGCTGTTTCACGAATTTAAGCTCTCCTTTATTCTGACAATTTACAATTATAACATAAGCGAGGCCATCCGGATGGGTTGATATTGTTCTATGGGGAGTTAGAAATGCTCTTGATATCACACCCCTAAGTAATCCTTGAACAGGATGCTGAAAACTGACACGAGTATCTACTTCATAACAAACAGGAAAATAAGTCTGAGACATTTATTAAAAATCTTGATTTTTGTGGTGAAAATTTGTAAAAAAATCATTTTTTCTTACCAACATTCTTGACTATGAATGAATTTTCGCCATCACCCTGATAATTTTATTGAAAACTTCAACCTTATCTCCCCATCCTTCAAGGAATTCCTTTAGTTTATTAGAAAAATTGGGATCGTTAAATTTCAAAATATTCGTACTTGTTGATATTCCTATGTCATTCTCAATTAAGAATAGGATCAATTTTTCAAGATTCTCATCATTCATATATTTCATAATTTGGAATAGTTGGTAGCCTACGAAATGAGGTCCTGTCTTTTTATTGATAATCGTAAGCGCTGATTTAATGACATCAACTGTTACATTTTTATAATTATCATTATAATAATATGGATCCAGTGGATACCCGAAATAACCAAGCCAGTGAATCGCTTCTAGTTCTAGAACCTTCTTTTCAAGTTTTTCAATCTTGGAGTAAAGTTCCTCGTGATGTTTAATTTTCTGCGAATTTATAATTACAGTACTTTCATTACTAATTCCAGCTTCTGAAATCGTCTGATCAAATTCTAAAATTCGATCCGTAATTCTTAAAATATATTTATATTCATTTTCATTTATTGGCCATTTTGAGTTTCTAACAAGTTTACATTTATATTTATCTAAAATTGATTGAACAGAATCATCACCATTAACCGGAAAAACATGTCTTCCACCCATTCCGCCTAAAGTATCATCTTTAACTATAACTTCTAAATCAACCCCGCCATCCAGAATTCGTTTCTTTTGAGATACTCTAGAACGTTTCTTAGAAAGTTTCTTTGAACGCTTCTTACTTTGTGGACTTTTTTTCATTTTTATATTCAGACAATATAAAAAAATTACAAAGTTTTTTAGGTATTAAAAATTAATATTGCGTGAAAGTTCGTCATCGTCAATATAAGGTTCCATAAACCGCAGCACTTCCTTTTCCAGACCAACACGTAAAAAGGACAGTCTGTTTAAATTAAATATGGTGATGACATTATTATATTTCATAACTTCATCGTAATGATCTCTGTATCTTTCAAGAATTTTCACTAGTGCTTTTTCATCCACGATTTGATGAATGGATATATCCTTTCCCTTTTTCGTAATACCCTGTAAAAATAATAATTTCATTTCCTGAATAAGTCCAATTTTTCTAACAACGTCATGTAATGTGTATTCCTCCTCCTCTGTCATTTCTAGTAATCAGATTTGTTTATGTTTATGTTTATGTTTATAAGTTTATAAATAAATTTAATTTAATTCTTTAATGGTGAACTTGCCACACATCTTTTAGATGATTCATTTTTAATTTTTTCGTGTACACTTTTAATATGTAATTGCAGACTTGAATTATTTACATACTCGCGCTCACATATATCACATTTTACTACGTTCTTTTTCTCATGAACTGTGCTTATATGAGTTTTTAGTGATTCTTTTGAGCTAAGTTCTGTTTGACACAAGTCACATTTATACTTTAGTTTTTGATGAACGGATTCAAAATGCCTTTTTACCTTCGGCTTTGTCGCGAATTTTTTGTTACAAATTTTACATGTTTTACAGTCTTCACATGTTTTCCACTTTTTGCATGTTTTACAAGGGTCTAAATCTTCTTTTGTTTTAACACTACCGGAATCTTCATCTTCAATAATGACATCACACGTTTCAATATCTAATGTTCCTAGGCTTAATTCGTCTTCATCTTTGACATCAAGCTGCTCCATATCGAATGTTTCTAGGATAAATTCGTCATCATTGACATCAAGCTGTTCAATATCTGATGTTTCTAGGATAAATTCGTTTTCTTTTTCTAATATTTCAACATTTTGTTTCCCGTTATACACATCTAAATTGAACAATGGATTATCTTTCAGGATTTCTAGAAATGGTTCTGCGTATTTTTTATCACACCATTTGGCGATCATTATAGCTAAATTTGGATGGGCAAATAAACCACTACTATATTCCAATAGAGGATCTTTATATTTTCCCAACAAGTCTAAATTTAGTTTTTTCCAATTACACAGATTTTTACCGGATGATTTACATATATTATTGATATTTATATAATTATTATTTTTTACAGCAAGTTCAAGGTTCTGTCCGTTTACTAATGTTAAATTAAAAACTTTATCAGGCACATATTCCGGTAGATTTTCTATAATTTTTAGAGTGTCAAAGACCTCTTTGATTTGTTCACCTAAATATTCGGATACCCAATTAGAAAAATGGGGGAGTAGATGTATATGTATCCATGCTATATTTCTCGATGAAATCATTAGGATACTCTCGGGTATTTTAAATTTTTTAGATATACGACCTATTTCATATCTGACTTGTCGCAGGGGTCTATAGTCGTAAAAGATTTTTCCTGTTTCTTTACACAATAATGAGGCATTTATCATGTTATCACTATCGATATTGATATCATAATTTTTATTATTTATCATCACACTGATACATTTCTTGTTAATTTTATCCCCTATATTATGAACTTTTTTCATATGGATTTTTAAATTGTTTTCCGACTTGAAATCCGTGTTGCACATCGTACATGTTGAAATTTCATTGACGATATTTGGAATCACAACACGCTTTTCGGATTTTTTTAACGGTTTCTTGGAGTTCTCTTCTAATAATTTACGGTATTCTTCTTCCTTTCTTTTATTTTCTTCTTCCTTTATTTCATCAATCTTTCTATAAATTTGTCCTGTCACTCTAGACAAATCAAAGTCAAATTCATCCGGATTAAATCGTATCCAGTTATCATCTGTTATTTCAAGAGTCTTATTCACATAATCCATTCTCTCTCTTTCTTTCCATGGCTTTCTATCAGCATGTCCATTCTCATCACATTCTATCACTATCTTATATTCTGAAAAAAACAAGTCTAGAAAATACTTTCCGATTTTATATTGATCTTCATACTTTTCTGTCTTAAAAACATTTACGATCGACGAAAGTGTTTGTTGTTCCTTAGTCAGACACTTACGATTCGTCGTATCAATATGGAACGTTTTGAGGATATGTAAAACATCAGCTGATAAACGTTTACGAGTCTTTATGAGCATTTCGATTGCGCCTTCTCTAGTTATTAGAATTGTTCTTGGATCTAAATCTGGTATTTTTTCACCAGGATAATCTTTGAATAATAATTGATTTGATTTTGATACGTTATTTCTAACAACTTGAGTTGTGTTATTATATCCTAAAAGAGAAGCTATTTCAAAGCCTACGAAATATTCAAAAAATATATAGGTTCCTTTACTTATATAACTATAAGTTGTTAATTCTTTTTCACCTTTCTTCTTTTCTAAAATAGGTTGTTCTTTTTCAACCATTTCCTGGTCATCTTCAATGATATATTCATTTTTTTCTTCCATTTCTTCTTTTTATTAGAAATCTTATTTCTTTAAATCTAAATCTAAAAGATTTTAGATTTAGATTTAGATTATATGACGCTTTTATATTTTTAGACCTTTCAATTCTTATGGTATGCTTCTTGGAACTCAAGATAGCATATATCCTCGTCACATTTGGGTAGGCCGATGGAAAAAGCTGGGATGTGACCTCTAGGATCCTCCTTGATATTGCTGTTATTTTCAGACGAGAATTTCTGCTTAGATTGAATTTTTTCAGCAACCTCTACAACAAATCGTTTTATTTCATTGATATCGTACGGACCTTGATACTTCATAAAAGGCCTACCATTGACATACAACACGATATAAGGGACATATGTAATTGGAGCGATGGTGTCTTTAGAAAGTCTTATACAATCTTTATTAGCCTGAGTGCTAATATTAATAATACCAAATTGACATCCATTGATAGATCCCGGTAATTTTTTAAAAATAGGAATTAGGTGTTGACAATGAGGGCATTGTGTAGAGTAATATAAAATTAACGAAAAACCTGGGATAGAGGTGCATAAAATATTACCTTTTGTTCCTTTTGACAAAACGAAATCTTCAATAGCTAAAAATAAAAGTCCGCTCATACTGTATTTTATTTAAAAAAATGTTATTATTTTAAATAGTTAATTTTTCAATAATTTAAAAAAAAATTGTATGT
>Ga0214919_10008948_pt1 | contig 13027 bp, 6 predicted proteins | sample LL1503_MetaG_FD_177994 | JGI IMG/M metagenome (GOLD analysis project Ga0214919, IMG submission 177994) | Freshwater microbial communities from Lake Lanier, Atlanta, Georgia, United States - LL-1503 | ecosystem: Environmental > Aquatic > Freshwater > Lake | place: USA: Georgia | collected 2015-03-15
CCACTTCCAAATATCATCAGCCAATCCGGTGAACACAATCGCCAACATGCCCACCACAATGCTCAGCGGTACCCCTTGCAAGATTGCCGCCTGCCCGCTTGTGAACATTCCACTTGCCGCAATACCAGCCAAAACACCGGCAAAAACAGCAAGACCGCCAAGATACGCAATGGGGTAAGCGTGCTGTTTTCGTCCTTGATCTGGATGATCAATAATATTCGTGGTAATAGCAATGCGCCGGACAATTGGAGTGGCGATGAGTGTGACGATAAGCGCCGCCACAAAAACTGGCGTATAGCCAGAGAGCAGTTCAATTGGATTCAACACTGTCCATGTTGAAACATCGGAGCCCGTTCGCCCCAAGTTCACAGCCTGATTGACAAGTGGATCCTGAATCATGCTGCATGTTCCTTTTGATGTGCGCCACCCAAAGATCGAGCGATATCGGCAATTGTTGTGTCAAGAGAAATAAGTGGGGCGAATCCAATGGCTCCACGAATGCGTTCAAGTCTTGGCTGCCGAACCTGAAGATCTTCAAAGCCCTTGCCAAATACTTTCTCATGAGAAACGTTTTGAATAGACGAAACGGATGCCGTGACGCGAATCACGCGCTCGGCCAACTCTCGCATTGAAATCATCTCATCGGAACCCATGTTGAAGATCTGGCCCAAACACGCAGTCGAGCGCAGCAACTGAATCAACGCGGGCGCGATATCGCGCACATCGCAAAAGCAGCGCTTTTGAGAGCCGTCACCATGCACCTCCAAAGGCTTGCCCGCCAATGCGGCCTGAATAAATCGCGGCAACACCATTCCCCAATCGCCTTTTTGACGCGGTCCAACTGTATTAAAAAATCGGACAATGACCGCCTGGAGTTTTGATTCCGAAACCGCCGCAAGAGTCAGAAACTCATCAAGCGCTTTGGAATAACCGTAACTCCAACGCGAAGAGGTGGTTGGTCCAAACACCACGTCGTCACATTCAGAAAATGGTATTCGAATGCCTTTACCGTAAACCTCGCTGCTTGAAGCGATCAACAACTTCGCGTGATCTCGAATGGCCCAACGAATGGCGGCGCTTGTTTCAAGAATATTTGTCTCTATGGATTGCCTTGCGTGATCAACAATAAGGCGAACGCCAACCGCGGCGGCAAGGTGATAGATCTCATCGAAGCGTTCCAAATTCAACGTGGAGAATGCGTGCGTGACAGTATTTGGAATAAACTGAAGGCGCTCGCCCGCCGCATGTTTCGCGTCAGAAAGATTCTGTATATCTCCAGTTGAAAGATCATCCACAACCACCACGCGCGCGCCCTGCAAGAGCAATTGCTCCACCAAGTGGCTTCCAATAAACCCCGAGCCACCCGTAACCAGAATGTGCTTGGTGGAGGTTGTCATGTATCAATCTACGTTGTTGATGGCTTTGGGCCATCGTTGGCACGGATGGGATTCGTCGCTTGAGTAGCTGCTGGCAATTGAAACGCCGCGGTTTGCGTGGCATATTCTGAAATTGCCTCGGCGTTCTTTTTAAAGTAGCCGCCCGCCGTGTTCTTGGGTCTATTTAATATTGTTCCTAAGAAATTACTTTTGCTGTCCATGAGTTGATACGCCAACTTGATGACAAGTCCCCTCTGGTCTTGCCAAGCGCGTACAACTAAAATTGAAGCGTCGGCTTTATTGGCCAACGCAAGCCCTTCTCCAGCGACAACGCTTGGTGGAGCATCCAGATACACACGGTCATAATTTTGATGGCACCAATCTAGGAAGGCATCCATTTTTTCGGTATTGAGCAATTGAAACGCTCTATTAGACGGCGCGCCAGCACCAATGAAATGCAGACCGTTGCCTTGATCAATTAAAATACTAGCTGGATTTGCACCATTTAAAATATCCCCAAGACCTGGCAGTGTTGGATCAAGCCCAAGCGCCTTAGCCAAGCCAGGTCGGCGAAGATTGGCGCCAACAATTAAAGTCTTACGTCCAACTGATGCATCGCATGCCGCAAGATTGAGCACCATGGTCGTCGTGCCCGAGCCTGGCATCGGACTTATGACTAAGACAATTTTTGCATTGGTTGGAGCCAAGCCTTTTGTAATCAAGGCATCACTTTGTCTAAAGCTTTCCGCTGTTATCGATTGCGGACTTTCAAACACGATTAATTCCGCACGCTTGGGCTTGGTTGGATCATCACTGATATCAGGAATGACGCCCAATATTTTTCCGGGCAAACTCATCAGGTCGCTGGGGTACTTGATGCGCTGGTCAAGAATTTCACGGACAAACAGAATTAAAATATAAATTCCGCACAGTAGAACAGCGGTTCCAGGAACCATGAACTTCAATTGGGGAAAAGTGATTTCGCGAGGCTTGATCGCTTTTTGAACCACCTCAACTCGATGGGACTCGTCGCGTAATCGCGCTAAATTCACATCGTTGATCGTTTGAGACACAAGCTTTCTTTGATCCTCAGCCTGACTTAACTGCTCACGCAATGTGCCAAGCTCAGCCATGTTCATTGTAAAATCTTCGCTCGCCACTGAGTTCTTTGCAAAATCGTCCTGTTGCTTTTTCAAAAGAGTTGTGAGTGACTGAACCCGATTGGCCGCGGCCCTTAAATCGGAAAGCTGATTGCGAAGCAGAATCTTCTTGCGCGTTTCAGTGCGCTGTTTATCAACCGCACCTTGGGCGGCCTTTAATTGAAGTACTTCGGCGTGCTTTTCTCCAAATTGTTTTGTCGAAGCTTCGTAACGACGAGACGCGTCCTCGAAATCACGGTTTAAATTTTGCATCACGGGGTCGTTGTCCGCGTCACGTAAATCCTCGTCAGAAAAACCTGCTGCGCCACTTTGCTTCTCTTCCGCCTGGGTCTTGCGCGACTCCGCCACAGAAAGCTCACTGGTTGTGTTGGCAATTCCCTCGCGCAATTTCTCCAAGGCCCGAGAATTTTCACTGGAAGACTCATTCAGGCTTGTCATGTTGCGTTCTTTGACGAACTTTTGAATTTCCTGTTTTTTAGCCGCAATTTGATCATCCAGTTTCTTCTGGTTTGCCTCATACACACGTAGAATGGTGGCGAAACGGTTGTCCTCGTTCGCCCGAACCTGGGTCACATACGTGCTGGCGACAGCGTTAAGAACAACGGGAACATCTTCTGGATTGTGGGTCTTCCAGCCAAGGGTAAAAATTTGCGTGCCACGCTTGTGGGAACCCCGCAAATCATTTTCGAGCTCGGTAGCAGCTTCATCAATATTAAAAATGTTTTTTTCATCCCGAAATTCTGAACTTTTACTCCATTCCGTTTTTTGCACATCATCGTTGACAAGAGCCATTTTAATATTGTCACGGCTCATCATGCGCGCGACTTCTGTCTGCGCCAAACGAATCACAGCTTCTTCCGTTCCCAAGTCCTCGGCATTGAGAGCCTTGGCGTCTTTCAGTTGGTTGCGAATTTCTAAAAAGACGGTTCCGCTCCACACTTGATAGGTGTACAAAAATACATAATTGAGAATTACTCCCAGTATGGCGCCTATGACCAAGGTCGAAACAATTCCCCACATGTTTTGGCGAAGCAAGCGAACTGGATCAAGCGATATGGCGGCTGGCTTGGGGCGCGGCGCGGCGGCCGGCTTGGGACTGGGGGCGGATGTTGGTAGTGCTGCTCGAGTCATGGGATGTTCTCCTTCAATTCAGTTTGGATTCCAGTGTCTTCATTTCGGCCAATTGCTCACTTGTGGGAGATTTTGCCTTCGCTTTCTCCAAATATTCCTTCGCGTCAGCTGGGCGCTTCAATTGAATAAATACCTCAGCCAAATGCATCATTGAGCCTGGCTTCTGCGTCAGAACAATCGCCTTTTGTAAAGGCTCCATGGCTTCTGCGGGTTTGCCATCTTTCAAAAGTGCGAAACCCAAGGTGTCTAAAAAGTCGTCCGTGTTTGGATTTAATTCAACTGCCTTGCGAGCCAATTCAACCGCCCGCGTGGAATTGCTGCCCGACTTTGCGATCAAATACGCCGCATTATTCATCGCACTCGCATTGTTTGGAATCAAGAGCAGGGCTTTTTCAAAGTATTCCGTGGACTTGGAAAATTCGTTTTCTTTGTAATACAAATTTCCAATTTGCAGCAGAGCAATGGCTTCCAACTGATTCGCATCAGGACCGCCCGCGGATTTGGCCAACTTCGCGGCCTGTTCCAACCACTGAACAGATTGCGACGTTCCAGAGCTTCCCAAGTCTGAGTACAGCGCCGAAAGACCATTGCAATTCCAATAGCTAAACTCCAATTTTCCAACAAGTGATTTTAAGAACACCTCAGCTTCTTGGGGCTTCTTATCAAAACACTGACCAAGACCGGAATACCACATTCCCCATTCGTCAGGGCTCAACATGCCAGAAGCAATTCCGTCCGCGATGGTTTTATATCCCGTTCGCATCGCGGTAAGTCCAGATTCTCTTTGACCAGAATTGACAAGAGCTACGGCTAATAAAATTTGAGCTTTGGGCGACACCGCAACCAACTTCGCGTTAGCGCGCAGCAATTTCAACGCGCCCTCCCAATCTTTTTTGTCTCCACGTAGTCGTTGATTGACGCTGTTGAGAAGTTGTTCAAGTTCAGGCTGAATAACAAATGCCGCGTCAAATGCTGCGGTTGCCTTTACAAATTCCTTCTTTTGTAGTAGCAAAGTTCCAACCATTGTCTGCCAAGAAGCGTCACGGGGATTCATGCGCGATCCATCTTGAGCCAAATCAACGGCGCGCTGCAAAGAATTTGTGCGATATAACAATTGGATCAAATCACGCCGAGCATCAACATTTTGCGGAGAAAGAGACAAAAACTTTTCGACCATGGCTATGGCTTCGCTCTCTTTGCCTTGCTCAACTAACACCCTCTCCTTGTTTTGAATACTTGGCCAGTATCCCATTGAAATGTCCGTCGCTCTATTTGCAGCTTCTTCGGCGGTCTGGATCAATTTTGGATCATGCGTACGTTGATACATCTTCCGCTCAAAGTCGGAAAGCGAAATCCAACCTTGAGCTGAGTTGGGAAGCATTTCCGTCGCATGCAACAACACAACCCGCTCTTGCGCAAATTGCTTTTCGGCTGTCGCAATATCACCTTTCATAACCGACAACTCCCCTTGCCCCTCAAGATTTGCGGCTCTCAATAGCTCAATCGTGGCAAGAGTTTCTTTTGGCGCGTTTTGGGTTGCGGCCTTCAATAAATATTTCTCAGACGCGTCAAAGTCGCGCAAGCGACTGCAAATTTCAGACAATCTCATCCATGTTGCTGCGTCACTTGTGGTGTCGGCTTGAACAACATTTTCCAGGGCTTCACGAGCGTTTTTCCACTGTCCCCTACTAAACCAATAATCCGAAATTCGAACATCTGCAGACATGATTTTGGGATCCTGCTGCTTCCTCGCTTCATCAAACGCAAGACGAGCCTCCTCGGGCTTTGCGCTTTCATCCAGGTACACGCCAAGTCCAACCCATAATTCCAAGCTTTTCAATTTGGCGGCATCAAGTCGAGCAATATCACGTCGTATTGCGGCTTCGCCATCTTTTTCGCTTCCATATTTCTTAAGTGCTCGCGCGTTGATAAGGGAAAGTTCCGTATCTGCCGGAGCCGCCTCTTGCAGGAACTTTATGATTTCAAAGCCCATATCTAAATTAGCTTTGGACGCCGCAACAAGTAACTGTTGCATTTTCGGCGTGGCGGCATCGCGCATGTCTTGCTCTGTAAATTTTTGCGCACCGTTGCTGTCAAGCATTAAATTTGGATCGCTTGGAGTTTCCAACAACATGCGAGCGAGCGCCAATGAATTTTTTGCCAACGCTGGACGCTCTTTGTACAAACGTTTGCGCAAACCAAATGCGCCAGATCGATCTCCAATTTGACCTTCCAAGTCAAGCCAGGAAAGCATTAAATCATTGTCGTCAGGACTGGTGCGAGCAACTTGTTGCAAAATCTTCAAAGCCTTTTGGCGATCACCACTTCGTTGAAGAAGTTCCGCATACAGCCTCGCCGTTGTGGCATCGTTGGGTCTACGGTCATAGCTTTCACGAATCAATTCAATTGCGGGATCAATATTGCCCATGCGTTCATACAACATTCCAAGTTGACGCAACATGATCGGATTCTGATCGCCTTTTTTGCGGGCGTCTTGCAACACAGCCACAGCCTCCGCCAATTTGTCTTGGCTGATCAACACACGTGATTGAATAGTTGCCGCAAGCCCAAGATCACCCGTGGCGGAGATGGCGGCCACATATTTGTCAAACGCGGTGAAATCCTTTTGATCAGCCGCGTCAGTCGCCGCTATTTCCAGAACCCCAATATTTTTTGGATCCGCGGCAAGAGCCGCTTCAAGAGCTGGACCGAGCAACTTTGCGCAGCGATCCATTATGGCAGCATTATGCTCTTCCATGACAGGATTAACTTGTTCCGGCTTCATGGCCGCAGTTGCTTGCCGCATTTTAAACATGGCTCCAGAAAGCGCTTGATACATTTGTAAAGCTTGATCTTTTGGATCTGGATACATCAACCGAATAGAGCTGACAATTCGCTCAATTGGATCCTCGCTACTTGTGATCGCTTTCATCTGCAAGAAGTAAGCGTTCTTGGGATCAAGCGCCAAACCCTTTTCAATAAATGACTGCGCTGTTGGAATATCATTTTTCACGATATTGATTTGACACAGGGCCTCGTACAACCGTACTTCCTTCGGATTCGCGGCCAACTGCTTTGCCAACAACGCAATCGCGCCGTCGAAATCCTTCTTCATCATCAAGCGTTCCGCTTTTCCAATTTCCACTGTCATGGCGTTGGTTGATCGACTCACAGCGACTTCAGTATCTGTTTTTGTTCCATCACCAATCACCGCCAAACTTTTTTTTGCTTCCGCGTCATCTGGATTTAATTCGATCAATTTTTGCAACGCCTTGCGGGCGTCTTCAGTGCGACCCATGCCACCACTCAGACGGACGCTGAGATTGAGCAACGGCGGAAAATTTGGATAGCGTTCCAATCCGCGGTTCACAAGAGACAGCGCGGTGCCCGGTTGATTACGCAGTATGTTTGCAAAGCCGGCGTAAAAATACATTTCCTGAGTCGGATCTGGAATCTTTTTCAGCAACGCGTCAAAGCGCGCGGCGGCATCGTTGGCGTTGCCATCGGCGAGCGCGGTACGCGCTTCAATATCTTCAACCATGAGGGAAAGAGCCTGGGACTTGAAAAACTGAACCGCCTTGTCGCGCATCTGGTGCACCAACTCAAGCTTTGCCTTCTTGTCGGTTTCATCCTTTGCTTTGCGCCAATCTTCGAAAGCGATTGTGTACAGCAAATCCGCGGCCGCTTCGCGCGCGCCCTGCTGCGAAAGCGCCTCGATCGATGTTGGAAGATTGGGTTGTTCAAAAACGGTCATGGCAGTCTCGCGACCAATTCCGGTGCTCATGCCCCGCGCAATGTTGAGATAGATTCGTTGCGTGACGGCGTCATTTGGAAAGGCCTTCAATCGATTTTCCAACAACTCCATTCCCTTGTTGTTCGCCTCGAAAGATTTTCCTTGAAAAATAGCTCCGGCGGCTGCCAAATTTAGTTTTCTATCCTGCGCCAACCTGGGGGCTTGATCCATGATGGCTTGAAATGCCGCGTCCAAATCAGCTTGTTTCACTCCGGGTTCGTTGCGAAACTTCATGCCTTCAAGCCGCTGCACCAAAAGAATTGGAGCTGCGATACTTTGCGGATTCAACTTTTTACATTCCACAATGGCGGCGTCAAATATCCGATACGTTTCCAAAGCCTGATTTTTTTGATTGCCACGCTCTAAGGCATCAGCTTTGACAAGCAAATATTCTAAATACGCAAGCCAAACCCTTTCATTATTGGGCAAAAGTTTGACTATGACTGGAAAATCTTTGTCCAGTGTGTCGCGCTCTTCGGGAGTGAGGGCCGTATAGCGCTCATTAAATCCCTGCAGTTTCCAAAATTTAGCAAGGGCTTGCCCGGGGTTATCCAATGGCAACGCTTTTTCCATCTGCATTGCGGTGGCCGAAAATTCGCGCCAAGCCATGTCGCCACCAAATAGTTCGTTGCGATCCCGCACAGACTCCATGGCTTCCACCCACACATTTGCATCCTGCGCGGCCGCACGCGTTTTGGATAATTTGACAGACATCAACTTGGAATAATTTTCGTTGGCGGCGCTTCCAGATTTAGGAACAATTTTCAGCAAAGCGTCTTGCAACGCGTTGAGATATGCCATGTTCGTTGGCTTTTTGGAAACAGATCGCCCGAAATAACTTGCGGCTTTATCAAAATCTCCCGACGCCATGTATTGCGTTCCAGTGCGAAAGTTTCGCTCGGGTGCAAGGACGATTTGGTAGTAGTAAAAAACGCCCGCCAAAATCAATGTGATTGCGGTGACACCAAAAAAGAGCAGGAAGAATTTGAAATTAAATTTGCGTTTCGCCATGGTTATGAACTCGAGACTGCGGGCGGTAAGGATTCTGATTCAAGCGCGGGCCAGTCTGGAAGACTGCGCATGAGTTGAGGAAGAAGTGATTGTAAAAGATCGGAAGCGAGTTGGTCGAACATCGTAATCGCAATTTCAGGCTGCTCTCGAACCCGATACGAGAACTGCACTTTGCAGTAATACGCATACCGATCAGTGAGTTTGAAAGAGAGATTGCGAACCGCCAATGCCGAAGGTGTCAGAGCCCCATTGGCTATGAAAAAATATCCCCCAATGAAAGTCAGTCCAGGGTTTTTGGGATCTTGAAAAATACTCGCGGTCATTTTCATGTCCCCTAGTGGAAGATTCACCGTCACATCTTTACGAGTGACCAACTCCCTCACTGTGGCTTGCGAATACCGAAGACCACTACTGGGTTGAAGCGGTCCATTCTTCAAGTCAAATTGAGATTGATCAAGCTTTGGCGAGCGTAATTCTGGTTCTCCAAACATGACCAATCCCGCCGCGCCCCAACAGCGCTCTGGAATATGCGGCACCGTATCAATCATGCCCGTGTAATAGGCAATGTGCACTTGAAACACGCCCTTGGCGGAATCGTTTTTATAGACATAGGCACGGTCAAGAAAATTTTTGGTGCCAAGTTCTTCAATCATGGCATCAGAAAATTGCTGGTCTTTACCTACTTGCTTCCAATCCCCAAGCATGCTGGGCAATTCATCAATGGGCGTGCGCAATGGAACAGGTTCCTTTTGCAAGTACACATTCAGTTGTGACATGGCCACTCGAAATCCAAGACCACCAATCGCCAGGCAAGCGCACGCCGCCACGAACGCATTTTTTTCATTGCCTTCAACTCGCATTCGGTTTCACCTTTGTTTCATCCACTTCCACTAGGAATTGCGAAAGAATCCAAAGCGCGCCCAAGTAGGAGAAAAATGCTGGCAACAACCATACAAGGCCAATCATGTGGTGGAATTCTCCCGACATGAAGTTCTGGTCAAACATGCCCAAAATGCCAAGGGAAGCGACACGCAACACGTTCACAAATATAGAAATTGGAATTCCAAGCGCGACCAACATGATCTGTTGCCATAATTTTGGCAATGAGACGTACGCCATTGCCACTCCAAGGGCAAGGAACGCGACCAACATGCGCATGCCGCTGCACGCTTCGGCCACGTTCAATTGCACTGGCTCCCCATCCTTGAAAATAGTGAGAACATTTCCGGCGTGATCTGTTTGGATTCCGATGAGATTCAGAAATACATAGGCGCCCTTGGCCGAAATATCCTGCATGCGATAGGTGACGAGATTCATCAGACGCTCGCTAATGGTCTGCGCAAAAATCAACATATAAAAAAGTGGAAACCAAACATATTCCATGCCCCTCCAACCCAAGAGCAGAACTCCTAAACCAATAAGCGTAATTCCTAAACCGGTCGCTCGAATATTGTGATGCGCCAAGCCAGCTGGACCCACATTGCAAAACATGTACCAAGCGATTCCAACAACCATGATGAATATGCCAATCCAAGATGGGCTCAATGGTTTGGCCAGAATAAAATCGCGTTTCATCCACACGAAATATCCGCTGACAAATGGAATGATCAGGGTGTGTCCCCAATCAGATGGCTCATGTGATGCCCACGCAACTTGACGACGAAACCATTCCCAAAATACAGAAACCAAAAGAACCACAAGTAGTCCACCAGCGATCATGGTGGTCTTCGCGGAAACCTCTACGACAGCTGTCGTTGTCGAATTGCGAATTGGTGGTGGTGCGATGGTCATTGTCAGAACTGTTTTTAATAAACGATGCGGTCTCCATGCCGGTTTGTGGCAAAATTCAAAATAAGCCTCATTCCCACAGAAATCATGTGTATATGTTTATTATTCAAACCTCTTCATGCGAACCATGGGACCAACGCGCTAAACAAAATGTTAATTGGTTGTGATACCGCTCGGCGGGGCACCGAACACATCGTTACCAAAGTTACGGTCAAGTTGAAAGCCAATTGAATTTGGAAATGACAAATCGCGGCGCACGCGTGACAGTGGCAAAGCCCAAAAGTTGGTTCCCACAATAATGTGATCATCCCTCTTCAAGAACAGGTCGGGTTCGCCACGATTGCGAATTGCAAGCAAACTAATTCGCACGCACGCTTCTTTGTCGCTATCAAGACGGCGAATTAAATCGCAGCGTTCTGGAATGGCCAATTCGCTTACGCCACCAGCGGCGGCGACCAACCGACTCAGAGTCAAGCGACCAGCTGTTGGCAAGTTGTAAACTCCAGGTCGGCTAATTTCGCCGTCGATATACACCACGCCAACTTCGCCCGAATCGCAATAAATTGCATCACCTGGTTTAATCACAATATTTAAGCTTGAATCGCCGCGGACCAATTGGTTGTAATCAATGTCAATAACAATCGTTTTTTCTTTAATTTCTGAATTACGTTGTTTATTGATTTTTGCATTTTCAACCGACCGCAAGCCTGCGTTATTGCCAGCGTCCGCTGGCGCACTGGAACTCTGACTAGCACCTGTTGTGGTCGAGTTGGAATCGGTTGTGGTCGCCTGACTTGTTGCGGTGGCGGTTATGGAGGATTTACGAACCCATGACTGCGAAGCATTATCGTAAATAAATTGATCCCCACTTGCGCCATCAGACGAATTTGAAGTGACTGTTGAATTGGGATTGGCACCAGCACGGTCGTCCGCTTTTGCTGGCTCTAGTTGGTCAATGTCAACGGGCGGTGCTTGGCGCCCTGCCGCACGAAGCATGCCTAACTGAGTTTGTTTTTTACTTGGAATATTTTTTGGATCAGCACTAGGTTCAGTTGCTGGCGCGGCTGTGGGTTCAATTGTTGGCGCGGCTGCGGGTTCCGTTGCTGGCGCGGCTGCGGGTTCCGATGTTGGCGCGGCTGAGGGTTCCGTTGCTGGCGCGGCTGCGGGTTCCGATGTTGGCCCGGCTACGGGTTCCGCTGCTGGCGCGGCTGTAGGAGTGGCTTGCGTCGTAGCGCCCGGCAACTCGTTGATGAGTTGATCAATGTCAACACTTGAAGGCGCGGATATTGCGGGACTAGGAGCAGCTGCTGGAGCACTGGTTTGTGGAGTTGAAGTCGAGTTTTGGGAAGCGGCGGATTGCTGCGTCTTGGCTGCAGAATCACCAGTCTTTGAACTGGGTTTTCGGTCATATTCGGCTTTGTGTTCATCGAGCGTTTCAACACGAGTAATTAAAATACGTGACGTATTCACGCTTGCTCCACGGGCTGTTGCAAGCGCGTCAAGCAAACGAAAATCTGGTTTAGTCAATGCGAAAATTCCAGGTTGATCAACTGAGCCCAACACACGATATTGAAATGTTCGTCCCTCTTTAAGGGCAACGAATGCTTGTGGATTTGTGATCACGCCTTTCAAGCGCGATTCAATGAGATTTTGTAATTCATCGGTTGTAAGACCAGCCGCCCGGACCTTGTTGATCACAGGAAGCTGAATGTCTCCGCTTTGATCAATAATGCGATCGGCAATTTCGGTTTGACCAGTCTGCATTAAACTTGGAATGGAAATTTGCAAAATATCGCCAGCTGAAAAAGTGTAAGCAGTTTCACTTGGTTTCAACATGGCTGCGTCAACTTTGACAAAGTCTTGCCCCGGACCAATTGGTTCAATGACATCAATACGTGTCAGAATTGGCATAGCCGTAGGCGTGGTTTCAAAATAACCCGTTCGACTTGGATCTACGAAGCTGTCTGTCTCACACCCAAAAAGGACTGAGAGCGACAACAACACCAAGCCGGGAATTAAGTTATGAATTTTCGACAATGTAAAAAGCCAGTCAGTTGAATAAGGTCAGTAGACGAGTCGCCTAGTATCGGTCTAAGTAGGTTGTTGAAGTTACCCGAATGGGGGAAAAAAGTTTGAAAGATCGATTTGCTTCACTGCGCAAATTTGTATTCAATGGGGAACATTGGCTTTACATTTTTTAAGCAATTCGCATACAAATTAAATTTATTGCCTGATAACTTCTTCCAAAACGGCCATTCGAGCTGCTACGCCGTGGGTTACTTGGCGCAAAATTCGCGTTCCACCAAATTCATCAGCCACGGCATCATCAATTTCAACCCCACGATTTACTGGGCCAGGATGAAGCACAACTGCCCCCGGCTTTAAACGCAATGCTCTGTCCATAGTCAGCCCGTAAAGGGTTCTGTAATCAGATGAAACCCCGTAAGATGCTGCACGTTCGGTTTGAAGCCTTAACATCATGATGGCGTCAAGATCGCGTAAATTAGAATCAAGATCGTGTGAAATACTTATCAATTCTCTAAATTTAGTCATTTCTTGGTGTGACTTGTTCACCAAGGTTGGAGGACCAATCAGAACAACATGGCACCCAAGAATTGTCAAGCCATGGGTAGCTGAGCGGGCAACTCGACTGTTGGCAATATCCCCAACAATGGCGACTCGCTTTCCCTGCAGGGAACCTAGCGACTCTTGCAAAGTCAAAATATCAAGCAAGCCTTGGGTTGGATGCTCATGGCGACCATCCCCAG